>JAEEGL014822619.1_pt1 | contig 27625 bp, 24 predicted proteins | sample 9134231 | NCBI WGS metagenome assembly JAEEGL01 (sample SAMN16246548, study PRJNA631951) | gut metagenome | biome: gut microbiome; feature: rumen; material: fiber-attached | host: Bos | place: Iran: Karaj | collected 2018-10
AAGAGCCCTACCCCATGGGTCCATCCCAAATATTCATCAGTCTGAATAAACTTCCTTCTTGAGAACTCCGATATAGGGAAGATTTCTGTAGTAGTCCGCATAATCAAGTCCGTATCCGACAACAAACGCGTTATTGATTGAGAAGCCGCTGATATCGCAGCCGATCTCTGCGGGATGACATTCAAACTTGTCGAGCAGGCAGACCGTCTTTACCGAACGGGGCTTACGTGAAAGAAGGATCTCTTTAAGGTACTTGAGCGTAAGGCCGGAATCAATGATGTCCTCAACGATGACAACATCCCTGTCAATGATCGTGTTGTCGAGGTCTTTAATAAGCCTTACGGCGCCCGAAGACTGTGTCTCATTGCCGTAACTCGAAACAACCATGAAGTCCATGTGAAGCTGTGTCTTCATCTGACGACACAGGTCTGTGTAGAAAATGGATGCTCCCTTAAGGATGCAGACCATGATCGGCTCGCTGTCTTTGTACATCTCGGTGAGCTGCTTTCCAAGCTCGGCAACCCTCGCTCTTATCGTTTCCTCTGAAAAGAGTACATACTCGATATCGTTTTTTGCGTTTGTGATCTTCATCCCACGCCTCCTGTTACCTTTCGTTTGTATATATGTCGGCAATTATATCGTCCGAGTCGTTTTTCACGTCAAAACCGCTGTCAAGTCCCGGTTGTCGCCGTCTGCTTTCTGCTTTTAAAAGTCTGTCAGTACCCGGGATTTCTACCGGACCTTAATTGTTTACCGATTAGCAAGTTCTCCCATGACATCGTCCCAGTCGATACCGCACTCGGCCATAAGCACCGTCATGTGATACATGAGATCCGCGATCTCGTATTTAAGCTCCTCTGCACCGGGATTCTTGGCGGCGATGACCATCTCGGTTGCTTCTTCACCGCACTTCTTGAGGATCTTATCGATGCCCTTATCGAAGAGGTAATTGGTGTATGAACCCTCCTTGGGGTTCTTCTTTCTGTCGATCACAACATCGTAGAGCTTTTTGAGGACCGCATAGGGATTCTTCTCATCAAAATCATGATGTACCATCGTGTTGAAGAAGCACGAGTACTCTCCCGTGTGGCAGGCTGCGCCGATCTGGCGTACCTTTGCAAGAAGCGTGTCCTTGTCGCAGTCCGCACTGATCTCTTTAACGTACTGGAAGTGTCCCGATGTGAGACCCTTAACCCAAAGCTCGTTACGGCTTCTCGAATGGTAAGTCATGATACCGGTCTCGACGGTCTTCTCAAATGCCTCTCTGTCCATGTATGCAACCATGAGCACCTGACCTGTCCTGTAGTCCTGCGTTACGCAAGGGATAAGTCCGTCCACGGTCTTTAAGTCGTCAAACGAAAGCGCACTCTTAAAGGTATTGATCTCGATTCCGCTGTTTTCAAGCGACCTCTTTACCTTCATGATATTGCCCTGCTTATCGGCACCGTCTTCATCCGCGCGAAGTGTGTTCTCATAAAAATTCGTAGCTACCGCACAAACCTTATCGAGTGACATGAGCATTTCGATGTCGTTACGAACGAGGCTGTCACGGATTATGAGTTCACCCGCGCACTGCGCGATGAGGGCCTTGAGGCCGTCATCCTGCGATGTGTGCTTAGCGATTATGTTGCACGAGGGCGATAGTTTTCCGCCCCTATATGCTTCAAGAACAGGTGCCTCATTCCCCATCGTCATGTCCGCTTCAACGTAGATATTTGCGGCTCCGAAGCGGTCAATACTCTCCTTAAGAAGCGCTGTATCTTTGATGTCGCCGAGCAATATCGAAACGGCAACGGCTCCCGTGTAGAACGCCTTCTTCACATCCTCGAACCTTACGACACGGCATCCGATGATGATCGGGATATCGACAACCCTGGCCATATCCTTCACGAGAAGCAGGAATTCTTCGTGCTCTGTTTCGTTCTCACTGTGATTATAAACGAACAGGCCGTCGATACCAAGGTTCTCATAGAGAGCAGCCGTCTCAATAAGGTTATCCTTAATGCCGTTCTCCGCGTTAATGTATGCAAGCAGTCTCTTCTGCATTCTTTTACTCCTTTTTCGGTATAAGTGTTTTACATTTAGAATACATGCCTGAACGTATCGGTATTTTTTCTGTATTCCTTTTATTTCTTAAATCAGGCTTGACCGCACCCGTCTTAAGGTTACTTATAAGTATTTGGGTATTTCCTTCTTCAGATCCACTTTACCCTCGTAATAGGCCTTCCCTATAATCACGCCCTCAACCCCGATCTCTTCGAGTCTCTCGAGGTCGAACGATGACCCTACACCGCCCGAAGCGATGATATCGAGACCGGTGATATCGACAAGTTTCTCGGTTGTGATAACGTCAGGTCCGCTGAGCATGCCGTCACGTGAAATATCGGTATAGACGATAGTCTTAACTCCCATATCACGGAAGACTTCGGCGAGATCCATAACCGTTTTGTTACTCTCCTGCTCCCAGCCGCGAACTGCTGCCATACCGTTCTTCGCATCGAGTCCGACAACTATCCTGTCTGCTCCGAAGCGCTCGATCGCCTTTCCGACAAACTCAGGTTCTTCAACGGCACGCGTACCTATGATTACTCTCGACACTCCGGCATTTATCTTGGTCTCGATATTCTCAAGGCTCCTGATTCCACCACCTGTTTGGACGGGAAGCCCCGTCTCAGCAGCGATGCGTCCGATCACCTTTGAATTCTCGGACTCGCCGACGCGAGCCGCGTCAAGATCGACAACATGTATGTACTGTGCACCGAGAGCCTTGAAATCAAGCGCTACTTTAACGGGATCGTCTCCGTAAACGGTCATATCGTCATAGTTACCCATCTTAAGCCTGACGGCTTTACCGCCTCTGATGTCTATTGCGGGATAAATTCTCATCTTTTTTTCTTCCTTTTGTAAACTTAAAACCTGCTCCCATTTACATCCCGAAGCAACTCACCGACATGCGGCTCACCAAAAGAATCAACTCTTTGATCATTCTCCCGGCAAACCCGTACACGTCAGACAAATTCACAGATCAAATCACACCCTTTGTAGAAGGGATCCCCTTCTCACGCGAGTCGAACGAAACAGCCTGCCTGAGTGCCCTTCCGAAGCCCTTGAAAGCAGCCTCGCTGATGTGGTGATCGTTCAAGCCGGCCATCTGCCTGAGGTGAATGCTTGCACCGAGACTGTATGAAAGCGCATAGAAGAACTCACGTACAAGCTGAGTATCGAGACCCCCGATCATGGGAGCCGTGAACGTAAGATCAAATCCGAGGTAAGGTCTTCCGCAAAGGTCAACCGCACACAACACAAGTGTTTCGTCCATCGGAAGAAGGAAGTTGCCGTAGCGCGTGATGCCTGCCTTGTCACCGAGAGCTTTTTTAAGAGCCTCACCGATCACGATACCTGTATCCTCAACACTGTGATGTCCGTCGACATAGAGGTCGCCCTCTGTCTTTACGGAAAGATCAATGCAGGAATGCTTAGCAAAAAGCGTGAGCATGTGATCAAAGAACCCGATCCCCGTAAAGATCTGGGCCGTGCCCGTTCCGTCAAGGTCTACACCCACAACGATCTTTGTCTCATTTGTATTTCTCTCCACCGTGGCTTTTCTGCCCATATTGTCCTCCTCACTGTTTCTTTCTGTTTCAGCCTTTTTTGATGAACCATCGTCTCTGTCATCAGAAAACGTCGCCAAGTTTTCTCTGTATCCAAACCACGCTCAGGTTTCATAAAACGGAAGGATGTTATACCTTCTGTCGTCTTGTTTCTGTACTTAGCTCCGATCACCTAAATCTCTCTGCTATAGATTCGGCATGTGCGTAAAGTCCCTCTGCTTTCGCGAAGAATTCGATATCCTCGTGTGCCGCCTCGAGCGCTTCTCTCGAATATGATATCACACTTGACTTCTTAATGAAATCCTCAACACTCACAGCTGAGAAAAATCTTGCGGTTCCGTTGGTAGGAAGAATGTGGTTGGGTCCTGCCCAGTAATCGCCGAGCGGCTCGCTCGAGTAAGGTCCGAGGAAGATCGCTCCGGCATTTCTTACCTTCGCCATATCACCGTAGGGATCCTTCGTCTGGATCTCAAGGTGCTCGGGCGCGATCTCGTCAACCGCATCGATGGCGTCCTTCATGTTGTCGGCCACAAGGATGTATCCGTAAGAATTCAGTGATGCGCTGATGATCTTCTCTCTCGGCATCTCCTTTGTCATGCGTTCTGTCTCTTTATTAACCTCCTCGGCAAGCTTGCTGCTCGTTGTTATGAGGATCGCGCACGCAAGCTCGTCATGCTCTGCCTGTGAAAGGAGGTCAGACGCAACGTAAGACGCATTCGCCGTCTCATCCGCAAGCACAAGGATCTCACTCGGGCCCGCGATCGAATCGATGCTGACGTTTCCGTAAACGGATTTCTTTGCAAGAGCAACGTAGATGTTACCCGGTCCGGTTATCTTGTCTACTCTCGGCACACTATCGGTTCCGAACGCCATGGCTGCGATTGCCTGCGCTCCGCCGACCTTGTAGATCTTGTCCACGCCTGCTTCCTTGGCTGCAACAAGCGTTCCTTCGTAGATCACGCCGTCCTTTCCGGGCGGTGTGCACATGATGACTTCATCAACGCCCGCTACTCTTGCGGGTATAACGTTCATAAGAACCGATGACGGATATGCGGCCTTGCCTCCGGGAACATAAACGCCGGCGCGCTTCAGGGGAGTAACCTTCTGTCCGAGGAAGATCCCGTCTGCGGGAGTTTCGAACCAGCTGCGCTCCTTCTGACGCTCATGAAAATCGCGGATGTTCGCGGTCGCTTTCCTGATGACCGAAACAAGCTTCTCGCCTGCTTTTGCGTAGGCTTCGTCAATCTCTGCCTGTGTCACAAGGATGTTTTCGGGCGAAAGATCGAATCCGTCAAATTTCTTGGTATATTCAAAAACAGCCTCGTCGCCGCGATCCCTGACATCTTCAACGATAGCCGCAACCTTGTCCTCGTACTCGCGGTACTGTCCGGGGCTTCTCTTTAAAAGTTCTTTAAGTAAGTTTTTCTTTGATGATTCATCGAGTTTAACTATCTTCATACAAAGCGTCTCCTTTCACATCTTGACGAGCTGTTTTGTTCCTATCAGCTCATCTCGGTAGGACTGCCTTCATTTTCCGGATATGCTTTCCTTTATAGAGGCTCCATCCTTTTATTTTCATCCGTTCTGCAGAGCATTCTTCATATCTTCAATAAGCTTTCCGATACGCTCCTGCTCCATCTTGAGGCTTACGCGGTTGACAACCATGCGGGCCGAGAGAGGCATAAACTCTTCAAGGACCACAAGTCCGTTCTCACGGAGTGTCGAACCGGTCTCAACGATATCTACGATCACTTCCGCAAGTCCGACGATCGGCGCAAGCTCAATCGATCCGTTGAGCTTTATGATCTCCACAGACTGGTGTCGTACGTTGTAGAAGTAGTCTTTCGCAATCTTCGGATATTTCGTGGCAACCCTTAAAGGAAGCGACGAATCGAGAAGTGCCCTCGCCGACTCGGGTCCCGCAACACACATCCTGCACTTTCCGAGGTTAAGATCGAGCACCTCGTAAAGCGATCTTCCCTCTTCAACTATCGTATCCTTGCCGACAATTCCTATGTCGGCTGCACCGTACTCAACATATGTGGGTACGTCATTTGCCTTCGCAAGGAAGAACTTGAATCCGAGCTCCTCATTCGTGAAGATGAGCTTGCGGGAATCCTTGTCCTCCATTTCGGGGCAAGTGATCCCAAGCTTTTTGAGGATCTCCATCGTCTGCTTCGCAAGACGTCCCTTCGCAAGTGCTATTGTAATGTATCTCATTTATAACCTCCAACGTCTTCGTTTGTCTGCCTGTTATCTGCACCTGAATTGCCTGACGATCTATTGCTGCCGAAGCATATCCGGTTGATCATCCGGTTTAAAAAAACAGGTTATTTGTCCGACTATTTATTTTACAAAGATCACATCCGTATCTTCTGCCGGATCATCGGTAGCGCGTTTCTCATCAACGCGGATGAACGCTGCCTTTCCGTTCATTCTGAGTTCTCTTACTTTTTTTAACGCTTTCGCATATGAAGCTTCATCCGCAGCAACAACCGCCGTCTTTGTCTTCTCGTGCTCGCCTCTCACGCAGCCGTTTCTCACAAGCGCTTCCATCATGCGCTCCACATAAACAGCCATGCCGACCGCAGGTCTGTCATTGCCGAACTGTCCCGCAAGCTTGTCGTAACGACCGCCGGCAATGAGTGCTTCACCGAGTCCGTATGTATATGCGTTAAAGATGATACCTGTGTAATATCTGTAGCTGCTGAGTTTTCCGAGGTCAAAGCCGATATAGTCGTCGTAACCGTAGATCTTCATGATCTCGTAGATCTTCTCAAGCCTCTCGATCGCTTCGGTAGCCGTCTTGTTATCTGTCAGCTTCTTGAAATCCTCAAGTCTCTCAAAAGATCCGAAGAGCGAAGGAAGTGTGAGGAAAAGCTTCCCGTACTTCTCATCCAGCCCCTCACGTTTCAAGAGATCCTCAATACCGAAGATATTTTTGTCCGTGATGAGCCTTACAAGTTCGTCGTACTCTTCGCCTTCAATTCCGGCTTCTTCGGCAATTGCCGCGAAGAATGCTGTCTCACCGATCTCGACCTGGAACTGTGTGAGACCGGACTCGAGAAGGCACTCAACAGTGAGCGCGATCATCTCGGCATCGGCAAATGCGCTCGCATCACCGATAAGCTCGGCTCCGAGCTGTGTACTCTGACGGGGCTTGCCCTGGTACTCGCTGCTGTTGATGAATGTACTTCCACAGTACGCGATCCTCACGGGATCCTTCCTGTCCTTATAATAGCGTGCCGCGCAACGAGCAACGGAAGGAGTCATATCGGGGCGGAGAACAAGCGTGTTGCCTTCTCTGTCAAAGAACCTGTACATATCCTTCGGACGCGCCGTTCCGCGCTTCTCTCCGAACACTTCGAAATACTCAAAAACGGGAGTTTCGATCATGTCGTAGCCACTAAGACGCATAAGTCCGGAAAGACGGGCCTCAAGCCCCTGCTTGAGCATGCACTCGCTTCCGTATATATCTCTGACACCTTCGGGTGTATGTAAAAGTCTGTCTTTCATATATTCCTCCGTACTTTATCGCGTTAACGCGTCGCCTTGCTACCATGGTAGCAAGGTAGTAAATTAAAACGTATTATAAGGGTAACGTGGTCTTATAGTCAAGTGTTTTTTACCGACGAGCCCGATGTGATTCAGGGTTGTATTCAGGGTTTGTTCGAATACGATCGATCCTTTTACGGCACATTCTCACAGAGCGCTGCATTTATCGCATTCAGTACTCTCTTCTTGTCTCCCGTCCAGAGAGGTGCCACGAGCCCCTTCTTCGGACCGTCCCCCGTTAATCTGTGGATGATGACACTGTCCGGTATCATCGGGACGAGGTACTTTAGGAGATCAACATATTCATCAAGCGTCATGACCGGAACCTTCCCCTCCCCGTACTCGCGTTCAAGGTCGGTGCCGCGCAAAATGTGCAGAAGCTGGAGCTTGATGCCGTTCGAGCCGACATCTGCAACGTGTCTGACCGTTTCCGCCATATCCTCGCGCGTTTCGCCGGGAAGCCCGAGGATCACATGAGTGACGACCTCTATTCCGAGCTTTTGAAGCCTCGCCACGCACTCATCGTACACAGGCAGTTCGTAACCGCGCCTGATGTAGCGTGCCGTCTCCTCCTTCACGGTCTGAAGCCCGAGTTCAACCCAGACGGGCTTCATTTTTCGAAGCTCCCCCAGCAGTTCGTACATCTCTTCACTGATACAGTCGGGTCTTGTGGCTATTGACAAGATCGCTACATCACTTACGCTTATGGCCTCCCGGAATATCCTGTTCAGATACCCGAAATCACCGTAGGTATTGGTAAAGCTCTGGAAATATGCTATGTACTTCGCTTCCCCCGGCACTTTAGCAGAGACTCGTTTTTTTGCCTCCGCGATCTGCTCTTCTATGCTCTTATCTGCATCGGTCGCAAATTCTCCCGATCCTCCTGCCGAGCAAAAAATGCAGCCACCTGTCCCAAGGGTTCCGTCCCTGTTCGGACACGTGACTTTTGCGGAAAGCGCAAGCTTATATACCTTGCAACCATATATGCTTTTCAGATGTTGGCTTATCGTTTTCATTTTTCAATCATGTTTTTACATTAACATTTTTGTTTTATTACACGCTTTTGCTTTTTTGTACTGCTTTCAAGCGTACCGAATTCCCGAACCCAAAATTTATAAAGAATCCCTGTTTGTTTCACTATTATATCATAAACGAAATAAATCTATATTCAATTTCGTTTTTGGTTGCTCTATCGCTCTATCGCTGAAGAGATCCTGCTTCAATGTCTATTTGACGTTTTCACGCATAAACGTTATAATGTTTATACGTATATACATAAATCAAGAGGAGGTTTACCATGTCTCAAGTAGCTGTCAAAGCCTGGGGAAACAGCCAGGGAATACGTCTCAGCAAAGAAATAATGGAGAAAATGGGGCTCAAGATATCTGACATTCTTGATGTGGAAATCTCAGCGGATGCAATAATCCTTCGAAAAGCATTCCGTCACAGATCATTTGAAGAGCGGATGATGGAATATAATAATAAGATTTCTGCCTGCAATTTTGACTGGGACGAACCCGCCGGGAGGGAAATTTTATGACATATTGTCAAGGCGATATAATAAAGATCAACGGGTTTGATAATTACCACTTTGTAATAACCAGTAAGAATTCTTTTATAAATGCCTTGGGCGTGTTTCATGTATGCCCTCTTTTTACGGACTTCGCTGACGGACCTCTCCATATTTCCGTGACCGGAAAAAAAGGAACACAAGGCACCGTTATCTGTGAACAGATTAAAATGATAGATCCGGATGTCAGGGCTGTTAACAAAACAGACTCCTTAAAATACCAAGACATCATGAACATTTCGGATGCCATTCAGGGCATGTTTGAATATGATTAGTCCTCTCCGCTATATATTTAGGAAAGTTTGAACGAAACATCCCCCACTTCGCAGCAGCGAAAAGTGGGGGATGTCTTCAATTCTGTCAAATGTTCTTTTTAAAGAAATTGGTGTCGTAAATCTCGGAGCCTTTGTTCTGGTAGAATCTCCATGCTTCCTCGCGACCCTTGCCGGATGTAAAGTTAAGCTCTTTGCAGCCCTTCTCTGCTGCCCAGGCGAGCATCCCTTCCCAGAGCTTTCCACCGACACCCTGACCGCGGACCGATTCATCGGTTACAAAATCCTCAAGATAGGCATTTTTCCTGACGATGGGACCCATAATGATCGAAAGTGTGGCGATGCCGACAATCTTATCATTATCGTCAATGGCAAGAAGCATGTCGTGCGAGGGAGACGCGATGATTTCGTCAAACCACTCGCGGGGGATCTCTCCACGGTCCTTCTTGCTGCGCGAAAGCTGGATCAAAAGCTCGCGGATCCTGCCCGCAACCTCCGGTGTGTACTCTGTTAACCTTTCTACTTTCATTTTACTCCTCCTCTAATTTACAGGTCTGTCAAAACCTTTATTTTTCTTCCGTAATTTAATCCCGCTCGGAAAGATCCTTTTGGAGCATCTCCAGATACGGTATCACAAGCCCGTCACCGCCTCCGAAAAAATAGTCCTCATCAAGCTCGTCCGTTCTCACGCTCTTGCGGCCTCCGTTTTGTGCTCTGTCCCAAAAGGCTTTCAACTCTTTTGTGCGCATATAGTAGAGCCGACCGCTGCCCGTGAAGCTGATAAGCAAAAACGCCACTCCGTCTTGGTTCTCGAAGTCCTCCATAAACCTGATCTGATGCTCATGAACATTACTGAGGGCAAATGTATCGGTTGCGGATTCCTTCGCATCGAAACACACCGGCACCCCTTGAACAACGCCGACATAATCGACGGTACTTTTCTTGTCAAAGTACGCGAGCGTTATATGACCGTGTTCTTTATCCATCTCAATCGGCGTGATGGGAGTGGGGATCTTCTGCACAAGCGCAAGACCGCGGTCACGAAGCTTTTCATTTGTCAGGTTTATCTTCTCTTCAAACGCCGACCCTCTCAGGCCGCGTGAGTTCCAAGCAGGCATGTCATTTTCCTCTCTATCTTCTCAAAGGTCACGGTATCACTTACACCCGAAGCTTTAAGAAGTTCTACTACTCTGTCGAATTCTGCCTTTGAAGAAGCCTTGATCTTGAGAATAATACTTTTTCACCCATTGACACTCTGCCTTGAATTCCTTTTCCGAGAGTTTTTCGCATCCATCGCAATCCTTCGGGAAAATAAGTTTCCAGGCCGTGAGCATCTGAGTCTTTATGGCGAATTCTTTGGCGATCATGCGATTAAAAACCGAGTCCCCGTACTTCGGATCACCGGCAACGGGGTGTCCTATTGAAGCCAAGTGCGCCCTTATCTGATGCGGTCTTCCCGTAACAAGCTCCACCTCAAGAAGCGTCATGTTGTTTGCCGTTGCAAGCGGCTTATACTTCGTCTCGATGTTCAAAGCGCCCGGGTCGGCAGGTCTTTCGGTGAAAACTCTGACCTTGTTGGATTTCTTGTCTTTCACGAGCCACCCCTTAAGGTCTCCCGGCTCGTTTATTATTCCTTTCACTGCACACAGATAATACTTCCGGAGCTTTCTGTCATGTATCAAAGCAGACATCGCGCGAAGTCCCTTTAAGGAGCATCCGCACACGACAATTCCCGATGTATTTCGGTCAAGTCTGTTACAGACTGAGGGTCTGAATGTCTCCCCTGTTCCCGACAGTTTACCTGTCGCATTCAAATACTCGATCAGAAGATCGTTCAGCGAAACTTCTCCCGATCCTCCGTTTTTTTCGATGTAATTACTTTCCGAACCGCCCGTTTTTTTGATGTCGTAACGGTGTGCTGTCTTTTTCGATCTCTCATCGGCTCCTTGCGAGAGTATCCCTTCGGGTTTATATACAAGAATTACATCGTTGTCTTCATATATGATATTTTCGGCAAAATCATAACCGTTAATAAATATGTTTTCTCTCCCGTGATTCTCTACGATTCTACAGCTCTTCCCCGGTTTTTCCGGGAAGTCTTTTTCTTTCGTCTTTTCCAAACTGCTTTCGGCTTCCGATATATCACTTTCAGAAAACGAATCAGCATTTTTCGAATTACCCTCTGTACTCCCAACACTTCCCCCGAGGTCTCTCAGCGTATCATCGCTGAAGAACAGCCTCAGCTCGTCACCTTCCTTCACCCTTACATCAGGCTCGGTCTTTTTTCCGTTCAGTGTGACGATCTTCTTTCTGATTGCTTTATAGACAAGGCCTTTCTCGGCGCGCGGAATAAGCTTGCCGACAAGCCTGTCGACACGCTGCCCGTCTTCATTTCTGCCGATCTTAACCAGTTTCATACTCACCTCGCGATGGTCCCATGGGGTCACCCCCACTATGCCATGTAAATTTTGAGCATATCTATCAGTTCCACCTGCGGGTCTTCTTCGTCTTCTGCCCTCGCCGGTGAAGGTGTGAGCGTTTTGAGGTGCTTGAGGAATTTATCCATGTCATCAACAACCTCAACAGAGTTCCCGAATCCCTTGCGCTTTACAAGATCCTTGAGGTACTCATAGAGCTTGACGGTGGGATGCTTCTCGCCCCGTGCGACAAGTGCCGCAACCTCGTTGTCCGTAATAACCATAAACGCAAATCCCATCGCGCGCTCGGTCGATGTCATGACAACATCCGAAAGCGTGGTGCTGCCTGCGGGAGATGATTCAAATACTTTATTTTCATCTTCTTCGCTCACCGACTTGTACTTTGCGAAGAGCACAAATCTCGTGATCGCTCCTGCGAACGGAATCACGACGAGTGCCGCAAATATCGAAAGCACGTTAAACTTGCTCTCAAACAGGAATAAACCTGTGATAAACATAGCAGCAGCGATCAAAAACGATCCTATCGCAACGAGTATCGCAAGCTTCTTGACCCTATCGATATAGCCTCTCGACCCCTTAGCGGGTACCATTCTTTCTTTATTAGCCATAATATCTCACTTTCAATTTTATCTCAAATACGCTCTTTTAATATGTTTTTACCGGCCTTATGTTATACTGATATGTATCTGCTTTACGCCTGTTCTTCAACAAACGCTTTTTTCATATCAGCAGCTCGTTAAAACTCTTTATAAAACAATTCGCGATCTTTTTCTTTTCCGTGTCTTCATACTCAGCCACGGGATCGTAGCAGGCACAGACCCTCATCCCCGCGCATCGTCCCGCGATCACGCCCCTTAAAACATCTTCAAACACAAGGCATTCCGAAGGGTCCACGCCAAGCGTTTCGGCAACAAACAGGAAGATATCCGGGCTCGGCTTTCCTTTTTCAACTTCACATGCCGTGTGGATCTCATCTATATATGCGTCAATACCGAGCCTCTTAACCACCGAAAATGCCAGTTCACTTGAATTGCTTGTGGCGATCCCGGTTTTGATACCGCGCTCTTTAACGAGATCGAGAAACTCGCGAACCCCTTCCTTGAGGGTGACGCGGGTGTTGTACATGTCATACGCCATGTCATTCCAGCACTTCTTGATCACTTCGAGATCATCCTCGAGTTCAAACGTTTTCTTGAAGTAAACAGCAGTCTCGGAGAAGCTCATCCCCGAGATTGTGTCCTGAAGGTTCGGCGGAAAAGCCTTGCCCTTCGACGCCAGATAATCGATGTCGATCTGCTTCCACATCCACATCGAATCAATAAGCGTTCCGTCGAGATCAAAGATTATCGCTTTAACGCCTTCGAGAAGCCTGTTCACGGGGATTCTCGAAGCGGATTCGCCGAATAACTCTTCTGTCAATTCTTCCATTTAGCCGGGTTCCTCTCACATCTACTGCAAATCTGAAGAGGTTCATTCGCTAATCCTCTTCAAGAAAAATCATAATATTATAAATATTCCTCAGTCCCAAAAGGTCAGACTTATATCCTTCTCTGTGAAATTCGAAGTGAAGATCACATCATCCTCCAGCCCGGGAGATATCGGTTTTTCAGCGTATCGCCTTTCTTTCTCGCCCATCCGAGAGGGAAGCCGTCGGTGCAGACAAGGACATAGCCATCCTCTGCTTTCGCATTTTCGCCCGTAACGCTTATGGTCTCGCACTTCAGGTACCTGATCACCTCATCCGAACCGGACGGAAAATCGACCGTGTTCGCAAATGCGCCCAAAGGCATAGCACATGCAAGCGCCTGCGCCGGTTCAAACCTGTCTTTCTTGATCTCGCCGAGCAAAAGCCCGCGTCTCAAGGTACGAAGTTTCTCGGCTCCGAAAGGTATCTCGGGCTTGGGATCAAGCGACAGGAATCCCGATTTCACATAAAGCTTGCCCGCCGGAATCTCAAATCCCACCTTCTCAAGAAAATCAAACGCACTGTCGGGAATTTCGCGGTGACGCTTGCGGGTAGAAGCGTCGTAGGTGTTGGCAGGGGTGGACCCTTGGGGACGGGGGTTGTGGGTCATTGGGGTGCATGACCCACAACCCCCGTCCCCAAGGGTCCACCCATACCCCCCGTCTTTCTGCAAAAGCGCAACAAAATGACCCTCACCCTTTATCCTGTGAGGGTAGAGTCTTGCTGCGTTTGAGATTTCCGTGGGGTAGTGCTTTCCGTTTTTTTCCGAGCCTTTACAGCCGTCGTCCTTTTTTCCGACATCAAACGAGCCGATGTTACCGGCCCTAACAAACCCGACCTCCCCGAAAAGCCTGTCGGCTTCGGGGAACGGGATAACGTGCATGTCGGGGTGCTCTTTGAGTATCAGTTCAAGCGACTCCTCATCCTCGAGGGGTGAGAAGGTACATGTAGAGTAGATCATGATCCCGCCCGGTGCGAGCATTTCGATCGCATGAGGGAGGATCTGCTTCTGGAGTTCGGCGTAGTAACCGCTTCCGTACTGCTCCCAGTTCTTTGCAACGGCGTGAACCTTCCTGAACATGCCTTCTCCCGAACACGGAGCGTCGATGATGATCCTGTCAAAATAGCCGGAGAACACTGTGGCAAGCTTGTCGGGCGATTCGGACAGGATAAGGACATTGGGGATTCCAAAGATTTCTATATTCTTAAGAAGCGCCCTTGCGCGAGAAGCGCTTATATCATTTGAAACAAGTATTCCGCTGCCGGCAAGCCTCGCACCGATCTGGGTGCTCTTTCCGCCGGGTGCGGCGCAAAGGTCAAGCACTCTGCAACCTTCGGAAATGGGCAAAAGAGCCCCGGGCGCCATGGCGCTCGGTTCCTGAAGATAATAAAGACCTGCGTGATAATAGGGATGCTTCGAAGGAGCCGACTCGCCCTCCTCCGTCTGTACATAGAAACCGCCCTCCGCCCAGGGAACGGGTTCAAGTTCTTTAAAAATCTCCCCAAACTTCTCCGGTGAGACCTTCATGGGATTTATCCTGAGTCCCGAAGCCGGTTCCACGTCATACGACGCCAAAAACTCCTCAAATTCATCTCCAAGGAGTTTCTGCATGTTCTCTATGAATTTTCCGGGAAGATAATCTCTGTACACTTACATGATCCTCTGCTTGTAGTATTGGTTTATTTCAGACTCTGCGCCCTGTAACCTTCGGAGATTATGTCGAGCTCTTTCGCAAAAAGCTCAAGATGTGCCAGATCCTCGGAATTGTAAATCTTAAAGAATTCATCCTGGATCTTGACGATCTCACGCTTATTGGCAACCTTGTAGAGGTTCTGGATGTTTGTGAGTATGTCTGCCACGAGATTCGACTTCAATGTAAATGTGTTCTGGGCGTCCATGATCTCGCCTCGTACAAGGGACATCTCCCTGTCGAGAACGACGATCGCCTCTGCGGCTTTAAGAAGTCTGACGCGCAGGTTCTCAGGCATGTTCTGCTTGTATTTGTATTGAAGCGAGTGCTCGATCGTAGCCCAGAAGTTCATGGCGAGCGTTCTGATCTGGATCTCGCAAAAAATATCCTTGGGTCCCTTGAGCGACTCAACCCTGTATTTGATGACCATGTGGTAACTTCTGTAGCCGGAAGGCTTCTGATCCTTCACATAGTCCTGCTCTTCCACCACCTGCATGTCGGTACGCTTCTTGATTATCTGCGCAACCTTATAAATATCCTCGATAAACTGGCAAATGATACGAACACCGGCGATATCGTCGATGTGCGTCTCTATGTCGTCGAGCGAAATGTGCTTGCGCTGCACTTTTTCAAGCAGGCTCGAAATGGATTTAACGCGGACATCGACCTGCTCGATCGGTGAATAAAGACCGGCTGCCCTGTAAGCCGATCTCATGTGCTCGAACTTTTCCTTAAGCTCATCCACAGCAAGCGAATAAGGCTCAAGAATCTCTCTCCACATCTGTATTTCCATACATCCGCTCCTTTCCGTTCCTTCCCGGTTCACACTAAACGCTTATCAGTTTTTTTCAACGTTTATGACAAAACCCGGCATTTCATTTCCCGTAAATGAATTCCTGCAACTCAAGCGCATTCTTCCTCAGATCAACCTTTGTCACGAGCATGCCTCGCAGGTTCGCATCGCTGTACGTACCGTCGACGGGGATCCTGTAATCACGCACCTTTTTGTCAAGACCGATGTCAAAGACCGCCCTGATATACTTTTCAAGTGCTTTTTCATCTATGTCGGTTGTCACAAAAGGCAGACATTTGTCACAGAACTTCTTGAGCTGTTTCAGACTCATACCCTTAAGTGAATCAACAACCGATTCCAGTAACATACGGTGGCGTGATGTACGTCCGAAATCACTGTACTCCCTGTTTGCTGTCCCTACCTTTCTGATACGGCAGTATCCGAGCGCCTGATTGCCGTTCAGGTGATTCTTTCCCACCTTTACATTACGGAATTCTTCTTTACTAATGTAATTTGTCCTATTCAGATAAGACGCTTCTTCCTCGGTGAGCTCAATATCGACTCCACCGATGGCATCGATGATTGATTCAAACGACTCAAAATTTACTCTGGCATAATTGTCGATTTCAATACCGAGATTATTTGCAAGTGTTTGATAGACAAGAGAGACGCCTCCCATCGCATATGCGGCATTAAGCCTGTTGTCGCTGTATCCGGGTATCGCAACGAGTATGTCACGCATAATGGATGTCAGTTTTATGCTCTTTTCTTCTTCGTTTATGGTGGCGATCATTATGAGGTCCGATCTTCCGCGCCCGCTTCCGCCGTCAAGGTTTTCTTCACCGAGAAGCAGGATATTGTGAACCTTTTTTTCTTCCTCCGGTGTCTGCTCGGGCGTGTCGGACTTCTTTTTTACCTCAGGCATCTCCAGCCTTTGTGTCTCATCGACCACCTCAATACCGGGCTTCATGTCATAGTCAAGATCGTCCGGAATTTCCACAACAGGTTCGTACGTTACCGGGATATATTGCATTTTTCCTGCAACATATCCGCTTCCCTCGTTGATAAGAAAGTTTCTTCCTATGTCTGTCGCAAAAAAGATTATCGCCGAAACCGCCACAAGGAGTACCGCTCCTCCCGTAATATACGCCCAGACCGGTATTTTTCTGAGGAAGCCCTTGAATTTTGCCATCCCCGATTCCTCGGTCTCTATCACGATCCCCGTGAGCGGGACCTCTCCGACCAAAGAGTTCATGTTCTGTTCCTGAAGAGACACGCCGATTTCCTCTATAAGATCACGGTCATCGTCCTCATGTTCCATCTCGTACATTTCACGGCTATAGTCATCACCGTTTATAATGTATTCCTCATAAGATTTTCCTTCCGGAACGATCTTCATGTCGGCGTCTTCATCAAATTCGTCCGGAACGACCTTCATGTCGGCATCTTCATCGTCTTCGTCCGGAACGACCTTCATGTCGACATCTTCATCGTCTTCGTCCGGAACGACGTTCATGTCACCTTTGTTCTCCGAATCTGCCGTGATACCACCGTCTTCACCGTTCAGTTCCGAAGGTAAAGAAGAAACATCCGCTCCGTCCTCTTCTCCCGCTTTAATATTTCTTTTTTCGGATTCCGTTCCCGAAAAGCTTCCCATCGGCACTCGTTCCGGGACTATCGTCATGTCCGAATCCTCTTGATCCCACGCCGAAAAAGCCTCCTTCTCAGGAACAATGGTCATGTCATTGTCTTCGACCTGATCATCTTCGATCATCCCATCGTGTCTTAAGGAAGCTTCATCCGGTAATATTTCGATCATCTCATCCATTACGGGATCATCAGCCATTTAAAACCTCTTTAATGTATATTATCCAACCGGTATGATTTCCGTATCGCTGTCAGGTTTCTCTGTCGTCTTGTCGGGATTCTGCTGAGCGGTCTTATCGTCAGACGAATCCGGGGACTGTTCAGTTGCCCGGGCCGCATCCCCCTGTTCCGCGATTGTTGTATCTTTCCGTTCATTCAGCTCTTTATCGCCGGCTTGTACACCTTCATCAGAGAGCTGTTCATCCTGTCCCGCGTGAGCGTCGACTCCGTTTTCTCCGTCAAGACCGGTTCCGGTATTCTGTCCTGTCGTAACGTCAGTACCCGATAAATTTTCTGCGTTATCCGTTCCGTCGGGACCCATGCCCGATTCCGCTTCAGATATTCCGCTATGGTTCGGGTCGGTTCCCAAACCGGTTGTTACGTCCGGATTCGACCCGTTTTCCGGCGCTGTCGTTCCACCGGGATTCGTCACGTTTCCCGAGTTCGACATCCCGTCGTAACCCGGGATCATAACATCCGGCGTCGTCTCCGCGGAGGATCCCGCCCCTGACTGTACGGTTGCGGGAATTGATTCATCCACAAGCGCCGGCGTCGGAACCGGTGTCGGAGTAGGTTTTGCCGAAGAAGACGAACCTGAGGACGAACCTCCCGTTCCGAACTGTACTCCCGCTCCCGCACCAACCATGCCGGTAGTATCTGTCTGACCTTCCGAGTCGAGGAACAGGAACTGATGGAACTTCTCGATGTTTTTACCGAGCTGGTCTCCGAGAACGAGCGCATATGTTATATTTGATTTTCCGTTATAAATACCCTTCCTGCCGCTGTCCGTGAAGAATTCGTCAGCGGGGAGCCTCATCGACGCTGTATTAAAGATACTGTTTTCGACAATATCGACAAGCGCATCCTCGATCTGCTGGTCCGTAAGGTTTGTAAAAATATATCCTAGGCAGTCACTCATGATCGGGAGCATATCAAAGATGCTCTGCGACTTGAATTTTGAAATGATCGCATTAATCACGCGCCTGTGTCTGACTGTTCTTCCGTAATCGTTGTTGGCTCCGCCGAGCGTCGCTACTTTTCTTACTCGGCAATATCCGAGCACCTGATTGCCGTTCATGTGATTCCAGCCGGTTTGGACGGTACGGTTCGCGGGATTACTGATATAATTGGTTTTTCTCAGATAAGCGGCTTCCTTTTCACCCAGTTCGAGGTCGATTCCTCCGAGTCTGTCGACAATCTTCTCAAATGAGGAGAAATTAACACATGCATATCCCGAAATATCCACATCATATGTATTCTCGATAACGTTCATAAGTAACGCTGCGCCGGCCGCCTTCTTGAGTGAAGGATTGTCTATCATCTTCATTCCGCGCGAGTACACAGAGTTGATCTTGTTGGGATAATCTCCGGGAATATCAACATACGTATCTCTCATAAGCGAAGTAAGCTTTATCGTATTGTCCTTTTTATTGACAGACACGAGGAGAATTGCGTCCGTATTTGCCGCGCCACCGATCTCCTCAATACCAAAGGCAAGGAATGTCGTTACATAATCCTCGCTTCGGGGTCCGTTTTCCTTGACGGGAAGATTACTGATCAATTCCGATCCGGCAAACGATTTATCGAATTCACCGTTGTTGATCTCAACAGAATCACCGAACACGATACCATCGGTAGCAGAGCCTCCCATGTGTTCTCTCAGATAAGTTGCAACGCATCCGAGTCCGAGTCTTCTGCCTGCAGGCGTGAACACGATAAAAAGAACAAAGAGCACGAGCAATCCGACAAAGATACCCACACCGATAAGGATCTTTTTCAGCAATGACATCGTTTTCTTTCCTTCGGTCACTTCTCCTTCATCCTCCGGCTCTTCGTAGAGCATCTCTTCTTCGTAATTTTCGTTGTCCTTGTAGTAATATATCGTTGATGTAGGCTCGCTGTGACCTTCCTCGTCATATATATAGTCATCATCGTCCGGAAAAGGCTCGCCGGGATCCGTCTCATCAAAGCAACGGAAATCTTCGTCTTCGAGTTCCTCTGCCTCGGCATCTTCGATGACTTCTTCAGCAAAATCCGTATCATCATAATACGAATCGTCAAGATCCGCATCTTCAAAATCCGATTCAAATTCACCGTCATCCGGCGATTCGTCAAATTCCGGCTCGTCAACACCCGGATCGGAACTATTAATAATATCGTCGAATTCGTCCGAATCGCCGTTGTAATCTTTACCTGCCATTCCCGTCAGATCCTCCTGTTTGGATGCAGTTTTCATGTTGCATCCCGTTCTTTGCCTGACACATGTTCATGTCCCGGGCTCCTTTAATTCTTAAAGCTGTGAATGGGTGCCGGGATCCTGCCTTCCCTGCCAATAAAATCGCTGCAGGAAAAAGTATTGACAGGCATTACGGGTGAATACCCAAAAAGTCCGCCAAAATCAAGGCTTTCTCCGACTTTCTTGCCGATTGCGGGAATAAGTCTGACTGCAGTTGTCTTCTGATTAACCATGCCGATGGCCATCTCGTCGGCAATAATGCCTGAAATGGTTGTGGCGGGTGTGTCGCCCGGTATAGCGATCATGTCAAGTCCTACCGAGCAAACGCATGTCATCGCCTCAAGTTTTTCAAGCGTAAGAGCGCCGGCCTCAACAGCCTCGATCATTCCCTGATCCTCACTCACCGGGATGAACGCGCCGGAAAGTCCTCCCACGTAGGAGCTTGCCATAACGCCGCCCTTCTTCACCTGATCGTTAAGGAGTGCAAGGGCTGCGGTCGTTCCGGGCGCGCCGGGATGCTCGAGTCCGATCTCCTTAAGTATATCTGCAACACTGTCGCCCACAGCAGGTGTGGGAGCCAGCGAAAGGTCCACGATTCCAAACGGAACATCCAGTCTCTTGGCTGCTTCGGTAGCAACAAGCTGACCTACTCTTGTGATCTTGAATGCCGTCTTCTTGATCGCTTCGCAAAGTACCTCGAAGCTTGCTCCGTGCAGACCCTCCAAAGCCTTTTTCACAACACCGGGTCCGCTGATACCGACGTTAATGACAGCTTCCCCCTCGCTCGCGCCGTGGAAAGCGCCTGCCATGAAAGGATTGTCATCGGGCGCGTTGCAGAAAACGACAAGCTTAGCGCATCCGAGCGAATCGGTACCGTACGAAGCCTTTGCGGTTTCAACGATGATCTCGCCCATCATCCTCACGGCATCCATGTTTATGCCGGTCCTCGTCGAGCCCACATTTACAGAGCTGCACACACTCCTCGTAACCTTGAGCGCCTCGGGAATGGAGCGAAGGAAGATCCGCTCATGATCCGTCATCCCTTTTGAAATAACCGCGCCATATCCTCCTATGAGGTTGACGCCTGTCGCTTTAGCAGCCTCCTCAAGCGTGAGAGCAAGCTGAACGTAGTCTTCCTCACTCCTGCAGCAAGATGATCCTATGCTCGAAATGGGCGTTACCGCGATCCTTTTGTTTACTACGGGAATTCCGTAGCTCTTCGAAATGTGCTCACCGACTTCGACAAGACGTCCGGCTTTTCTGACGATCTTCTCCAAAATTTTATCCCTGACACGTGCAAGATCCTCCCCTGCACAGTCATACAAGCTGATACCCATGGTGATCGTTCTTACATCAAGGTTTTCCTTGTTGATCATCTCATTGGTTTCAGATACTTCCGATAAATTTATCATGATTCTTCCTTTCAGATCCTGTGCATCATGTTGAATATTTCTTCACGCTGCATGCGAATAACAACTCCGATGGAGCTACCGAGTTCCTCAAGTTCCTTCGCAGTCTCTTCAAAATGGTTTTTGTCAAGCTGTCTGTCGGCAACCATCATCATGTTGAAATATCCCGAAACGATTGTCTGGGAAATATCAAGTATGTTGATCTGCTTCTCCGCAAGATAAGTACATACCTTTGCCATGATTCCAACGCAATCCTTACCTACTACTGTGATTATCACTTTCTGCATAACGTATCTCCTCATTGGAAGCGCATAAGGCGCTTCCGTTTCCTTGTCCAACACAAAACTATGTATCAGGCTTATCTTTGGCGGCAAGTTTTTGCCGCCGTTTCATTGCCACCGCAATTCCCGAAGGGAATGCAACAGGCCTTCAGACCCAAACATATATATAGACTTCTCATTTATAATATCGGTTCCTTTTTTTTTCGGAGCTGTATTTTCATAATCTGCGCATATGTGTCAGTTTGTCATTCTTATCTCAGACTTCATATACATCCGTCCTGCTGTAGCGTCTCGCAACAATGATCTCCGGAACATCACACCCGTTCCGTTCCGCGTGCTCACAGACTATCTGCTTTACTGTCTGATATGCAAGCTCCTCAAAATTGTTGTCGGCGCTGATGTGAGCAAGCACAACGGTGTGCAGCCCCGGAAACATGAGCCTTGTGACCAATTCTCCGCATGCTTCGTTTGAAAGATGTCCGAGCTCCGAATCAATCCTCAGTTTAAGCTTGTACGGGTAAGGTCCCATCATAAGCATGTTTCTGTCGTGATTTGCCTCAACATATAAAGCGTTGGAGTCCGCAAGATGTTTCAGCGTGTATTCCGTGAATACTCCCAGATCCGTCGCCATTCCGAGCTTTCTTTCTCCGTGTCTTATCGTGTAACAAACGGAGTTCGCCGCATCATGCGATGTGCTGTAAGGCATAATCCTGATGTCCCCAATCTCGACCTCCTTGTCCGGCACAAGCTCGTACATGAGTTCTCTCGGCACGCCACCCCTTTCGCGTATGCCGATTGCTGTCAGTGTCTCGACCGTCGAATAAACCGGAATACGGTATTTTCTCGCAAGAACCGGAATCCCTTTTTCGTGATCGCTGTGATCGTGTGTGACAAAACATGCCTTTATATTTTTGATGTCTTCACCGATTTCGGCAAGTCCTTCGCAAATCCTTTTGCATGTAATACCCGCGTCAATGAGAACCGCCGTGTCGTCTGCTTTGAGGTAAAGACAATTCCCGCTGCTTCCGCTGGCAAGTGAACAAAACTTCAACTTTTTTTCCTCTTCCTCTTTTATTCCCAAAGAAGTTCAATCCTGTCGCCCTGGGTGATTTCATTGATAAAACCGCTGTTCTCACCATTGATCCTGATAATCGCGGAATTACCTTTCGGGTTCTTCGGGTCGAATCCCGGATAAACATCAAGGACATCGACGAGCCTGTAGATATCCTTGCCGCGCAAAGCCACAGGCGTATTGTTGACTACTACGGTGATATCATGAATCGCCTGCGTCGGTGTCGGTTTTGCGGTTTCATCTTCAACGACCTGCTCACCGACCGGTGCACCCGCTTCCGCCGCCGGGATGTCTTTTAATCTTCCGATCCCGCTGTTTTCAACGGTTTTAACATTATCGGGGGTGGTGTCCTCCGCCACGACACCTGATACATCTTGCAACATTTCCGCCTGATTGTCAAGCGGACTGTCTTCACCGGCGAGCTCAAAATCTATCGTGAAATTCTCATAAACCCTGTCCTCTTTGAGAGCAGGAACGTTGTTGATGCTTATGGTCCCAACAGCCTCAACATCCATGTACTCAAGGAGCCTTCCGGCAGTATAGTAGTCGGCTTCTTCGATAACATCGCCGTTGTTTACCGACATATCCGGGCCGGCTTCTTTTCCGTTTACAAGTAAAAGACGAGGGGCGGCAACCTTATGCCCGTTAACATTGAAGCAGATGCTTCTCGCGCCTTCGGCAAGACTTTCAACACTAACCTCGGCGGGAGTTCCTTTCGTCGAGGGCGTGATTATGATCTCATCGCCTCTGACGATCGGCGTAGCAATGGAACCGGGTTGTCCGTTAACCTTGATAACGGCTCCTTCTCCCGCTTCGCCACGCACAAGACGGCTTTTGCCGTTGAATGTGAATGAAACACCGTCACCCCTTCTCGGAAACAAAGAACTCGTATCGATGCCGATACCCATAGCGGCATCCATGACCGTCAAGTGACCGTTGTCATAAAGCCTTAAGAGCTCGCCGTTCACGCGCGCAAAAATAAAATTATTGTTCTGTTCATAATAATTGAGACAGATACCGATGGGCGTGACAAGCATCGGATCCTTTTTAATGTTTTCCTCCACGAAACGCACTTCACTGAGCACCTCGGCACCACGAAGCGCAACACGCTCGGACGGGATCTTAAGAGCCGCTGCTATCATATCCGTGAAGCCCGGTGTCTTTCCGCCTCCTCCGACAAGGAATACCGCGCTCGGCGATTTTCCTCCGTTGAGTTCTTTGATCTTATCGGCAATTAGCTTTGCAAGCTCCTTGAGCGGGTCTGCGATTGAAGCCTTAAGGTCATCTGCGGCGACCCCGTTCTTTGCACCGATTATATCCTTATATGTGATTTTCTTTTTTTTGCCCGAAAGAGCAATCTTCATGTCTTCTGCAGTCGCGAATTCAACAAGATACTTCTGCATAACCGCTTCCGTGATGAAATCACCCGCTCTCGGGATCATACCGTACGCTGTAACGCTTCCGTCGCTTGTGATACAGATATCACTTGTCCCCGCTCCGACATCGACAAGTGCAAGATTGAGGAGCCTGAATTTCTGCGGGATCGCTATGTTTATGGCGGCAATGGGCTCGAGCGTGAGGTTGATCACCTCAAGTCCGGCCCTGTCTGTCGCAGCGTAAAGTCCGTCGGTTACGTCACGGGGAAGGAATGTTGCAAGGAGATCCGCGCCGATAGCCGTACCCTTATGCCCCTCAAGGTTCATGATAGCCACATCGCCGAGGTAATATTTCGTTACGGAATACCCGACGCAGAAATAGTTTCCTCCGCCCTTTTCCTCACGTCTGAGAACATCGCTTGCCTTCTCAACGCCCATGAGTTCCATCGTGTGGATCATGCCGTTATCAATGACAGCCTCGCCTTCAAGATCATAGTCGATCCTGACCTGTCTGGTCTTAAGGACACGACCTGCGGCAGCGATGCAAACGCCGGTAAGCCTTTTTTTGATCTTATTTTCAAGTTCGCGCTTGACCTCCCCGATCGTCGCAGCCACAGCTCCGATATCATGGATCTGTCCGTCAAGCATGGCACGAGTCTGATGAAACCTCACGGACTGAGCCACCGCAACGAATTCACGAGCGGACGTTCTGTAGCCGACGGTTCCGACAACGCTTCGTGTTCCGATATCCAAACCAAAGATCAGATTTTCTTTACCCGTATCCATGAACTCCTCCTCATATCTAAGCGATTTTCTCACCTATTCTTGTCACTTCACTTCTTCAATACCCATATCTTTCAATATTTTCCTGATTTGCTCCAAAATGCTCTCCTCATCTGTGTCTTCTCCGTTCTTTATTTCATATGAAGAAGTCTCTCTGTACCTCTCGTCTGTCGGTTGGGAGTCAAAGACACTCTTTATCCTTGCCTCGTCGTATCCACGCTCGTTGAGTCTCTTCTTCCTGTCCTCCTCGGGTGCCGTCACGTACCAAACAGCATCACAAAGCGGGCAATATCCCGCATCAGCAAGTATCGCGGTCTCAATGAGCACATGACTGAACAGTCCTTTTGAGCTTTCTATCAATGACTCGACTGTTGCCCTGACGTTGGGATGTGTGAGATTCTCAAGCTTTTTGAGCGCCTCGCTGTCGTTAAAGACTCTCGCCGCAAGCGCTGCGCGGTCTATCTCCGGAAGCTGCCCGGAATCCGTATCGGTCGCTTTACCGCCGGTGCCGGAGTTTTCACCGCAGTCTTTGCACAAGCACTCCGGGAAAGCCTGTGCGACTCCCTCGTAAGAAGCTCCGCCCGGCATCATCTGCGTCTTCGCGAGCCTGTCCGTATCAATATGGAGCATGTCAAAGTTATCTGCCGCGAGCTTCGCCACAAATGACTTACCCGAGCCCGCTCCGCCTGTTATTCCGATCACAGCCATATCTGCCAACCTGATTTCTGTATTATTCCGGTTCAATCCGCTGTTTTGAAATCTCTTCTGTCTCTGCTTAGTGCGCGTCTCCCCAGTTGGTCCCTGTCCCGATGCCGACCTCGAGTTCCACAGCGAGATTCGCCGAAGCCTTCATCTCTTCCTCAAGGATCTTAGCCGCTTTCTGCGCATCCTTCTCATCGACCTCGACAAGCAGTTCGTCATGTACCTGAAGGATGAGCTTTGCTTCGGGAAGCTCTTTCGCCAGTCGCCTGAACACCCTGATCATCGCGATCTTCATGATGTCTGCCGCGGTTCCCTGTATGGGAGCGTTCATCGCGATCCTCTCGCTGAAGCTGCGCTTTACGAAGTTCGGTGATGAGATATCGGCAATCGGTCTGCGCCTTCCGAACAGTGTCACCGAGTACCCCTTGTCTCTTGCCGATGCGATAAGCCCGTCAAGGTAGCTGCGAACAGTCGGGTATGTGAGGAAGTACGCATCTATGTAGCTCTGTGCCTCTGCCCTCGAGATATCGAGTCCCGTACCGAGCCCAAACGAGCTGATGCCGTACACGATACCGAAGTTGACAGCCTTCGCGCGGCTTCTTTCTTTATCCGTGACCTTGTCAAGCGGCACATGGAAAACTTCCGCCGCCGTCGCAGCGTGGATGTCCACATTGTTTCTGTATGAAGCGATAAGCTTTTTGTCGCCCGACATGGACGAAAGGATCCTCAGTTCGATCTGCGAGTAGTCTGCGTCCACGAGCACTTTGCCCTTGTCTGCAACAAATGCCCTCCTGATGAGCTTTCCCTTGTCCGAACGGATCGGGATGTTCTGAAGGTTCGGGTCACTACTGCTAAGCCTACCCGTGGCAGTAGCGGTCTGGTTGAAGCTTGTCCTGATCCTGCCGTCCGCGCCCATGTAGCCCGGAAGTGCGGTCGCGTAGGTCGAGTTCAGCTTAAAAAGTTGCCTGTATGTGAGGATCATCTCGATAATCGGATCCTCAAGCCTGATCTTTTCAAGCACCTGTGCCGATGTCGAGTAGCCTGTCTTAGTCTTTTTACCGCTCGGCAGCCTCATCTTCTCAAAGAGGATCGTGCCGAGTGCCTTCGGTGAATTGATATTGAACTCTTCACCCGCGCGTTCGTAGATCTTGCGCTGTACCTCCTCGATATCCTTCTCGAGGCTCGCGGCGAAATCGCTTAACGCCTGCGTGTCAAGGAGCACTCCTTCCTTCTCCATGCATGCGAGTACGTACGCAAGCGGCTTTTCGATCTCTTCGAGCACGTAGGTCATGCCCGTGTCTTCGATCGCCTTGCGCTGCGGAAGAGCGTTTTCCGCGTTCATCTTAGCCGAAGTGACATAATCCTTATCCGAAAGCCCCTTTGCCTTACTCTTTGAAGGCTTCTGAGCGGGTTCGTCATCCTCCTCACCGGAGTCGGCTCCCTCAGGATTTAAGAGGTAATCCGCGAGCTCCGTATCGTGAACATTGGTGAACTCCCCGACCCCCGTCATCTTGTAAAAGTTCTTGAGTCCTTTAACGCTTATGAGCACTTTCTCCGCCAGCCCGGCTATAATTCCGTCTGTTCCGGCCGCTTCAAGTGCTTCCCGTGTTACCACAAAGCCATTGTCGCTTGCCCAAAGTGCAAGGCCCTTAAACGAACCGTCCCCGGCGGGGATCACCTCGATCCCGACAACCGTCTGTGCTCTTGTCTGTCCTTCTTTCACAACCGTTTCACCGGCTTTATCGCTGCCTTCTGCAGTATTCTCTATAACTTCAAGCACTTCTTTGAGTGCTTTTTCTTCTTCAATGACTGTATATGTGATCTCTTCTTCGGCGACAGCCCGGTCATACTCGCCCTCGGAGCCCATAAGCGTCGGAACCTTAAGCGCCTTTATCTCAAGATCCTCAAACTCGCGAACAAGAGCCATCCTCGTGAATTTTAAAGCGATCTCGAGATCCTCGAGTCTGAGGTCTCCCAGATCGATATCCCTCTTAATAGTGGCGAGCTGCTTGCTCTTCATGGCATCGTCTTTTGCGGAGCTTCCGTCCTCTTCGACCTTGGTGAGCTGCTTGATGGGCGGTCTGTTAATGCCGAAGCTTTTGAAGAGTTCGGTTAGTTCCTTCTGGTGAGCCGCGCTCACAGGGATCGGTCCGATTTCTTCGTACATGGCCTCGATCGTCTTGTAATGCGCGATCAATTTCGCAGCCGTCTCGCTTCCGACACCCTTGACGCCCTTGATGTTATCGGAGGAATCGCCCATAAGTCCCTTAAGATCGGGAACCGATGCCGGTTCTATCATAAATTCCTTTTCAACAAGCTCGGGGTCATATTCAAAACAACGATCGGGAACGGTGCTCTTCTTCTCGATCCCGTACTTTTTGTAAAGCTCATCCGTCTTTTCCTGGGAAGAATGCATAAGGAAAAGATGCGTCTTTTCGCTCACGAGCTGAAGATAATCGTTGTCCTTCGTCATTATCCTGACATCGACATCATTTTCGAACAGTG
>JAEEGL016087908.1_pt1 | contig 27625 bp, 18 predicted proteins | sample 9134231 | NCBI WGS metagenome assembly JAEEGL01 (sample SAMN16246548, study PRJNA631951) | gut metagenome | biome: gut microbiome; feature: rumen; material: fiber-attached | host: Bos | place: Iran: Karaj | collected 2018-10
ATGTAGAACTCACAACTCCGCATCAAGTGAAGGAACTTGACGAATTCAACCTTACTGACAGTCCATTTGATGACACCCAGACGGTGGTGTCGCTCTTCCGCACACAGGCACAAGCCAATCCCGATGCAATAGCCGTGGTTTACAAAGATAAGACCTTCACCTATGCCCAAGTCGACGACATGAGCGACCGCATAGCGGCACTTATTGCCAGCCGCGGTTTAGGTGAAGACGATGTGGTGTCGATACTGATTCCACGCTGCGAGTGGATGGCCATCGCTTCGTTAGGTGTGCTAAAAGCGGGCTGTGCCTACCAGCCACTTGATCCTTCTTATCCCAAAGAGCGCCTCGAATTCATGATGACCGACGCGAAGGCGCAGATTCTTATTGCCGATGAGCAGTTGCTCAACCTTGTTGAAAGTTACCAGGGTGAGGTGATTCTCACCCGCGACCTGCCTAGTCTGCCCGCGGCACAGTCAATCCCTGAGGGGCCTAAGCCTCACAGCATGTTCACACTTGTTTATACATCGGGTTCCACAGGAGTGCCCAAAGGTTGCCAAATTGAGCAATGCAATGTTGTGGCGTTCATGCACATGCATCAAACCACACATGACATCACTGCATCAAGTAAAATAGCGGCTTACGCCAGCTTTGGCTTTGACGCTTCGTTGATGGAGATTTATTCTGCTCTCACCATTGGCGCGCAGTTGAATATCATTCCAGAGGAGATTCGCCTTGACCTGATGGCACTTAACGATTTCTTCGAGAAGAGCGGCATCACCCATGTGTTCATGACAACACAGGTGGCCTACCAGTTTGCCACCAACTTCGAGAACAATTCATTGCAGCACCTGCTCACTGGAGGCGAGAAACTCTCCACCCTTACACCTCCAAGCACCTACACTCTTTCTAATGGTTATGGACCGTCGGAGACAATCTGCTATGTCACCAATTTTGACGTGAAAGAACAGATTAAGAACATTCCCATTGGCAAGGCTCAAATCAACTGTAAGTGCTATATCACCGACAAGTATGGTCACCGTTTGCCCGTTGGTGCAGCTGGCGAACTCTGGGTAGCAGGCCCGCAAGTGACTCGGGGCTACCTAAACCGTCCCGAGAAGACTGCCGAGGTGTTTATCTCCAACCCATTCAACAGTGAGGAGAAATATTGCCGAGTGTATCGCACCGGTGACATTGTGCGTTACATCCCGAGTGGCGACATTGAGTTCGTTGGCCGCCGCGATGGCCAGGTCAAGATTCGCGGTTTCCGCATCGAACTCAAAGAGGTGGAAGGCATTATCCGCGAGTTCCCAGGCATCAAAGACGCCACTGTGCAAGCCTTTGAAGAGGAAGGCGGCGGCAAGTTCATCGCTGCCTACATTGTGAGCGACGAGACCATCGACATCGATGCTCTCAACAACTTCATCATGGACGAGAAACCGCCTTACATGGTTCCCGCCGTGACAATGCAGATTGATGCTATTCCGTTGAACCAAAACCAGAAGGTGAACAAGCGCGCCTTGCCCAAGCCCGAGAAAAAATCGGCAACAATAGAGGAAAGCAATGCACCCATGAACGTGCTCGAGCAAGAGTTGCACGAAATGATCGCCGAGATTGTGGGCAATACCGAGTTTGGTATTACTACACCGCTTGGCTATGCCGGCCTTACATCAATCTCGTCGATTCGTCTTGCCGTGCAGGTCAACAAGCGCTTTGGCATCACTCTCGACTCCAAGTCGCTCGTTAAGACCGGCACTTTGCAGACCATAGAGAACGAAATACTCAAGCAAATGATGGCAGGAGATGCGGCAGTGGCTGCTACAGCACCTAAGGCCGAGACTAAGACCGCAGTACCGTTGTCTTACGCTCAGACTGGAGTATATTTTGAATGCCTGAAAAACCCCACATCGACCATCTACAACGTCCCCTCGATGCTCACTTATCCAGAAGGCATCAAACCTCAGCAGCTTGCCGAGGCAGTAAAGAAAGTAGCTGAGCTGCATCCTGAACTAGGCGTGCACTTCACTACCAAGGGCGACAAAATAATACAAACCCTTGAGGATGCTGTTGAGGTTACGGTTCCAGTAACACAAATGAGCGATGAGGAACTTGAGAAGTACAAGAATGAATTTGTGCGACCTTTCAATCTCAAGAATCCACCACTATACCGCTTTGAGGTGGCAGAGACTCCCTCAGGCACACATCTTCTCTTCGATGTGCATCATCTGATTTTTGATGGTGGCTCAGCCGACCTGTTCATTCGCCAAATAAGCGCAGCTCTTGAGGGCGCAGCACTTGAGAAAGAGAACTATTCTTACCTTGACTTTGTTATCGACCAACAGACGGCCGAAGACAGCGACACATTCAAGGCTTCGCAGCAGTTCTTTGCCGAGCGCCTTGCCACCTGCGAGGGAGCGAGCGAGATTCCTGGCGACCTGCCCAAGAGCGATGTACAAGGTTTCATTGGTGAGGCAGTGTGCGCTGTCAATCATGACAAGGTTGCCGCCTATTGCCGCAGTCAGGAGGTCACTCCAGCGCACTTGTTCTTAGCAGCAACATCCTACGTGGTGTCACGTTACACCAACAACCGCGAGGTGTATCTGTGCACCGTGAGCAACGGTCGCTCAAACCTCAAGATTGCCGACACGGTGGGCATGTTTGTCAACACTTTGCCACTGGGCATCAACATCGATGATGTGACGGTTGCCGACTTTCTCAAAACCACCAGCGACATTTTCGACAACACGCTGCGCCATGAGGAGTATCCATTCGCGCGCATCGCTGCCGACTATGGATTCCGTCCAGCTATCGCCTATGCCTATCAAGTGGGCGTGCTGTCTCAATACACGGTAAACGGCGAGGCAATTAGTCAAGAGGTGCTGGAACTAAATGTCCCGAAATTCAAGATAAATATCAAGATAGAGGATAATGGCATAGTCGTGGAGTATGACGACGCCATCTATTCCGATAAGCTGGCAACTGCGCTGTCGCAGAGCATTGGTGCTGTGGTTGAGCGCATGATTGAGCAACCCGCCGAAAAAGTGCGCCATTTGTCTATCGTCAGCAAAGAGCAGGAAACCGAACTCGCTACGTTGCGAGAGGTGGCTACTGGTGACGCACCTTTCAGATTCTTCCACGAGAGCATAACTCACTATGCAGAGACACAGCCCGAGCGTGACGCGCTGATTGCAACCGACGCTAAGTTCTCTTACAAGGAGATGGACGAGGTGACAACCCGCATCGCTGCCGCGCTGCAAGCGCGTGGAGTAGGGGAGCGCGACCGAGTAGCGCTTCTGTTGCCTCGCACTAGTCGACTGATTCTGTCGCTCTTCGGAGTGCTTAAGACAGGTGCCGCTTACATTCCTTGCGACCCAGAATATCCCGCCGACCGCATCAAGCTCATCCTTGAGGATAGCGAGGCTCGATATATCATTACAACCGCCGAAAAGATGGACAGCGTTCCTGCCGAGAAGGCGATAAATGTGGAAGAACTTATCAATAGCGATGCCGAGTATCATAAGCCCGACATCACTCCCGACGACCTTGCCTACCTCATCTACACTAGCGGTTCGACAGGTCGCCCTAAGGGCGTGATGCTGCGTCATGAGGGCATCTGCAACTACCTCTATGGTCATCCCGCAAACGTCTTTGCCAATGCTGTCCTCACCGATGCCGATCGCGTGCTTAGCGTGACAACTATCTCATTTGACGCGGCTCTGCAAGACATAGGCATGGCTTACTATAACGGCAAGACGCTCGTCGTCGCCACCGAGGAGCAGGCCAACAACCCACTCGACCTGGCACGACTCATTACCGAGCAGCATATAAATATGGTTAGTGGAACGCCATCACGCTGGCAGACATGGCTCACGAGCGACGATTTCGCTAAGGCAATCGCCAATATTGCAATTGTGCGTGCTGGTGGCGAGAAATTCAGCGACCAGCTGCTGCACCAGATTCGCACCGTTTCCAAGGCACGCATCTTCAACTGCTATGGTCCTACCGAAATCACTGTGGCTTCGAACAATAAGGAGCTTACTCATGCCTATTTCGTTACTGTGGGCAAGCCGCAGCTCAACGTCAAGGAGTTTATCGTTGATGCCGACGGCAACGAGCTGCCAGTGGGCGTGGTGGGCGAGCTTTATATTGGCGGTCGAGGCGTTGCGCGAGGCTATAATAACCTCGATGAGATGACGCGCGAACGCTTCATCGACTACCATGGCACACGCATCTATAAGTCAGGTGACTACGCTAAGTGGCTGCCCGATGGTGATGTGGTGATTCTGGGCCGTACCGACCACCAAATCAAACTGCGTGGCCTCCGCATCGAGCTTGGCGAGATTGAGAACGTGATGCTCAAGGTTGAGGGCATCGATAAGGTGGTGATTATGATTCGCAAAATTGGCGGCAAGGAGCATCTGTGCGCTTACTATACTGCCGACAGAGACATCGCTCCTGATGCTCTCAAGGCCGAGATTTCGAAGAGCCTGACTCAATATATGGTGCCAACCGCCTATCGCCAACTCGACAAGATGCCAATGACTCCAAACGGCAAGACCGATGTGAAAGCATTGCCTGAACCAGAACTCGCCATCGCGTCGGCCTACGAGGAGCCTGCTACCGACACCGAACGCACCTTCTGCCAGATTTTTGCCGAAATCCTGCAAATGGACAAGGTGGGTGCTACCGATAACTTCTTTGAGTTGGGCGGCACTTCGCTTGTGGTGACTCGTGTTATTATCGAAGCCGACAAGGCAGGAATGCACGTGGCCTATGGCGATGTCTTTGCCAATCCCACACCACGTCAGTTGGCTCGCCTAGTGACGGGCGAGACGGTTAACGAGGGAGGCGATGAGGTGAAAGACTTTGACTATACCGCCATCAACGAGGTGCTCAAGGGCAACACTCTTGATGCCTTCCGCAATGGTGAGCGTCAGCCCCTTGGCAATGTGCTGCTCACAGGTGCTACAGGCTACCTGGGCATTCACATCCTGCGTGAGTTGATCGACAGCGACGCTAAGAACATTTACTGCCTTGTGCGTGGCAAGGATGCCGAGAAGGCCGAAAGCCGACTGCGCACTTTGTTGTACTACTATTTCGCTAACGCCTTCCAGCAACTCTTCGGCAAGCGCCTGCACATTGTGGTGGGCGACGTGACGAGCGACTTTGGCGAAGATCTCGATATAGACACGGTATTTAACTGTGCTGCTATCGTTAAGCACTTTAGCGAGGGTACCGAGATTGAGGATGTGAACATAGGTGGAGCTCAGCGGTGCGTAGATTTCTGCTTGAAGAAGGGCGCCAAACTGGTGCACATCTCCACTGCAAGTACCCGAGGTCTATGGGTTGGTGAGGCTCATGACGAAGTATTTACTGAGCATCACCTTTACCTGGGCCAGTTCTTGGGAAACAAGTATATCTACTCTAAGTTCATGGCCGAGCGTCTCATCCTTGATGCTATCGCCAACCGCGGGCTTAGTGCAAAGATTATGCGTGTTGGCAACCTCGCCGCACGAAGCACCGACGGTGAGTTCCAGGCAAACTTCCAGACCAACTCCTTTATGGGCCGCATCAAGGTCTTTAACATGCTGGGAGAGTGTCCGTATGCCATGCGTAACGCACGAGTGGAATTCTCGCCAATCAACGAGGTGGCTCACGCCATCGTGATGCTATCAACCACTCCGCGCGAGTGCTGCGTGTTCCATCCCTACAATATCCACACCCAGTTCCTGGGCGATGTGCTTATGGGACTCTTTACTGTGGGCGAGGGAATCAAGTTTGTGGAGCAGGAAGACTTCAACAAAGCTATGGAAGCCGCCAAGAGCGATCCCACCAAGGCAAACCAGATGGCGAGTCTGCTCGCTTATCAAGACTTGGCGCATGGCCAGAAGACCACCGATGTGAGTCGAGACAACGACCTCACAACACAAGTGCTTTACCGCTTAGGCTTCGCTTGGTCGCCAACGTCATGGGACTACGTAGAGCGCATGCTCACCGCCATCGGAGGCCTCGGTTTCTTTGACTTGGAATAGCACAAAAGCATTGAATCAATGACAAATAATAATATACATAAGCAATTCTACGGCTATCTGTGGGCTTATATTCTAGTGGCTCTGTCGGGATGCCTGGGCAATGTGGTTGATGGCATCATTGTGGGAAACCTCATCAGTGAGGATGGCGTGAGTGCCATCAACCTGTCAACTCCTATCGTCCAGTTTATCTTCACCTTGCACCTGCTCATCAACGCCGGTGCTGGAATGCTCGTAGCTTACGCCTTAGGCAAGAAAAACATAGACGACGCTAGTCACTTTTTCACCCGCGCCTTGACACTTAGTGCCGGGTTAGGATTGCTGCTTACCATCATTGGTGGCCTACTGTTCCCAATGCAGACGGCACATCTGCTGTGTGACAACGAGCACATCTTGCCTCTTGCCGAAAAATATATGCATGTGCTGCTCATCGGCAACCCCGTGTTTATCGTGATGTGGGGACTCTCGACGATGGTTGGCGTTGATGGCAGTCCCAAACTGGTGTCGACTGCTGTGATTGTCGACAACGTTGTGAACCTGATACTCGACATCGTGTTTATCAAGTTCTTTGATTGGGGTATCACGGGTTCGAGTGCTGCTACAGTAGTGGGACATCTAGTAGGAATAACTATCCTTCTCAGCCACTGGCGCAAGCCCGAAAATCGACGTCTCAAGCTCCAGTTTAGTGGCGGATCTCTCTTGGAGTCATGGAAACGCATCATCTCTCAGGGCGCTCCACTGGCAGTAGCTTCAATCTGCCTTACCCTGTTGTTATTCAGTGCAAACAAGATTGTCCTCTCAACTACTGGCCGCACAGGTATCTTTGTTTTTGCACTGTGCATGAACTTGTTGACGGTCTATAACCTCTTCCTGTCAGGAACGTGTCAAACGTTGCAGTCGCTGGGTGCCATTCAAGTGGGAAAAGGCGACAATGATGGCGTCAAAGCAGTAATCGACAAGGGATTGCGGTTTATCACTATTGCGATGGTGGTCACTTGCGTTCTTGTGTGGATTTATCCACAAGGCATCGCCGAACTCTTCGGCTGCGATGAACCCGAGATGCTTGCTCAGAGCAACCATGCCCTGCGCGTCTTTGCTTTGAGTTTCATTCCCTTCTGCTACATCTATGTGTTGATGATTATCTACAAGCTCTACGGTCACCACCGCATGGCGTTGTTTATCTCTTTTGCCTTGTCTCTAACGGTGATTCCCGTACTTTGGCTTATGTCGAAGTTCGCTTCAGGTGCCATCTGGTACAGCTACTTCATTGCCTATATCATCGAGGCTGCCGTCATCTTTTTCCTGCATAAGAAGAAAAACATCGAATTTCAAATTAAACAATCAAAATAAATTAGCTATGACTAACAAATTCAAACTCTTTGTCTTGGCATCGATGCTACTTTGCATGGGCTCAACAACTAATGCTGTGGCGCAAACAGCAAGTGCCACTGGCAACAACGAAATCATTCTCCATGCTTGGTCATGGTCATTTAATACAATTAGTGAGCACCTGCAAGAAATAAAGGATGCTGGATACACCATCGTGCAAACTTCGCCCATCAATGAGTGTTACGTTGGCGATAATGGCGGACGGCAGCTCTTTGGTAACGGAAAGTGGTATTATCATTATCAGCCCACCGATTGGACCATCGGCAATTACCAGCTGGGAACTCGCGATGAGTTTAAAGCTATGTGTGACAAGGCCAACGCTCTTGGCTTGCGTGTGATTGTGGATGTGCTGCCTAACCACACAGTGATTGACCGCACCCAAATCAATGCACGACTTGACAGTGCCGTCAACGGACGCGAAAATCTGTTCCATGCCAACGGACTTTGGCCTATAAAAGACTACAGCGACCGCTACCAGTGCACCACAGGCGAGATGGGAACGCTTCCCGATGTGAATACCGAGAACCCCGATTTTCAGTATTATTACATGCAATATGTGAACGACGTGCTGGCATGTGGCGCCCGTGGTTTCCGTTATGACACGGCAAAGCACATAGGCTTGCCCAACGAGCCTCGTGACCCTAAATCGCCACAAAACGACTTCTGGGATGTGGCTATGGGGCGCAAGCCAGTGAAAGGTCTGTGGCTCTCCATTCCTCGTGACCAGCTCTTCATCTATGGCGAGGTGCTGCAAGACCGTAATGTCCCCGAGCAGGGCTATGCCGAGTATATGGACCTAACCGCAAGCAACTATGGCTGGGTGCTTCGCGAAGTTCTCAACAAGCATAATGCCAAGGCTGGTGACCTGCTGAAATGGCATCACAGCGTGGATCCTGCCCACCTTGTGACTTGGGTTGAGTCGCACGACACCTATTGCAATGCCCATGAGTCGGCAGGCATGAGCGATGAGCTCGTGCGCTTGGGATGGGTATTCCTCACGGCACGTCGGTATGGAACTCCTCTTTTCTACTCACGCCCACACGGAAGCACTCGCCAGAACTATTGGGGTGACAACGAGATAGGCAAGGTGGGCAACGACGAGTTCAAGCACCCAGTTGTAAGAGCCGTCAATGAGTTCCGTCACGCCAACGCCAATCAACCCGAAAACATCATCATCAGCGACAACGGCAAGCAGATTATCGTTGAGCGAGGCAAGAAAGCCGCCGTGATTATCAACCTCGACGAGCAGCAAGCAACAGTGGCAATTCCCGTAACAGTTGAGAACGGCAAATATCGTGACGCAGTAACTAATCAAAAACTTCAAGTGAAAAAAAGCGTCCTCACCGCCACACTAGAGCCCATGACTGCCTACATACTCAGCAAGTAAAAGAACAACCCAAATATCGTCCAAACAATAATATCCCGCTGGATTTCAGCGGGATATTATTGTTTAACTGCACGCCTTATAAGTCAAGCGCTGCGATTATCACTGGTTGCTACTGATATTTTTAAACGATGAAATCCAAAACTTAGTCAACAACAAATTTCAACCCGAATCGGTCATCAGGATTTATGTGAGAACAAAATATAACTGTTATGACGTAAAAGACCCCAAAAATATCCTGTCGTCGGCCTAATGACCGATTTGGGTTTAATCTTTCAAAAATACGCAAATCTGTTTTAAAAGCTAAGCTTTACCTTGATTTGCCTATAATATAAAAGATTTGCCTATAATATAAAATATGTGTGCTTTTAAGGCAAAATTTTAAGGATACAATTTTTTGGTACATTTTTTTTGTACTTATATAAAAATTGTTATTTTTTTCTCAAAAAAAATTGTTTGTTTAAAAATAATATTTTAACTTTGCAACATGAATAATGATGAATGATGTTATAATAAATTGTAATTGACTTATTATGAATTATATTGTCATTATATTTTAATAAAGGCTTAATTATTTTTCATCAGCAGCATAAACTTAAAACAAAGAATTAATAGTGTTAGTTGTTACTAATTTGAATAAGATTTTTCTAATTCTAATAATATTAGAGATTATTAACTTTTCATTTATTAACTAAATTTCACACAATTATGAAGAAATTCTTACTTTTGGCAGCATTGATGCTTGCTTTCACAGTAAGTGCGCAAGAAGTTACTGAGCACACTTATGCTGTTGCAGGTACACCCGCTGCTTTGTTTGGAATGGAGAACGATTGGGATGAGATCGCTGCTCCTGAGATGACTCTTAATGAGGAGACTGGCCTCTATGAGTGGACAAGCGAGAAGACTGAACTTGGCGCTTGCACCGTAGAGTTCAAGGTGGTTAAAGATCACGTTTGGCACGTTGCCTATCCACCTGAGAATTATGTAATTCCCGCTGACAAAGCAGGAACTTACAGTCTTTATGTAACTTATAACCCCGAGACTAACGAGGTTACAGGTGAATTGACCCAACATCACACTTATGCAGTTGCTGGTACTCCTGCCGTTCTGTATGGAATGGAGAACGATTGGGATCAGATTAACGCTCCTGAGATGACTTATAACGAGGAGACTGGTCTCTATGAGTGGACAAGCGAAGAGACTAAGCTTGGTGCTGGCCTTGTAGCATTCAAGGTTGTTCAAGACCACGCTTGGTATGTAGCTTACCCACCAGAAGATTTCGAAATTACTGCTGAAACAGCTGGTTACTACATTCTTTATGTAACTTACAACGAAGAGACCAACGAGGTAACTGGTGAGCTCATCAAGCAAGATCACACTTACGCTGTTACAGGTACACCTGCTGCTCTGTTTGGCATCGAGAACGAGTGGGATCCCGAAGCTGCTCCTGAGATGGTTCTCAACGAGGAGACCGGCCTCTATGAGTGGGTAAGTGCTGAGACTAAGCTTGCTGCTGGCAACATTGAGTTCAAGGTTGTTAGAGACCACAACTGGGATGTTAGCTATCCAGAGGAGAACTACGTATTGCCAGTAGAGGAACTTGGCTGCTACGTAATGACTGTTACTTACAACTTCGAGACCGATGAGGTTAACGCTTATCTGACTCAGATCTTCCACAACTATGCTGTAACAGGTACACCTGCTGCTCTGTTTGGCATCGAGAACGAGTGGGATCCCGAAGCTGCTCCTGAGATGACTTATAACGAGGAGACTGGCCTCTATGAGTGGGTTAGTGCTGAGAACAAACTTGCTGCTGGCAACATTGAGTTCAAGGTTGTTAGAGACCACAACTGGGAAGTTAGCTATCCAGAAGAGAACTACGTATTACCAGTTGAGGAAGCTGGCTTCTACGTAATGACTGTTACTTACAACTTCGAGACTGACGAGGTTAACGCTTACCTGACTCAGATCTTCCACAACTATGCTGTAACTGGTACTCCTGCTGCTCTGTTTGGCATCGAGACTGAGTGGGATCCCGAAGCTGCTCCTGAGATGGTTCTCAACGAGGAGACTGGCCTCTATGAGTGGACAAGCGAGGTTAGCAAGCTTGCTGCTGGCAACATTGAGTTCAAGGTTGTTAGAGACCACAACTGGGAAGTTAGCTATCCAGAAGAGAACTATGTATTACCCGTTGATCACGCAGGTGCTTACACTCTCTTTGTAACTTACAATGAGGAGACCAATGAGGTTAACGCTATTCTTACTGCTAAGGTTTACATGATTGGTGAGGTTAACGGCAACGTATGGGCAACCAACGTAGGTGTTGATATGACAACTGAGGATGGTGTTATTTACACTTCTGACGTAGTTCTCCGTCGTCCTGCAGCTAAGGTAGATGAGATTCCTGGCAACAAGTACTGCTATTTCAGCTTCGCATATCAATTGATGGATGAGGCTGAAGATTGGGATGGCTTTGCACCTTATCGCTTCGGCGCAATGGGTGGTAGCGACTTCCGCTGGTACAAGATGTGGAACGGCGTTGCTCTGCCTATCCTGACTGATCAGGATCCTCAGGCAATTGAGGTTGAGGAAGGTGATTACACCGTTACTGTTGACCTGGCTAACATGACTCTGACTATTGAAGGCGAGAGCCTCACTGGCATCGAGAACATCAATAGCGATTCTAATGTTGACAATGTATGGTACAACATCGCTGGCCAGAAGTTCAATGGCAAGCCCAGTGTTCCTGGCATCTACATCAACAACGGCAAGAAGGTTATCATCAAATAATCAAAAAGCCGAAACTAAACAAAAAGTGGACTCATTTCCGAGTCCACTTTTTGTGTGTTTTAGGCATCTGAATCATAAAATCTCCCCCTTGACTTTACAGATTTTGAAAATAATATTGAGAAATAATACCATACTCGGCCCAAAAAACTGTATTTAATTGACTAGAATTAGTGTTCTTTATATATTTGCAGTCAAATAAAGCAAGCCCCCCCCTAATACAGCGATAAACAATCTATATATTTTTAATCAATAAACACAAAATCATTATGAAAAAGTATTTTTATTTATATGTAGCCATGATTCTGGCTGTAATGAGTTTGACATTATCATCATGCGGTGATGATAATGATGAACCAGGAGGAAATACTGACAGCATCATTGGCACTTGGTCATGTGATGAGTCGCAAAATGTGTATAATGATGTTCTTTCTGACATGTGGAAAGAACTCTACCATTATATTCAGTTTAGAAAAGATGGAACTTGCATAGCGGTTGACTACGCAATTTATACTGATGAATGGGCCGACTATTTTGGCAAAAATGAAGATATTAGGGTGAATAAGGGATCTTATGCCATTAATGGTAACCAATTATTAATTTCTGACGATGACGGCAATACTCAAGTCACATTCAAAATTAATGGAAATAAGATGGTTCTAACCTCTTCGCTAGTTGTCGAACATTATACACGAGTCTCAGATTCTGTCATCGAGAGATTTTTGCATTGAGTAATGCATATCAATTATCATCAGCTTCACTATAGTATTAGTGTAGCTGATGATTTTTTGTGACATAAAAGAATGCATCTTAACATAGGGCCTTTTTGCTTTTTCCAGTATATCGCCTTTTTGTGTTTATCAACATGGCTCAAACGTCAAGCGTCAGCAGGGTTATATAGATGCAAGTGTATATCGGAGAAAATTAGCACAGCCTCTTGTGCTTCCAGTAGAAGTAGATAAGGGCCTTGATGTGCATGCGACCTAGTTTGGAGAATGGGCGTTTCTTTGTTGAACGGCGGTAGTCGTGGATGATTGTGTGGTTGTTGAGGCAGTGAATGCTCCAGCCAGCGCGTTTGATGCGCATGCACCAGTCGGCATCTTCGGGACCGTAGAAGATGTGCTCGTCGAGCAACCCCACTTTGTCAACAACTTCGTGGCCAAACATCTGGCAAGCCCCTATTACATATAGCGGCTCGATGATGCCTTCCTCGTTAGGTTCATATTTCGTTTTGTTTCCAATTCCCAGCACGTTGCGCAGCTTTATCATTAGCCCAGGGTAGGGTTTGCAACTGTCTTGTGCTATGCCCTCCTTGTCAATGAGTCGGCAAGAGCAAAGTCCCACTTCGGGATGTCTGTCGAGATGCTCAATCATGGCGTTGATGGCAGATGTTGTTGCCTCGGTATCGTTGTCGAGTAGTAGCAGTTTGTCGCCTTTTGCGACTTTGATTCCTTGGTTGCGCGCTGCCGCCACGCCACGGTTCTCGCTGTTGACGATGAGTTGCAGTTGTGGATATTTCTCGCGTAGGAAGTCGAGCGTTCCGTCGGTGGAATGATTGTCGATGATAATCACCTCGCATGACGAGTCGTTGATAAAGTCATGCAATGATGCCAAACAACGGGTCATGAAGCCTAACCCGTTGTAAGTGATGATTATGATTGACAAACGCATCAATAAAAGTGTTATGTTATAAGTGTTAAGTGCTAAGTGTGGCCTGTGGCGCTAATGATTTAAAGATCAACCCAATGACCTCTAAATTAAACCTATTAACCAAAGAGCTTGATTTTCAGTGCTCTTGCTGCGTGGGTAAATTCGCTCCAGCTTGAGAAACGCTTTGTCTGCTTGCTGATGAAATCCCACGAGAGGAAGTAGCTGAGGTTATTCTTGAAGAGTATTCTCTCCATCTCTTTAGAAGAGATATTCGGTAGGTTGAGGATTGACTCGCGTTGCACGTCGGTGGGCACATAATCGCCTGTAGAGAGCCAGTTGTTCTCCTTGCATAGCTTGTAGAACTCCGTGCCGGGGAATGGTGAGACGATGTTGAACATCACCTGATCAACCTTAAGTTTCTTGGCTTCTTTCAAGGTGTGTTTCAGTGTCTCTTTGGTCTCGAGCGGGCTGCTTCCGATCAGCACATTGAGCTTCACGGGCACGTTATACTTCTTGAGCAGACCGATGGCCTCGTAGATTTGCTCAGTTGTGATTCCCTTGCGCACATACTTGAGTATTTCGTCGTTGAATGATTCCACACCCAGGTCCACATAGCAGCATCCGCTCTCTCCAAGCATCTTGGCGATGGGCTCGGTGATGGCATCGACGCGTGCTTGGCATCCCCACAGCATGTTGTATTTCTTCATTATGTCGCAAAGCTGGCGAGTGCGCTCCTCATTCCAGATGAAGTTGTCGTCCATGAAACCAATGGCCTGATAGCCTTGCTCATGGAGCATCTTCATCTCTTGTTCTACACTCTCGGGCGAGCGGTAGGAGATTGGGGGCTTGTGGCCGTTGAAACGCTTATTCTCAATTTCACGGGCGAAGGTGAGCGAACTTGGCACGCAGTAGATGCAGTGGTATGGGCAGTTGCGCGAGGTAAAGGCTGTAGTGTAGCCTTTGTGCTTGATTTTGGGGTTATAGTAACGCCTGTTGGCTATGAAATGTCGTGCCGGCAGGGGCAGGGTGTCGAGGTCCTTTACAAGTGGACGGAAACCGTTGTTGACGATTCGTCCCATGCTTACCCAAGAGATACCCAGGATGTTGTAGAATGACTTGCCTTCGTCAATAGCGTGCAGCAGTTCAACGATAGTCGCCTCGGGTTCACCTCTTACGATAATAATACGGTCGTTAACGAGACATTTCTCAATGAAATAGGACGGTCCGGGTCCCATAAGGATGACACGTGCTTCAGGGCGGTATCTCTGCAGAATCTCAATGGCTTTGATATCGCTTTCGATAGAAAGGTTCACCGTCCAGATGCAATAAATGTCGCTATTGTCGTTTTTCAGGAACTGCCTGTAGTCCTGTTCATTTTTCTTGTAGAAGACGAAGTCTTGGTAATCTACTTCGCCCAGTTTCTCATTCTCAACAACACCTATTACAGTGAGTTCATATATGTTAGGAGCCAAGTACACCACCCTTGTGCATCCCGCCGAGCGCTCTGCGGGGCGGTTGCCGTCAAGGACTGGAGGTACTAAGAACGTTATCTTCATATATAGGATGACTGATTAGTATATATTAGAACGAAAAAAAAGGCTTTTTGGTACGTCGTTGTTGAAAACTTTGTTAATATTTTTTTAGGAATTTGCTGAGCGCCCTTTTTAGTAGCGCTCGGTGTCGTCATTATCGATTTCGCTGTTGATTTGGAATATGTCGTTGGTCGCGTCGTCGGTATAAATCTCATTGTAGTCAAACATTCCGTCCTCGTAGGTTACCATGCGGTTGCAGCTACTGGTTGTGAGAGTGATAACTGCAGCAATGAATGCCATGAGCAAACCGATGCTCAATGTTTTTCTGGTTCTTCTCATCGTGGTGTCAATTTTTAGGTGATATTTTATAATAAAGTGTCGATGCCTATCTCATGGCAGGCATGATTGAGTAGTGCTATCTCTCGGTCATCGACATCGTTGTCACTGTCGATAATCTCAACCATCATTTTTGCCAGTCGCAGCTTCTTGTCGTCGCTCATGTTCTTGAGCACCTCAATGGCGTGCTCGCACTTGAGGTCGTAGGCAACGACAAATGAGTCGTGGTCGATTTCCAGCTTCTGGCATATAAGGTTTATGGTGATCATCTCCTCATAGGCAATCTGGTCGTTGGCATTAGCCATCTCAATGAGCAGACTCAGGACTGCTATTTTCTCTTGACTGCTGAATTGCATTGTTACAATAGAAGGATTTGCCTTTTTAAAAATGTGAGCCTCGCACGGCAAAGTGGGAGGCTCACTTATAGAAAAGAGTTTTTTAATATTTAGGAAGTTAGTTTCTCTCCAAATATCACTTATCCCTGCGGGAAATTAGTCGATTTCCTCGTCGGCCTCATAGCCACCCATCTCGCGGATAGCGTTCTTGAGCATCACGTGCTGCTGGAAGAGGTGGTTAACGGGAACTTCATCAACTGTGTAGTCGTGCATTGGGCTCTTGAGGAAGAAGCTCAAGAAGCGCTGAGTGCCATAGCGGCCTGCGCGGTGAGCGAGGTCCATGAGCAAGCACAGGTCAAGGCAAAGGGGAGCTGCGAGGATAGAGTCGCGGCACAGGAAGTTGATCTTAATCTGCATGGGATATCCCATCCATCCAAAGATGTCGATGTTGTCCCAACCCTCTTTGTTGTCGTTGCGAGGTGGATAGTAGTTGATGCGCACTTTGTGGAAAATATCGCTGTAGAGGTCGGGTTGATCCTCGGCTACTAGGATTGACTCGAGAGTAGAGAGCTTGCTCACCTCTTTAGTGCGGAAGTTGGCGGGCTCATCGAGCACGAGGCCGTCGCGGTTGCCCAGGATGTTGGTTGAGAACCAACCGCTCATGCCGAGCATGCGGGCGCCGATGATAGGAGCGAAACCGCTCTTAACGAGAGTTTGGCCAGTCTTGAAGTCCTTGCCAGCGATGGGCACCTTGGTCTCCTCGCTCAGTTGCCACATTGCGGGGATGTCAACGGTGGTGTTAGGAGCACCCATGATAAATGGGCAGTCCTCTTTCAAAGCAGCGTAGGCATAGCACATAGATGGTGCGATGTGAGCCACATCGTTGGCCTTCATAGCTGCCTCGAGTTGATCAAGGGTATAGTGTACGTTCTTGTCGGGAGCGACATAAATTTCGGTAGATGCAGCCCAAAGAACTACAACGCGGTCAACGCCAGTCTCTTTCTTGAAATTGCGTATGTCTTCACGCACCTGCTCCATCATGTCCCAGCGGTCTTTGCACTGCTTTACGTTGTCGCCGTCGAGGCGCTTAGCGTAGTTTTTGTCAAATGCGGCCTTCAAGGGTTTGATCTTCATCAGCTCGTCCTTTACAGGCTCAATGTCTTTCTCTTTGAGCACCTCGGCGTTGATGGCGCTCTCATAGGCATTAACTGGGTAAACGTCCCAAGCGGCGAACTCGATGTCGTTGAGAGTTGCCAGAGGCACGATGTCTTTGTAGTGGAGGTATTTCTTGTTCTCGCCGCGACCAATGCGGATTTTGTCGTACTGTGTCATTGAGCCAATAGGCTTAGCAAGACCTTTGCGGGCCATCATAACACCAGTGATAAATGTGGTGCTAACAGCACCCAGACCTACTACCATGATACCTAATTTGCCGGTAGCGGGTTTTACATTTGGATTACTCATAAGTAAATAAATTAATGTTATCTTTCTGTTAGTTAATATTCTCGTTTTTGCGCTTTTAGCAAAAAGCGGTGTAAAGGTACTACCTTTTTCCAAACCACAAAACGATTTAAGAAACTTTAATCGTTAAATATGCACAACGATGCAGTGTTTTGGTGAAGGAAGTTTAATTTTAACAGATTAATAGTTGATTATAGTTAATGAATTTAAATGCTACCTCGCGGTTTTTGTAGCCAAAAAACTGATTTTAGGACCCGTTTTGGGTAAGTGTCTCGTCAATCGATTGAAGTGTGTAACTCTTTTTGTTGTGCATTGCAATATGCTCTTAGACGAGCGACATCAGAAAAGGTTTAAATCTATGCGTAATTTACAGTAATTGTATAGAACAAAAATAACAAAGACAGCAATATGTCTTTGTTATTTTTGTTTGGCTTTGTTTGATTGATATCGTCAATGTCCTCCTTTTGAGGATGTTTTTTCAGTTGTTAAGCTTTTCCCTTGCTTGTTTAAGAGCCTCTTGATGTTCTGAATATTCTTTCATCAACTTTTCTTTAATTGCTGCTCGGTCATCGTCGGCTTTTTTGCTCTTATGTTGCTCGCAGAATTTAGTCAAATCTTCTTGGCTAATGTTCATCATCAGCATACACTTGTCACGGTATGCCTTCATGTCCGATAAGAAAATGCTATTCATGTAAGCATATTCTGGAAATTCGATACTCATGAGTGAGTTTAATGATGAGCTAATATCCTTATATGTCACGTTTTCTTTGAGATGGTCTATCACCTCTTCTTTATATTTACGACGACAAAAATAGAAATCGGAGACTTCATTGACAAAGTTGACATCGCCAATCGTATTGAATGTCTCAATGCTGGTAGAGAAGATTCTCTCGGTGGTCTCAATAAATTCCACAATATTCCAACTTTTCATCTCTTGAACAAGATATATGCTTAGGCTATCATACTGCTCGGGATGAATCGAAATTTCCTGTTGCAAACGTCTACATTCGCACAGTCCAGAGTCTATACTCTCGACAATCTCTATTGTCTTGTCGAAGTCGTTTAAGACCATCATCACCATTTCTTTCTTGGCTGTTTTTTTCTTGTGGTTGTCGATGATGGCAGCAGTACCAAAGGTGAGTACAATCGAAATGGTCGTGGCAAGAAGTGCGAGCAAAAACTGTTTGATTGAAGACATGCCGCTACCAGTTTGCAGGCTCTTGGGGGTGTGGAGTTTGATGTTCATGTGCTTTAGAGTTTACAGGTTAAGTGCTTGAAGCACTTCGGTGAGTGTCTTGATGGTGTTAGGGTGGGTTTGGGCGTCTTCGTCAGCAGTCCATCCTTTGCCTTTTAGCCACAGCACTTGGCAACCTATGGACTCAGCAGGGAGAATGTCTTTCTTGAGGCTGTCGCCCACAACCAGTACTTCACTAGAATTCATTTCGAGCACGTCAACGCCTAGCTTGAAGATGACAGGATTAGGCTTGCGCACGCCCACGACTGCGCTTTCGATGACTCCGCGGAAATATTTGCGCAGGTCAAAGTCGCGCAGCACGCTATCAACGTTGCCATAGAAATTACTCACGAGCATCATGGGGTAGTGCTGGCTCAGGACTTCGAGCACAGGCCGTGCCTCCTCAATGCTTGAGCGTGCCGCGTCATAGCAGTATTGAGCAATCTGTTGCGCTAGTGGCTCGATGTCGTCGCACTGCAGGTGCCCCTTGTCAACAAGGTCTTGCAGCTCGATGCGCATTTTTTTGAGCAGCAGATCGTGGAAGTTGTCGTTGGGGAGAATGTGTCGCACGCGTGCCAACTCGCGCTCAGCCATTACATAGCTGTCGCGGAACAGCTCTTTTGTAATTGGCACTTGAGCTGCTTGGTATCCGTCCCATATTACCTCGCTCCAATGCACACCGCGGCTGTCGATGGTGCCGCCATAGTCAAAGATGATGCCCTTTATTAGTTCATAGTTCATAGTTCACAGTTCACAGTTCATGTTTTTTCTAGGAATTATAGATCTTCTAAAAATTCTAGATTGTCTAGCCCTTAGGCTTAACACTTATCACTTAATGTCGTATTTTCCTGCTTGTAGGTCGCGGGTGAGTTTCTTGCATAAGGTCTCGTGGCGCCAAATCATGTAAACGAGCATGGCGTTGAGCACAACGAGCTCGAAAACGAAGTAGAGCCAGGGTATGCGGATAATCACCGATATGAACATGGCTATGGTGCGGGTGTTGAATGTAAGCATATTGGTGTACTTCATCAGCGGAAGGCTAAGTTTGCGGAAGTCATCACGGAACTGCTGAGGCGCCACGTTGTCGCCAAAGCGGCTCTTGAGCTCACGGCGCAGCTTCTGCATGGATGGGGTGAGGCGCTCTTGGTTGGCAGTGTAGTTGCGATAGAAGAACATGGTGATGCGCTTGAACCCTGAAGACTGCTTGATTTGCTCGTCAAGCTTGTCGGTGCTGTCGAGCTCGCTGCCGCCTTCGCCCTTAAGGAAGTAGAGGTGGAACTGGCGGTAATAATCGGCAATAGCACACTGCAGAGCATGACACACTCCAGCAGAAATCGCCAAAGTCCATATAATCCAGTTGTGGTGGCTGAAGAAGTCGCCTAGCGCAGCGTCGCCAAAGTGTAGTTCACGGAATACAAGAGCAAAGTAGATGGCAAATGCCCAGAAGTCGCCGCTCACACCGTCGAGGATGCGACCTATCTGTGAATACTGTTTTGTGAGTCGCGCAAGTTGCCCGTCGGCGCTGTCGTAGGTGTTGGCCCAGATGATAAGGAAAATACCCAAGTAGTTGAGCCAGATATATGGTTGTGCTCCAAAATAGAGCAGAATGCCACCTGCTACGCCCAAAAAGATTGATGCGATGGTGACAGCGTTAGGTTTGATTCCGAGTTTGGCGAAAAGAGTTGCCCATGCAAAGCCGAGAGGTCTGTAGAACCACAGGTCTATGTGCTCCTCAGTGTCCATCGACTTAAGCGACTCGTTATATTGTTGTTTTAATTCTTTGAAATTCATTATTTGGTGTTTTTTTCTGGACGTTCTAAATGCTTTGTTTATTGTTGATTATGCATTGTGCATTAAGAATTACGCATTGAATTTATGTTCTTTTATGATATTGATAATGCGCTTGGCAATATGGGGAGCAGCATCGTTGCGGCAAGGTGCGAAGCTGGGCCAGTCATTGAAGTCGATGATTTTAATATCGCCGTCGGAGCCCACAATACAGTCGCCGCCATAAATCTCGATGTTTAGTTCGTCGGCAGCATGGTTGCAGATGCTTTTGAGGTGCTTAACGTCAAACTTGAGTCCCTGCGACTTGCCGTTGATTGCTTCGTGGCCATACTTGCTGTGCCCCTCGTCGAAGGGGTAGAACCAGAAGAAATAGTTGGTGCCTCGCACGCCGTAGAACTTAATGAGATCGCCCACCAGGTGCATGTTGATGACGGCTCGCTTTATGCCGCGCAAGAAATACTCCTGTAGCACCTCTTGTGCCTCTTCGCTGTGGCGCACGTAACTCACGTCCTCCTTGTGCATAGCGTGGAAGTCACCACGTTTAATCCAGCAACTTTGGAATCCGCTGCGCTCAAGGCGGTCTTTCACCACCTCATCGGTGTTGACTATGATGCTCTCGGGGTAGGGTATTCCATTTCCCAGTAGGATGCGCGTCATGCGCTCACGTGTGCAGTTTTCAATGCCAAAGCCCGAGTTGATAACCAGTTTCCCGTTATTTTCCAGTTTTTGCAGTTTGAGAATAGAGCTGTGCTCACGACACATGTTCACGATGATGTCTTCCTTGATGTCGCCATTGTTGAACTGCTCCTCGCTGTAGGTGTTGACAATGCACCCGCGCTTGCGCAGTTGTTCGGCCACAGCATTGAAGATTGCTGTGTCGTTGCCAATGTGGTTAGGAGAGTAGGCTCCTGCCCTCATGATTCCTGCAATGTTGATATCGGCCATATTATATAAATTAATGTATGATTATTTGCCTGAGATAAATGCTTGGGCCACGTCAATGTCGCTGGCATGGTCCACGTCGATGATTTTGTCGATGCTATAAGCCTTGAGTTTCATTCCCGCCGCAATGAGAGCTCGCTGGAAGTTGCGCATGCGGGAGATGCCTTTTTCGATGCAGTCGTTAAGTATTGGGAACGCCTTGTCGTTCATGGCATATACGCCTCCTGAGACATACTTGGCTCCGTCAAAAGGCTCATCGCAGAAGGCTTTGATGTTCATCCAGCGGTTCACATCTACATAAAGCGGTTTTTCGTCCTCAATGAACGGTGTCACTGCCCACATGCCATCATGGCGCTTATCGGCTTCGAAGGCGGCGATGTAGCTTGCGAAATCTTCCTCGCGGAAGATGGTATCGACCGTGGTGAGGCAGAACTTGCCAGGCTTCATCACCTTGCTCAGTTCCCAAAAGCTATGCATGGAACTTGGGGTGGATTTCACGACAACTTTGAGTGGCACGTCAATCTCTATGTTGTTGAGGAAATCCCTTACTTCGGGCATAAAGTCATTGATAATCACCGAGATGCTCTCGGCATTGCAACGCCTGAATATGTTCATGAGCCGCATTATCATGGGCTCGCCATTGAGCTCTACTAGGGGTTTTGGTTTCTCGATACCTTCTTGTGCCAGTCTCGACCCCTCGCCAGCTGCTATAATCGCGTAATGCATAGTTTAGTAAATGAGTTATAGAAGAAACTTATTACTTACACTTAAAACTTAATACTTATCCGAGCGGTTCTTCGTCTTCAATCTTGGTGAGGTCGAGGACTACATTGTCTTTGCCCTTGTCGAAGTATTGCTTCTTGAGTGGGTTTTGGTACATCTCATCCCAGCGCTGACGGTTGCGGAAGATGTCGATTGCGGTGAATATAGCTTGGCGCATCGACGCTTCACTGGCAATGCCTTGTCCGGCAATGTCGTAGCCTGTGCCGTGGTCGGGGCTAGTGCGCACGTAGGGCAGTCCCGCTGTCACGTTCACTCCCTCGTTCATTGCGATAGTCTTGAACGGTGTTAGGCCCTGGTCGTGGTACATAGCCAGCACTCCGTCAAATCGCTGATACTGGTTGCTGCCAAAGAACCCGTCGGCAGGGTAGGGACCGAAGCATAGTATTTGGTTCTCATTGGCCTCTTGGATAGCTGGTTCGATAATCTCTTTCTCTTCGGTGCCCAGCAGTCCATTGTCGCCACTATGCGGGTTGAGGCTTAGCACAGCGATGCGTGGCTTCTGAATGTTGAAATCGCGCTGCAGTGAGTCGTTGAAGATGCGTAGTTTCTCAACGATGTCGTTCTTGTTGATACTTTGTGCTACTTTTGCCACTGGTATGTGGGTGGTTACCAGCGCCACACGCAACTTGTCGCTGCATAGTATCATCAGTGCTTTTTCGCCTTCACCGAGGCAAGTCTCAAGATACTCGGTATGGCCGGGGAATGAGAATTCCTCGCTGTGGATGTTGTCTTTGTTGATGGGTGCAGTTACGAGCACGTCGATAACTCCTTTCTTAAGGTCGCTTACAGCAGCTTCAAGAGCCTTGAAAGCCGCGTTGCCAGCTTGCTTGCCAGGTTGCCCGAGTTCGATTTTTACCTCATCATTAATGACCTCCACCAGGTTCAGGGCATTCTCTTTAACATAGCCCGCATTGCGGGTGGTATTGAGTTGTGTGGTCTGAATCCCAAGCGCCTTGCGATGGTAGTTCATTATCTTGCTTGAGCCATAGACGATGGGCGTGCACAGCTCAAGGATGTCGTTGCTTGTGAAGCATTTCATAATAACCTCATAACCCACGCCATTGGTGTCGCCATGAGTGATGCCTATGCGTATTTTTCTTTCGTTACTCATTGTGTGTCAATTCGTTAGTTTGTTTGCGCAAGTTGATTTTGCGCTTAAAGTACAAAATAATCTGCTAAATTACGTCTTTTTTGCGAAATAGGCAAAAATAAGGTGTGGTTTTTCTTTGTTTCTCTTTTTTGAGGCAAAAAAATGCGTAAAAGTTCTATGGTTGTGAAATTTATTACTAATTTTGTAGTTTAAACCAGGAAAAAGGTATTAATGTTTACTCAAAAAGCCTGAAAAATGAGCGACAGTGTAGTTATAATCCCTACCTATAACGAGAAGGAGAACATAGAGGCAATCATCAAGGCTGTTTTAGAACTCGAAGAGCAGCATCGCTTTGACGTTTTGGTGATTGATGATAATAGCCCTGATGGCACCGCACAGATAGTGGAACGCCTAATCAAGGAGATCCCTGACCGCATCAACATCGTGAAGCGATCGGGAAAGTTGGGGCTTGGCACTGCCTATATCGCTGGCTTTAAATGGGCATTGGAAAAGGGATATAGCTACATAATTGAGATGGATGCCGACTTCTCGCACCGTCCTGAGGACCTGATACCTCTGCAGCGTGCATGTGCCGAAGAAGGTGCCGATCTGTCGGTGGGTTCACGATACATCTCGGGAGTCAATGTCGTTAACTGGCCCATGGGCAGGGTGCTGATGAGCTATTATGCGTCGGCCTACGTGCGCATTGTCACAGGAATGAAGGTGCGTGACACCACGGCAGGCTTTGTATGCTACAAGCGTGAGGTGCTTGAGGCAATCAATCTTGATGCGGTGGAGTTTAAGGGTTATGCCTTCCAAATAGAAATGAAATTCACTGCTTATAAGATGGGATTCCGTATCAAGGAGGTGCCTATCGTGTTCATTAACCGTGTGTTGGGCACGAGCAAGATGAGTGGAGGCATTTTCAGCGAGGCACTCTTTGGCGTTATTAAATTGCGCTGGCAGAGCATCTTCAACAAAGACCGCTTCAAGCGCCAGAAATCAAATGCTTCACCAGAAGAAATCTCTTTCAAGAACACGAATTAAACTAATTACAACACATTACAATAAGAGCCACACATTTTTGAGTGGCTCTTTTTTATAGTTTGTTATTACAAGACTGGATTGTTCACTACATTTGTTGGGTGTCCTTCCATGAAAGTGCGCACGTTGTTGACTACCACGTCCATCAAGCGCTGACGGGCTTCGGCGCTTGTCCAACCAATGTGTGGGGTGAAGTAGCAGTTGTCGAGGGCGAGAAGCGGGTTGTCGGCTGCAGGAGGTTCTTGACATAGCACATCAACGGCAGCGGCTGCTATCACACCGTTTTTTAGAGCGTCGGCAAGGTCTTCTTCTACGATGAGCGGTCCACGGCTGGTGTTGATAATCATGCCAGTGGGTTTCATCATTGCCAATCGCCTTGCGTTGACTATACCACGCGTGTCAGCTGTCAGCGGGCAGTGCAGGCTTACCACGTCGCATTGAGCGAACATGTCGTCGAGTGTCTCGACACGGGTGACATATGGCGGCAAGGCTTCTTGAGGCTTGCTGGTAAATGCCAGTACTTTCATACCCATAGCGGCAGTGATGCGTGCCACTGTTCCACCTATGTTTCCAAGTCCCACAATTCCCATAGTCTTGCCATCAAGTTCTATGAACGGTGCGCTGCAATAGGTATAGTCGATGCTTCGACTCCACACTCCAGCGCGCGCCTCGCGAGTGTAGTGCTCGGCATGAGTGGTCATGTTGAGCAGGTGAGCTATCGCCACTTGTGCCACCGAGGCAGTGCTATAGGCAGGTACATTAGTAACATATATGCCACGTTCGTTGGCAGCTTCAACATCTACAATGTTGAATCCTGTTGCAATCACGCCTATGCATTTAAGATTAGGCAAAGCTTCGATGAGCTTGCGGTCAAAGACCACTTTATTTGTAAGCAATACATCGGCAGGCAGAGCGCGCTCTATTATCTCCTCTGGCTTACTGCGGGGATATACCGTCACATCGCCTAGTCTCTCCAGAGGTTCCCACGACAAGTCGCCAGGGTTGCCCACATATCCGTCAAGAACTACAATTTTCATGATTCAAGTTTTATTTAATGGTTAATAATTTTCTAGCGCAAAAGTAATAGTTTTTCATTAAAAAACAACCATCCCAAGTGAAAAAAACTTGGGATGGTTAAATTCCAAATTGGTTATTATACCAACTGTGATTATTTTTAATGGCCTTTTTATGTTATAACAGCGTTAATGTTTTAATTATTTCGTTATTATTTGCCATTAACACCAAGTAGGGTATTATAAACTACAGTGATATCGACTGAAGTTATGGCACCGTCGCCATCTTGGTCGCCGTAAGTCATTCCCTCGGTATCGCCATTGAGGAGGTAATTATAAAGAATTGTGATATCCACAGAGTTAACCTCACCGTCGCCATTCACATCGCCAGGCATGTTAGTGTTGGCCTTGAACGTAGCATTGATTGTGACATTTGCGGCTGGCATGTTGAACTTGTTGTTCTCGATAGCCATAGGCTCACTGCCCTCAGCGGTATAGGTCAAGGTCTCGAGCTCATAGCCAGTTGCGGGAGTTACGGTGATAGCCACCTCGTCACCATACTTGGCGGTAGCAGGTGCCTCAACGGTACCATTCTGGATCTCGGCCACTGTGATTGTGTAGTCGATAGCCTTGAACGTAGCATTGATTGTGACATTAGCAGCTGGCATGTTGAACTTGTTGTTCTCAATAGCCACAGGCTCACTGCCCTCAACAGTATAGCTCAAGGTCTCGATCTCATAGCCAGTTGCGGGAGTTACGGTGAGAGTCACCTCGTCGCCATACTTGGCTGTAGCAGGTGCCTCAACGGTACCGTTCTGGGTTTCGGCCACGGTGATTGTGTAGTCGATGGCCTTGAAGGATGCATTGATTGTAACATTGGCAGCTGGCATGTTGAACTTGTTGTTCTCAATAGCCACAGGCTCACCGCCCTCAGCGGTATAGGTCAATGTCTCGATCTCATAGCCAGTTGCGGGAGTTACGGTGAGAGTCACCTCGTCGCCATACTTGGCTGTAGCAGGTGCCTCAACGGTACCATTCTGGGTCTCGGCCACGGTGATTGTGTAGTCGATATCCTTGGTGTAGTTGATAGTATAGGCCTTCACGGTGTTGAGGTCATTGCTAATAACGGCAACAATTACTTTGTAGCAATCGCTGGTCTCAATAACTTTCTTTACTAAGTAAGCATGCTCGCTGATGAAAGTGGCGTCAATGTCGCTGTCGGCGATAGTCTCGCCATCGGCAAGCTCGAAGTTGTACTCATACACATCCTGTGCGAAACCCTCAAGGGCTGTGCCCTTAATGGTGATGCCAGTGATAGCAGCATTGTAAATCATGGCGACGTCGTCGATGTAGAGTACATCTCCTTTAGCGCCACCGCCAGGTGTGGAATTGGTTGAGAAAGTAACAAGCAACGCTTGACCTGTGAGGTTCTTATCTATGTAATTAAAAGGTACCGAGAATTCAGTCCAATCACAAGAGGCGATATTGGTGATATCCTTGGCTGTAGCAAGCTTGTTTGTGTAAGTAGTGTTCTCCGGGTCTTGATAGTAGGTGCCGTCGGTGATGATAGCACTCATCGATGCTCGATAGGAAGTGTTTTTTGGCACAAATTTCGCCCAGAAAGTGATGGCGTCGGGGCGACCATGCATCACAGTGTAGAAGGGGTCACCGTTGGCATCTGTATTGGTGTCGCTGATGTCCATTCTGCTGCAGTTAGCAGGGTCGTTGGCAGTGGTGCTACCTGCATTCAGGCGGCCAGTAGTCATGGTGCCATTTCCAACCACTCCAAAAAGACTTCCCGAAGTCATTACTGCGCTCTTGCTGCCGCTGTGACTGTCGTCGCTCGATGTTAACGAGCCAGGAGCCATGGCAGCCCATGTGCCGGTAGCACTCTTGAAACCGTGCCAAGCAAGGGGTTCGTTGTTGCTCTTGAAGTTCTCAAAGCCGCTGTTCTTGATTTGATAGCCAGTGAGCTCGCCATCTTGAGCGAATTTTACGTTGATGGTTTGTTCAAGTCCTGCCATGTAGATATCGATGTTGGTGGTCATGGCAAATTGATTGAAAGCTAGCACCATGTTGATGGGCACATTACCCAACATGGGACCAATCCAGTTGTCATAGTTAGGTTCGTTGCCTTCGGTAATAGTGATATCTTGACTAGTGATGATGCTTGTCAACCCATTGCTGGTAGTGCCAGGAGCTGTTACCACGATGTTCCCCACAGGAACTCCTTCCATAACGAAGTTGTTGATACTCAGGGTGTAGTCGTCTCCACTTTGGCTAACGCTAATGGTTGACTCTGCGCTAGTGCTTTCTCCGTTAACAGTCACAGTTAGTGTGCCGGTGTAATCGGTTGCCAATGCTGCCAGTGCAGTCACTGCAGCGAGCATTGTAGAAAAAAGTTTTTTCATGTTCTTAATTGTGTATAGTATAACCGTATAGTATTACCTATTAAATAAAGATTTTAAGTATCAAATAACTTGATACTTGTTACTTAATATTAGTTTCCTAACATGATGTTATAAATAGAAGTTACGTCGGCAGCAGTTATTTCACCGTCGCCGTTCACGTCGCCATAAACACCATTATAGTTGGGAGTCTCAAACTTCACGTAGATGAACTGTTGCATTATATTTCTCATGTCGATGTCAATGTCGGCCTTGGCTTTGGTGCCGTCGAACTGTGCAGCTAAAACGATGGGAACTTCACCCAGCAATGGGCCCATCCAGAAAGCAATGTTGGGGTCGTCGCCCTCAGCGATAGTAATGCTCTGGTCAGCAACAACAGTAGTCACGCCATTGATGGTGTAACCCTTCATGTTGTCGAGCACG
>JAEEGL013149113.1_pt1 | contig 27623 bp, 22 predicted proteins | sample 9134231 | NCBI WGS metagenome assembly JAEEGL01 (sample SAMN16246548, study PRJNA631951) | gut metagenome | biome: gut microbiome; feature: rumen; material: fiber-attached | host: Bos | place: Iran: Karaj | collected 2018-10
CATCATCGGCCTATGCGACTGCGACTGGAAGTATGCCAAGCATGTCTTCGACAAGTACCCCGATGCCAAGCGCTACAGCGACTACCGCAAGATGTACGACGAGATGCTGAAATCTGCCGATGCAGTCATGGTGGCCACTGCCGACCATACGCACGCCATCATTGCAGCCGAAGCCATGATGGCCGGAAAGCACGTCTATGTGGAGAAGCCCATGACACTCTACGCTTACGAGAGCCGACTGCTCACCCGATTGGCTGCCAAGTATAAGGTGGCAACCCAACAGGGCAATCAGGGAGCCTCTTCGTCTGGTACGCGCAAGGCCATCAATTGGCTTTGGAACGGCGAGATTGGCGAAGTGACAAAGATTGAAGCCTTCACCAACCGCCCCATCTGGCCGCAGGGTATGCCCGCCCCCAAGAATGCGCAGCCCGTGCCTTCGACAATGAACTGGGAAGCCTTCATCGGTCCCGCTCCCATGCGCCCCTACAATGAGGTCTATACCCCTTGGAACTTCCGTGGATGGTGGGACTTCGGTTCCGGCGCTCTCGGCGACATGGCCAACCACATTCTGGCGGTGGCCTTCACGGGGCTGAAACTCGGTTCGCCCACGGCCATTCTGGGTAGTTCCACGATGCTGATGAGCGATTCCTGTCCCTCGGCACAGAAGGTGACCTATCGTTTCCCGGCCCGCGACAATCTGCCTAAGCTCGGACTTCCCGCTTGCGAACTGACTTGGTACGACGGCGGTCTGCGCCCCAACATCCCCTTCGACATGCCCGAAGGCAAGAAGTTCGACGGCAACGGCGTCTGCATCTTCTACCGCACGAAGGACACAATGGTTGTCGGCACTTACGGCAACGAACCCTTCCTCGTCAGCGGCCGCAACCCGATGGTGCCCGAACTGCAGCGTATCGTCAAGGACAACAACCACCAGCAAGACTGGGTTCGTGCCTGCAAGGAGGATGCCGACAGTCGCATCCCTGCCAGCTCGGACTTCTCTGTTTCTGGTCCGTTGAACGAGAACATCGTCATGGGCGTTGCCGCCGTTCGCTTGCAGGAACTCGACCAGTGGCTGAACTGGGACGGCGAGAAGATGCGCTTCACCAACATTCCTGCCGATGCCAAGTTGCATGTCTCGAACGCCATCAACTTCGAGATTCACGACGGTCATCCCTCGTTCACGGCAGCCGACAAGACACTCATCGATGCCAACGAGTATGCAGCCCGACTCATCAAACCCGTCTATCAGAACGGATATAAACTGCCCGAACTACCTTAATTGTTTTATCACCACGAATTACACTAATTACACGAAATTTTATAACACAGAGTTTTATGTGTAAGATGCCTTTTAGAAATCTTTGTTTAGTTTTAAAATATATAAAACTTGAATTAGTGTAATTGGTGTAATTCGTAGTAAAAGAAAAAAAACTATGAAAAAATTATTGTTATTATTGTGTTTCGTGGTTGTGTCTGTTTGTGCTTCGGCCCAGACCGTCACTATCGTCTGCTCGCAGGGCTTCCAAGGTCCTGAATTGTGGGATCGCCACGAATTACCCATCGACAAGAAGGGTTTCATCACCATCTTCGACGGCCAGACCTTTGCCGGTTGGCGCGGTTATGGTAAGAGCTATGTGCCCAGCAAGTGGAAGGTGCAGGACGGTGCCATCCACCTCGATAGCAAGGCCAAGGGTGAGGGCGGCGACATCATCTTTGCCCACAAGTTTCAGAACTTCGAGATGGAGATGGAGTGGAAGATTGCCGAGGGCGGTAACTCTGGCATATTCTATCTCGCCCAGGAAGTAGCGAACAAGGATGGCGGTCTCGAACCCATCTACATCTCTGCGCCCGAGTGTCAGGTGCTCGACAACGATCGTCACCCCGATGCCAAACTGGGTAAGGACAACAACCGTCAGGCTGGTTCGCTCTACGACATGATTCCAGCCAAACCGCAGAATGCAAAGCCCGCAGGACAGTGGAATAAGGTTTGCATACGCGTGAAGGACGGCCATGTGCAGCATTTCCAAAACGGTGTAGAGGTGCTCTCTTACGACCTTTGGACTCCCGAGTGGACAGCCATGCTTCAGGACAGCAAGTTCAGCGAGAAGGCGTGGCCCGTGGCCTTCGACCTCCTCGACAACTGCGGCGGTCCCGAGCACAAGGGCTTCATTGGAATGCAGGACCACGGCGACGATGTCTGGTACCGTAACATTAAAGTAAAAATATTATAAAAAGGAGTTAAATTGGAAGTAATAAAAGGGAGTTAAATTGGAAGTTATGCACTTTGTGCAGGACAATACTATCGTCCTTTTTAACTTCCATGAGCGAAGCGAATTAACTTCAGATTTAACTTCCCATTTAACTTCCATAAAGCAAAGTATTATGAAAAAGTCTCATATCGGAATTATTTGGTTTATCCTTGGTATTGGTTTTGGCTTCGGTGCTCGTTACCTCATGGACAAATGCGGTTGCTGCAATGCACCCGAAAGTGAACAGACAGAGAGCCTTGTGGCTGTTGTGGCCGACGGACCTAACATCGACATCGCTTCGCTGCCCGTTGATGCCGACGGCTTCATCACCCTCTTCAACGGCGAGAACCTCGACGGCTGGCGCGGTTATGGCATGGACGTGCCTCCAACCAGTTGGGAAGTCTCAGACGGAGCCATTCACCTGAAAGGTTCAGGTACCGGCGAGGCGCAGGCCGAAGGTGGCGGCGACCTCATCTTTGCCCACAAGTTTCAGAACTTCGAGTTGCAGTTGGAGTACAAAATCTCCGAGGGCGGCAACTCCGGCATCTTCTACCTGGCTCAGGAGGTGAAGGACGCCGAGGGCAAGGAATACCTGCCCATTTGGCAGTCGTGCAGCGAGTATCAGGTGCTCGACAACGAGCGTCATCCCGATGCCCAGTTGGGTGTCGATGGCAATCGTCAGGCTGCTTCGCTCTACGACATGATTCCCGCCAAGCCGCAGAATGCCAAGCCCGCAGGCGAATGGAACCAAGCCAAGATTATGGTCTATAAAGGTACCGTTGTTCATGGTCAGAACGGCACGAACGTACTGGAGTATCACCTTTGGACGCCGAAGTGGACCGAGATGTTGCAAGCCAGCAAGTTCGCCGAGGGTGGCGACTTCCCATACGCCTTCAACCTGCTCAACGATATGGGCGGCGAAAACCACGAAGGCTACATCGGTCTGCAAGACCATGGTGACGATGTCTGGTATCGTAACATCCGTATAAAGATAATGGAATAATGAAAAGAGCAAATAAACTTCAGAAGTATTTACTCCCCTCCATTACAGGGAGGGCTAAGGGGGTGGGTCTGACAGGCAAGGGACTGAGTCTGTTCCTGCTCTTGTTGTTGGCATTGCCCGTTTCTGCCAAGAAACAGATAGGCTTGCAACTCTATTCCATCCGCGAAGTGATTGGTTCGCCCGAAAAGTATGCGCAGAACCATGTCGAGGTGTTCAAGAAACTTGCCTCGTGGGGTTACACCGCTGTCGAGGCAGCCAGTTACGACCAAGGGAAGGGCACGTTCTACGGTGTTTCGCCCCAGCAGTTCCGAGCCGATTGCGAGGCTGCAGGACTGGAGTGCCTGAGCAGTCATGCCACGCGCGGACTCAATGGCGACGAATTGAAGAACCACGATTTCACAGAGGCATTGCGCTGGTGGGACAAGGCCATTGCCGACCACAAGGCGGCTGGCATGAAGTACATCGTCACCCCGGGGTGGGGCACACCCAAGACGCTCCAAGAGGCACAGACACTCTGTGACTACGCTAACGCCATCGGGCAGAAATGCCGTGCCGCAGGCCTCCTCTACGGCTACCATACCCACAGCCACGAGTATCAGAAGGTGGAAGGTACGCCTTGGATTGACTACATGATGCAGCACATTGCCCCCGAGAACATGTTCTGGCAGATGGACACCTATTGGTGCGTCATGGGGCAAAAGTCGCCAGTGCAGTATTTCAAGAAATACCCTGGTCGCTTCACCATGCTCCACATCAAGGACCTCTACGAACTGGGCGAGAGCGGCATGGTTGATTTCAATGCCATCTTCCGCAACGCCCCGACAGCTGGTCTCCGCGACTACATCGTGGAGATGGAGGGAACGGACGGCACCATCGACATCATGGAGGGCGTCCGCCGTTGTGCCACTTATCTGCTCAAAAACAAACTCGTCAGCAAAAGCTACCGGAAGTAAATTCATTCTTCACTCTTCATTCTTCATTCTTCATGAAACACTGGCTATGTATCATTGTCGCCCTGTTCGTGGGCGCAGGAATGTCGCAGGCGCAGCAATGGCAGCGCAAGCAAGCGGCACTGATGACTCCTTGGGGCGAGCAAATCGACCCCGAGAATGTATGGCAGGAATATCCCCGTCCCCAGTTGGTGCGGTCGGAGTGGATGAACCTGAACGGAGTATGGGGATATTTCCGTCGCGACAATTTTGTTAATCTCAGCGTCGAGAACGTCGTCAGTCGGTTCAGCAAGCGCATCCTCGTGCCCTTCGGCGCGGAGTCGGCACTTTCCGGTATTATGGAGACCGACTATGGCCGCGTGGCCAATTCCACCCTGATGTACCGCCGCACCTTCACCCTCACCGAGGCCTTCAGTGGCAAGCGAGTTTTGCTCCATTTTGGAGCCGTCGATTGGCGTTGTTCCGTCTATGTCAACCGCACTCTTGTGGGGCAACACGATGGTGGCAGCGATCCCTTCACTTTCGACATCACCGACTACCTCTTGCCCGAAGGCGAACAGGAGTTGCAGGTGGCTGTCTATGACCCCAGCAGTCGAGGTGGTCAGCCGCGAGGCAAACAAGCCGTCAACCCCGGCGGCATTTGGTACACCAGTTGCAGCGGCATCTGGCAGACCGTATGGCTCGAGCCCGTCAGCAACAGCTATATTGAGCGCTACGAGGTGGTGCCCGATGCGGCCACGGGGACGGTTCGCGTGAAGGTCTTTGCCAACGACCCCGCCTGCAAGTACCGTCTTGTGGCGCGCGACGGCGAGAACGTCGTAGCCTCGTCCGACAACATAAGCGTTGGCAGTGAGGCGACATTGACCATCCCCGATGCCAAGTTGTGGACGCCCGATTCGCCCTTCCTCTACAATCTCGACATCGACCTCAGAGATGCCAACCTCCAGCCCATCGACCACGCTCGTGGCTACTTTGGCCTGCGTACGCTCTCCCGGGGCATGATTGATGGTCATCCTGCCTTTCTGCTCAACGGCAAGCCCATCTTCATGTATGGTCCCCTCGACCAAGGTTGGTGGCCCGACGGCCTGCTGACGCCTCCCTCCTACGAGGCCATGATATATGACCTGCAGACCATAAAGTCATTAGGCATGAACATGGTGCGCAAGCACATCAAGGTCGAGAACGACCTATGGTACGAATGGTGCGACCGCAATGGACTCATCGTCTGGCAGGACATGCCGAGCGGAAGCGAAAGCGGCACCTTGGGCACCAAAGAGGAGATACAGCAAATCTTCTACAACGAGTGCGACCACATCGTCACCGCCCTGAAACAGCATCCCTGCATCTGTGTCTGGGTGCCCTTCAACGAAGGCTGGGGACAGGACTCCAACGCTGGCGATGAGCACACGCGGCGAGGGTTCTTCACGGTTCGCATGGCCGATGCAGATATGGGCCGACTGATGAACGCCGCATCGGGCTGGTACGACAAGGAGATTGGCGACATCACCGATGCCCACAGCTATCCATCGCCCAGCGGCACTTCCAATCCCGGCAACAACCGCGTCAACGTCTGCGGCGAGTTCGGCGGCATCACCTATCTCATCGACGGCCACCTTTGGGGTGGCAACGACCAGGTCTATACCTCCGTCGAGAACAGCGAGGACTACACCGAACGCTTCGTCCAATACACCTCTGCCCTCCAAGGACTGCAGTTGGACAAAGGCCTTTGGGCAGGTGTCTATACCCAGATTACCGACGTGGAGAAGGAGGTCAATGGTATTCTTACCTACGACCGCAAGGTTTTGAAAGTCAATCCGGAGCAACTCGCCACCATCCGTGGCAGTATCGAACGCACCCTCAACCAGCGTGTCAGCGGAACCCGCAGCGTAGTGAAGGCCGGCGACAACGCCAGCAACATCTATTGGCAATATACCACTGCCGCCCCCGCCGAGGGATGGGAACAACCCGGCTTCGACGACAGTTCGTGGAAGCGCGGACTTGCCGGCTTCGGCGAAATCAGTCAGCCTGCAGCCATGGTGCGCACTAAGTGGAACACCTCGGACATCTGGCTCCGTCGCACCTTCCAGTTCACCGGCCTTGCCGCCTCTGAACTTCCCGACCTCTGCCTGCGCCTCTTCTACGACGAGGACACCGAGGTCTATATCAACGGCGTTCTGGCCATGACTATCACCGGCTACAACACCTCCTACCAGCTCTTCGGCATCTCCGAGGCTGCGCGGAAGGCCATTAACATCGAGGGCGACAACGTCATTGCCATCCACACTCGGCAGACCAGCGGTGGGCAGTACATCGATGCGGGTTTCAGCGTCCGTTCCTATAAGGACAACAGCACACTTACCGTCACCGCCCCCATGACCTCGCAGGTCTTTCCGCAGCCCACCGATGACGGTTGCCGTGCCTACCTCCTCGCTTATTCCAAGGTCACTGACCCGAGCCTTTTCTATGCATACAGCTACGACGGACTGACTTGGCACGAACTCAACGATGGAAAAAGTATCTGTGGTAGTTCCTCTGGCCAGCCCGCTGTATGCCGCCCTTTTCTTTATAGGCAGGAGGACGAAGGAGGTACGACGAGCTACCATCTCGTATTCGGAGGCACCGACGATGCCCCTGGCCTATACCACCTCGTTTCCTCCGACCTCATGGCGTGGAAGCCTCTGAACGGACTCGACGCAAAGATTGTCGATGCCGCTGCCATTGCGCCCGAGATGGCCTACGACCCCGAGACCCAGAGTTACATCTATTTTTGGTCGCGACTCGTCCGCAACAACTATTCCAACCAGTATTCCCTTTCTGCCGACCTCCAGACATTCACGCCGCCGACGCTCTACTTCCATCCTGGTTGCTCCGCCGCCGACCTCCATGTATTTCGTGCCGCCGACCAGTTCGTTGCCCTCTACACCAATCCTGGTGGACAGGGCCTTTGCATGTCCGTCAGCACCTCCCTCGTCCCCTCGCGTCGTCGCTTCGCCAACCACAGGAGTCTCTTTGCCAAGCCCCGTAGCATCATGGCTCCCGTCGTCGTCGAGACCTTCGACAACCGCGGCTTTCTGCTCTTCGGCACCGAGGACGGTTGCCCCCGCCTCTTCGCCGCCTCGAAGGCCAATGCCGCCGACCTCGAATGGTGGGAGTTCGCCACGCGACTTCCCCAACTGCCCTCCGATGCCGATGGCGGCAAGATGCTGGTAATCTCACGCGATGAACTTTCCCGTCTGCAAAGGACGATTCTGGACGGCATAGAAGAAATAACGATGAATGAAGAATCTGAAACGCGAGACGGGAATCCTCAATCCTCTGTCCTCAATTCTCAATCCATCTATGACCTCAGCGGCCGTCGCATCCATTCTTCCCCCTTCCCCCTTCATCCTTCATCCTTCCAAAAGGGCGTGTATATCTTCAATGGCAAAAAGTTTGTCAAATAGCCTCTCAATTCTCAATCCTCCCTATGTACCACGATTTTGACATACAGCGCTGGCCACATCGCGAAGTATTCCAGATGTTTACCGAAAAGCCGTTTCCTCACTATTTGCTGGCTGTGAACATTGATGTGACGCGACTGCTTGAGTACAAGCGTCGTCATGGTTTCTCGTTCTACCTTTCACTCATTTACTTGATGACGCAGGCCTTGAACGAACAGGAGAACTTCCGTTTGCGTATCGTCGATGGTCGTGTAGTCCTCTACGACCGAGTGGAGCCGAACTTCACCCACAAGCGTTCTGACGAAGAACAGTACCATCTCTATACAGGTCGCTTCGAGGGAACGCTCCCCGATTTTGTCACTTCTGTCTCTGCCGCCATTGCCCACCAGACAGACTTTTATGCCGGCGATCCGCCAGCTCCCAACCTCGTCTATTACTCCTGTGTTCCCACACTCGACTGCACCTGCATCACCAATCCCGGTATGAGCGACCCCGACGATGCCATTCCCCGCATCAACTGGGGACGTTACGTAGAGCGCGACGGGCGTATGATACTGAACATCAGCATCACCGTCAACCATCGCTTTGTCGATGGCCATCACGTCGGAGTCTTCGTCAACCGTGTGCAACAGTTGATAGATAGTTTGTAAAAACACGGAATAAGAGAAGCCTCCTCTTGGTATTTACTATGTAAATACAACATATTTATAAGAAAAGTAAAGTATGTTCCCCGTCGTGAGACAAAGGTTCCCCGACGGGGAATCATTGTTTCCTGACGAGAAACGAATATTCTCCGGCGAGGTTTGTATTATGCTCCTAAGACTTCAGGCTTTTGCTCCTTAGACCTATGCCATTTGCTTCTTGGACTTATGACCTTTACTCTATGGAACGATGATGCTCGCGCCTCGAAACAAAGCCTTTCACTCTTTGGCGCGTTGGCGATTACTCCAAGGCTCAAAGGCGATGGTCCATTGGTGCTATGGGACTCCATTAATTGTGCCTTAATTGCATATTTGTTCGCACAGGTAATATTCTTCCTATTTTTCTTTTTATTATTTGAATAATATTTGTACCTTTGTGTCGTGTTCCATAGTGGGGCACGACATTTTGTTTGCTCAATTCTCCGACGAATCACCACCTCCAACGAGATTTTATGAGCAAAACCAAACACGTATTGAAGCCACGTTTGTTGCGTGGACTTCTTCCATAACGTGTTTGGGGCTTGTGGTGAGCCTGTCGGAGATATGGACGGGTCTGCGCTTCTTTTATTTAAGTTAGTGCTGGCTTGTGAGAGAGAAATATATAGTACTAACCTAAATACAAACAGATGAAAAAGATTTTATTGTTTCTTTTGCTCTTATGCTCCATTGGGGTATCGGCGCAAGACGTGATTGTAAAGAAGGACGGTTCGACGATTGTCTGCCGTGTCGTGGAGGTCAACCAGACAGAGGTCGTATATAAACGATGGTCGAACCTCGAAGGACCCAACTATGTAATGAATCTTTCCGACATCTCTGCCATTAATTACGAAAATGGGGAGAAGATAAAGACGGACGGGCAGACGGAGAATGTTACAACGACATCACCTATTGTACAGAACAAAAGTGGACAGCAAACGGTGAGTGACGATGCATTGCTGAAGATGGTGAGCAAGCCCAATAAAAACGTAGATTTACAAAGAGCCAAGAGAATAAAGAAAGTAGGATACATCGCGGGGCCTGTATTGATTGCAGGTGGATTGTTAATGACTATTACAGGGAGTGATACTGGACACGACCAAAAGACTTTGACTTCATGGGACACATACTTAGAGAGCCCTGGTTTATTAGCTGGTGGAATAATCTTACTATCAGGTGGTATTGCAACAACCACAGGCTGTCTCATTCGTGCCCATAACATAAAAAAGAGGGCTTCACGACTTTCTGTTCAATCGGTCCCTCTCTTTCAGCAAGAATTCCATTTGAAGAATGGCACGACGCTGTCCCCCAGCATCGATGTATTGAAGGACAACGCACGCCGCAATCCAACCCTTGGCCTTGGCCTTGGCTTGACGTATAACTTTTAATTTTATATTGAGGAATATGAAAAAGATTTTATTGTTTATTATGCTCCTATGCTCCATCAGGGTTGCGGCGCAAGACGTGATTGTAAAACGGGATGGCAATGCTATTGCTTGTAGAATCATTAACGTTAGTTCACTGGAAGTTGTGTATAAAAAGTGGACAGAACTTAATGGTAAAAACTATGTTCTAAGTGTCAGCGATGTTGCATCCATTACTTACGAGAATGGGGAGAAAAAAGTGTTCGAAACATCCGTGACGCTATCCGATCCCCCGTTGCTCATGAACAAAAATACGCAGAATGTAAATGATAATGAACTTTTGAAATTAGATAAAAACAAGCACATTGCACCACCAAAAGTAAGAACTTTAAGATATACAGGATATATAGGTGGCGTATTGATAATTGGAGCTGGTATTGCATTTGCATGTGTAGATGATGATTATACTCTTCCTGGATTGTTAATTGCAGGTGGTGGAGCAATTTGGACAACCTCCTTCTTATTGGCAGCCAGACATCAGAAGAAAAAACTATCAGAACTCACCATACAAAGTATGCCCCTATATCAACGTGATATATGCTTTCGGAATGGAACATCGCTTGGCACGAGTGTAAATATGTTGAAGGACAACACACGCCACAATCCAACCCTTGGCCTTGGCTTGACGTATAACTTCTAAAAATATAATCCAATGAAAAAGAACATTCTATTGATGGCTCTTGTTGCCATCGCCATACTGACAATGACCTCCTGTAAAACACACATGACGGCAGGAGGCACGAGTGCAGCCGAAATCATTGACTCGTACACAGGCAGTTTTAACGAACTTGATTTGCAAGTGGCTTCAGACCCCATTACCTATACCATAGACATTTCTACGACAGAGGGGGCTTTGAAACTTCATAAACAGTCACTTGCTGCAGCAAAGAGTCTGGTTCTTCGTGAGGCTGTTATGAAGTACCGTTGTGCAAAGATTGTAAACCCACAATATACCCAACTGATGAAAGGGAAACGTGTGCTCCGTGTTACCGTCTATGGTTTCCCCGCCGTCTATAAGAACCAGACGGAGCAACGCTACAACTCCAAGACGAAGCAGGAGATTGACATCAACATCAATAAGTAAAGCACCGTTCATTTATACGAAGGTGTGTCAAAATACTGAATATATTGTTTAACTACGAATTTCACGAATTTTATGAATTGTATAGTATATTGAATATCAAGTTTCTGAGAATTCGTTTAATTCGTGAAATTCGTGGTTGATAAAGAAAAGAGGCTGTGTCGTTTCATTTCGACACAGCCTCGTGTTTCCGTATAATGTATGGTTGTTACTTCAATAGTGTCATTTTCTCGTTTACCTCCAACACCTGCATTTGCTGAATGTCGATAATCGGACGTAGAACTACGCTTGCGTAATGAAATGGAGCAAGAAATCCTCAAATAAATTTGCTATTTCCTCGCTTATTCGTAACTTTATGCTCAGAAAAGTAAGTCTATGACACGAGAAAGAGAGATTTACAAGGTGACACTCGTAGGCAGTGCGGGCAACGTCGTACTGCTGGTGTTTAAGTTTGCTGCGGGTTGGTTGGGACACAGTTCGGCAATGATAGCCGATGCCGTCCATTCGCTGTCCGACTTCCTTACCGATGTGATGGTGCTTGTGTTTGTTCATATCAGTGCGAAGTCTCAGGATGAATCGCATGACTATGGGCATGGGAAGTTCGAAACCATTGCTTCGTTCCTTATCGGATTGACATTGCTGGCAGCCGCCACGGGTATAGTTGTGGCAGGTATATCAAAGCTGGTCGCGTGGTGGCATGGCGAACAACTGGTGATGCCTGGCACACTGGCCCTTTGGGCGGCTTTGCTGTCTATCGTTGTCAAGGAGGGACTATACCATTATACTGTGCGCATGGGGAAGGCTTTGGATTCTCAAGCCATGATTGCCAATGCCTGGCATCATCGTAGCGATGCCCTCTCGTCCATAGGGGCAGCCTTCGGTATCGGCGGTGCCATTCTATTAGGCAACCGGTGGACAGTGTTAGACCCCTTGGCTTCCATTGTTGTAGGACTGATGCTCGCAGGGGCGGCAGTGGAACTCCTGAAAACGAGTGTGGGCGACCTTACTGAGCAGTCCCTGCCTCGCGACACCGAGGACGAAATCCTCCGCATCATCCAGTCCGTCCCCGACGTCCGCCAACCCCACAACCTGCGTACGCGCCGCATCGGAAACCGCATCGCCATCGAGGCTCACGTCCGCATGGACGGTCATCTGCCCCTCAGCCTCGTCCACGAACGCGCCACCGCCATCGAGCACGCCCTCAAGCACCGCTTCGGCCCCGACACCCACGTCTCCATCCACATGGAGCCCGTGAAATAATGCATAATTCATATTTTTTTACTTTTCACTTCGTCACTTCTATTATGAATATGAAATACAACCGACGATTACATCAGAGTTTACCCATAAGGGTATGGAAGAAACTCCTGACTTCCATACTATGTTGGCAAGATAGCAAGAGAGACAAGCGTATATGCGGAATCTCGTTGGTTGGTTACCCGAAGGACCATACGAAGGAAGTACATGCCAGCCAGCCTTCCCATTATCGGGTGTTGGAAAAAGTATTTCGTAAATCACACTTCACGGAAGAAGATTCTATCCTTGACATTGGTTGTGGCAAGGGACGCATCCTTGCTTTCTTCACGGACATTGGCTATAAGGGCAAACTTACCGGAGTGGAGTTGAGGAGTGATGTCGTTGCGGTGTGCAAGCAATGGACGAAGGCATATCCCAATATCCGTGTTATTGAGGGAAATGTCCTTGACCTTGACCTCAATGAATATACCGTTATGGTTATGTTTAACCCGTTTGGGGAAGATGTGTTGCTCAAACTCCTGGAGAAGATGGAGCAGGAACTTACTCATCCCATCCAATTGTACTATCTCTCCGACCATCTCTGTGGTGACCACATTAACGGACGTTTCGGTTGGCAACTGAAGCACCGGGGTTGGATATGGAAAGATGGTTCCTTTTATCTTCATTGGACTCCCCAGCGCTGCAGTTGGTGGGAATATATACCGGTAAAAGAAAGTTGAATTTTGTTGCTTAAGTTTCTTTGTTTAACTTTACCCAAAGAAACATAAAAAGTGTAAGAAAATGCGTGTACTTGAAAGAACATCCCGTAGTATTACTGTACGTATGAGCCATCGCCGATGGAACAGAATGCTTGAATTGGAACACGCCTACAAGTTGGCAAACAACATTAAACGGAGCATGAAACAGGTGGAAAGCACGCCCCGCATGAGTGTGGAGGAAGCCATGGAAACCCTTCGCGCGTTATGAAAGTAAGAATCTCTGATGACTTTAAGATTGCTTACAAACGATTGAAACGGCGTCATAAGTCCCTTGAAGCCGACTTTGAGCGTCTGTTTTTTTTTATTGGAGAATCCCGAACAGGGAGTGGAACTTATAGATGGAGTCCGCAAGATTCGTCTTACCATCACTTCAAAAGGTTGTGGAAAGAGCGGAGATACCCGAGTTATTGTTTGTGTGAGAATCATTGCCGATGAATTACAGTTGCTTTATATCTACGACAAGGCCGATTTTACATGTATTTCCGACAATTTTATACGTGACATATTAAAACGCATGGAATAACCATTAATCACATAAAATCAATGAGCAAATAAACATAGAGCAGAAATATGGGAAGAAGCGTCCGCTTTAGTTCTTGTTCTTGAAATTCGCCAAATCAAAAGAACCTGAGCAGTCCCTGCCTCGCGCCACCGAGGTGTCTTGGACTGACGGAGGTTGACCCTCTGCGCTATGGATTGCACTCTGCCCGCTTTGTCAATGAGATGCCTCCCAGATTCCAGTTCGATGTCGAAATGTCTCGTTTCGATGAATTCATGCAGGGAGCCGAAGAGATGTTGGGTGCCAACAAGGAAGATGTTGATGTCGATGCCATCAGGCCATGCCTCTTTTATAACATTATGCGTGCGGCATATTTGAGCAAAGAGAATCAAAGAGCCTTGCCCGAGGACATGGACGATGAATTGGCACGCTATGCACTTCGCATGCCCGAAACCATGGACCTGTATGACTATTATGTTCGTAGGAAGTCAGATGGCTTATGGACAAAAGGAATCCCCAGGCTTGACAAGATTATCGCTCTCACTTGTGGTCTTTTGGTTTATCAGGAGCAGATGCTCGACATTCTGCAACAATTCTTCCATGTCTATGGCATCGAAGCCAATCAAATCCGACGGAGTATCCAGAGATGGGAAGAAGAACAGGTTGAGGCTTACAAAAAGGACTTATTTGCAAACCTTGAAAAACTTACGGAGAGCAAAGCCGAGAGAGTATGGCAGGTGTTGACCAGCAATCCTAAGGCCTTCTTAAAAGCCCATGCTGTCAGTCATGTTTTGTCAACATATAAGTATGAATTTTAAAGAAGAATAGGAATTATGGCACAACACATCATTCGCGACTCGAAAGGTCGGGTCGAAAAAATCCTTGACGATAGGAAAATGTCAATGACTGTGAAGGGGACAAGGCTGGGAGTGCAACATCGAGTCATAAAACAGAAGTTTGAAACCTACTACTCAAAATTATCCTGCAAAATGAGCAATACGCCGTAAATTTGTCGTTTGCTCGTTCTTTAGAAAACAAAAAGGGATGCCCGCAAGGCTTCCCTTTATTGTTGGTAGTGTAAATGTGTTATCCCTTGTTTAATTTGGAGGGCAGGATGCGGTCGACAATCACAAAGTTCTCTTCGATGTGGAAAACATATAACCAGCGACGGTTGTGCGATACCATTCTACGGGCTTCGGGATGAATGCGAAGCAATGTTTTAGAGGTGGTACGGTTGAAACAGTCCGCATAGATGGAAAGCATCTTGATTTCTGTCCTCATGTTGTTTGCATAGCGTATAGCTCCTTCTTCTGACAGCATCTCGTATAAGAAGACACGCAAATTATTCATGTCTGCACGGGCAGCATGACTTATTCGGACTTCATAGCTTTGCATAGTCCTGGTGAACGAGAGAAAGCAGCTCGTCGAAATAGTCATCAACTGACATCGTGCTTGCCATTACACGTTTCCTTGTTGATTTACTCTCTGATGGATGATTGCTGCCGCATGGGATGCCCCCGCTATTTGCTTGAATCGGAGTCGGTTCCGCTGCCATCATCGGTTTGTTTTCAATATCCTGATATTTCTTTGCCATATCGCTTTACAATACTTTTCTTTATGCAAAGATACAATTCTATATCGTTGTGTCCAAACATTTTCGCTATTTTTGTGTTCAGTCCTGTTGGAGACTTATTCCCCACTGACTATTATTTTTCTTCCTCCGACGATGTACATTCCGCGAGGCAGTCCTTCGAGCGAGGTGGTGCCGCGACGGACGATTTGGCCGGACATCGTATAGACGTTCTTATCCTCGCCATTCTTCATTCTTATTTCTTCGTTCTTAATATCCTCAATTCCCGTGGGGAAGGTGTTGTTGTTGGGCTGTCCGAATACGTTGGTCTGGTAGAACTTGACGCGGTAGGGCCATTGCTCGGCGGTGCTTTCCTCGCTCCACGAGAGCCAGTCGCGTGTCCAGTAGCTGGTGGGTGCGCCGCTGACGACGAGCCAGAGGTACTGGCATCGGGCAGGACACTCGAAGGCGAGCGTGCCGGAAGGCTCGTCGTAGGTGGCGGTGGCGATGTCGCCATAGACGCGGGTGCCATCCTTCTGCAGGGCCACGAAGCCGTATTTCCAGCCCGCCTTGGTCTTGTTCAGGGTGGTGTAGCCTTCCCGTCCGGCAAGGCCTTCGAACTCCACGTAGAGCGTCTTGTCGGTGGCGGGGACGTTGAGGCGAATGGCGTTGTTGCCCCAGTTCTCGATGCAGTTGGCTGCGGTGGGGAGCCAGTAGCCTTCGGTGTCCTTGCTGAGGGCGGTCTGGTCGCGGAAGCCGATGCGGCTCTTGCCTTGTTCGCGGATGGGGTCGAGGTCGAAGGTGGTCATGCGTGCGCCGTATTCCCACATCTCGTCGCCCAGTTGGTCGAGCTTTTGGGCTGCGGTGCCCTTCATGGTCAGCCGCATGTAGGCCTGGAAGGGGTCCTCGGGACTGACGGATTCGTTCCAGAGGCGACCGATGATGTCCATGCCGTGGCGATGGCATAAGTAGTCCTGGATGAAGTAGTTGTTGTAGCGGAGGTCAACGCAGAGAGGGTGGCGGTGGAGTCCGTTGATGGTGCCGCCGAACCAGTCGTTGCCCTGGTTGGAGTCCCAGACGAACTGCATGTGGGGATAGAACTTGTAGGCCTGCCACTGGGCGCACATCTCCCAGAAGACGTTGAGGGTGGACTGGCCCCAGTTGTACATCCAACCGTTCCAGTTGTTGTTGTCGCAATGGGTTTGGTACTGGAAGCAGTGGCCAATCTCGTGGGCCACGGTCTGTCCGGAGCGCGAGGTGTGGGCGCCGTTAGAAAGGGTGAGGAGTCCGATTTGGTTGTCGATGCCGCTGCCCGAGGCTTCCCATGTGGTGGTGTGGCGCAGACGGATAATCATCTTGTAGGTATCGGTTTTGGACTTGCCTTGGTTTATGGTGATGAACTTCAGGCTGTCGGCATAGAACTCGAATATCTTGTCGGCATTGGCGAGTATGCCAGGGACGGCGGCGGGGGCGGAGGTGCCGTAGCCGGCTTCCCAGAAGAGAATCCAGTGCTTGGACTGCATGGATCGGTCGTAGCACCATTGGTTGGTGGCAACCTTGAGTTCGGCGTCCGAGCCGCAGGCACTGCCGCTGCAGTATATCTTCTTATCGACGGCGGCGATGCGCGTGTTCAGGGCGTTGGTGACGGCCTTCAGCTGCGAGGTGGAGAGGGTGTAGTCGGAAACCCGCTGTTCGGCGTTTTCGATGGCGGTATTCAGGGCCGCAAGTGCGGTGGCTTTGCGCTCCACACCTTCCCACCAGCCGACGACGGTGTTGGCGTAGTCGATGCGTGCCTGGAGGGTTTCGTAGAGGCCGAGGGAGGTCTCGCCTTTCTTGATGGCGGAGAGCAGGGCGGTGCGGGCTGCGGCGAGTGCTTCCTGGTCGTAGATGGTGTGGCCCTCGTCGTCGGTGCCCGTGCCTTGCAGGGCGGCAATGGCAGCGTCCATGGCTGCAGTAAGCGTCTCGGCGACGGACTGCTGTATGCCCTTGTCGATGAGTGTCTGTGCCTTATCGACGAGTCGCTGTAGCTCCAGGGCGTAGTCGGCTGCGGTCACCTCACCCAGGTACTGGAGCCGGAAGTTATCGACGCAGAGGTAGTTGCCTGTGGCCCCCTCGGCGCGCAGGCCTATTTCGACGTTGGCCTTGGCATCGACGACGGAGAACTGGAGGGTGTATTGCTTCATGGCGGTGACCTCGGCCATCGAGTTGCCAGCCACGAGGTAGGCTCCCGTCTGCGACTTGCCTTTGTTGGTGGTGCTGCCCGAACCCGATTGCTGGATGTGGAGGGCGGCGGCGGTCAGTTGGTAGTTGCCCTGCGGCAGGTTCCTGAGCGTCTGCACCACGGAGGCTTGGCCAATCTTGGAGCCGATGCCAACCCACGATTCGAGGTAGTAGGTGCCAGCCTTTCGGGCGAACACGGAGTTGCTTTGTGCTTGCATGTTGCTGACGGTCCAGCCTGCCGTGCCGTTGGTCTCGAACGAGGGGTTCTGGATGAGGTTGGTCTTGTCCTCCTGCGCCCAGAGGGCGGTGGTGAGTGCCATCAAGACGATGGTGAGATACTTTTTCATGAGGTTTTGAGGTTTTAAGGTTATGAGGTTTTAAGGTTGATGGTTTGCATTTAACATGTTTGCGAGTGCGGTTACGTCGGCGAGGGAGATGACGGTGTCGCCGTTGATGTCGGCGGCTCCGAAGTCGTAGTTGTCCTCCTTGCCTATGATGATGTTCACAAGTGCGGTTAGGTCGTTGCCATTGAGATAATTGTCATCATTAACGTCGCCAATCGTTGTTCCTGTGTAGTAATAGAATAGGTCATTCTTCTTCTCAAGCATAATCCAATTTTTGGGCCAACCAGTGACTGCCTGGAGGGGGGAGGCGAAATTCTGGTCGTGGATGCCATCACTGCTGTCCTTGAAGAAGATGAAATAGGCCCCCTCACTATCCCCTGAATAGTCGGGAAGGCTTTGAACAAGGGAATCCACAGCATCCCCGCCGCGAAGGCAGTTCTTTGAGCAATCCACATAATTTAGCCAGAAACAATCATGCGAAAATACGAGTGAGGTAAGCTGGTTGCTGGAGCAATTCACCTCCATCAGCGAAGCGTTCTGCGTGAGGTCGAGCTGGGTCAACTGGTTGTTGTGGCAGTCGAGATAGTACAGGTATTCGCAACCAGCGAGGTTGAGCGTGGAGAGCTGGTTGTTGTAGATGCATTGGAGGAGCTCCAGTGCGGTGCAGCCAGAGAGGTCGAGCGCGGAGAGTTGGTCGTTACGACCACAGAGGACTGTCTCGAGTTCGGTGTGATTCGACAGGTTGGAGATTGTCGATACATTGGTGATGTACAAGCCGAGATACTTCAAGTGGGTATTTTGTGAGAAGTCGAGACTCTGCAAAAGGTGGTTTCTTTGAAGAACGACGTAGTTCAGTGCCGAGTTGTGCGAGAGGTCGAGCGTGGAGATTGGAACTGAATCGCAAGTTAAACTTTCCAGTGCGGTGTTGGTGGAGAGGTCGATTGCGGTGAGGGAGGCATCTGTAATTCGGAGCCGCTTGAGTGCGGTACAACCGGTGACGCTGAACTCCGAAAGAGAATTATTGCCGCAATAGACGCCTTCTAACGTCGTTCGTCCCGAGAGGTCGAGCCGTGTCAGTTGGTTACCATCTATATCGAGCGTCTTCAGCATGGTGTTGTTCGAGAGATTGATTACGGAGAGTTGGTTGTAGGAGCAATATAGGCGCCAGAGCTTGGTGTTGTTCGTCACGTTGAGGTTGGTCAGTTGGTTGTATGCGCAATGTAGGTTGCCCAGTTCGGTACACTGGGAGATGTTGAGGCTGGAGATTTCGTTTTGTCCGCAGGCCAGCCGCGTCAGTCGGGTGTTGTGGGAGAGGTCGAGCGAGGTCAGATGGTTGGGGGTTTCGGTCTCGCCGAGGCTGTTGTTACAGTATAGTTCCAGCAGTTCGGTGAAGTACTCGATGCCTGTAAGGTCGCTGATACCCATTTCCTGAACGTACATGATTTCCACTGCTTCGGCTTCTGCCTTGCTGAGTTGGCCGTCGTGGTCGAGGTCGTAGTTGTCGCTGACAAACTGACGGAAGACATCGTCGGGGAAGTGGGCGACGTCGATGCGGTATTGGATGTTAAAGTCGTCCTGGTTGTAGGCTTTCACCGTCCATCCCTTTGAGGTGGGGATTTGGGCCTGTATGGAGTTTATCTCGTTTTGCTCGTTGGGGCTGTCGTAGCAGATGGGGATGAGCGTGCCTTGGCTGACCGTCGGCAGGGTGGCAACCAGTCGGTTCATGCCGGTGCCCCGAATCTGGTTGTTGTAGCAGTCGAGCCTTGTCAGCATGGTGTTTCTCGTGAGGTCGAGGGTGGAGAGGTGGTTGTTGAAGCAATAAATAGTTTCCAACATGAGGCTCTTCGAGAGGTCGATGGCGGTCAACTGGTTGTTGCTGCAGTAGAACGTGGTGAGTGCGGGATTGTGGGAGAGGTCGATGGCGGTCAGCTGGTTGTAGCTGCAGAAGAGCACGGAGAGTGCGGGGCAGCATGAGAGGTCGAGGGCGGTCAAGTTGTTCTCTGTGCAACGGAGATAGCTCAGGGTGGGATGGGTGGAGAGGGTGAGGTCGGAGATTTCGTTGAAGTCGCATTCGACAAATGTCAGTTCCGTGTTGTGTGAGAGGTCGAGCCGAGTCAGTTGGTTTTCGCTGCAGGTGAGTATCTTCAGTTTAGGGTTGTGGGAGAGGTCGAGCTGAGTCAGTTGGTTTTCGCTGCATTCGAGTTTGTAGAGTTCGGGGAAGAGCTCAATGCCCTTGAGCGAGGTGATGTACATTCCGTTGACCTCTATCGAGAGGTCGATACATTCGTCGTAGGAGAGGTCGCCGTCCTCGTCGAGGTCTTTTATCAGGCTCAGGTAGCTGCGGAAGTTGGCATCGGGGAAGTTGGTCTCGTTGATGGCAATGCGGGTAGGTTCGAGGGCTGTTCCCGACTGGCCACTGAAGGTATAGAAGAGCCAGTTCTTGTCCGCTGCAATGCTAATCTGCTCGTTGGTGGGCATGGCGTTCTGCTCGCCGTCGCCGGTGTAGTAGAACATGAGGGTGACCTCGGTGTCCATGGGCAAAAGGCGCTGGACGAACTTCTCCATGTCGTCGCCCTGAATTTGGTTCTTGTAGCAATCGACCCTGGTGAGGAATCGGAAGTAGGAGAGGTCGAGTCGGGAAAGTTGGTTGCTGTGGCAGTTGAGCGTCTTCAGGTGTTCGAAGAATCCCAGGCCTGTGAGGTCGGCGATGTTCTTCTCTCGAATGTCCATGGAAACGATTTCGATCGATTCGCTGGATTGTAGGATTCCGTCGTGGTTGGTGTCGTAGGTTTCGCTGACAAACTGTCGGAAGTTGTCATCGGGGAAGAAGGTGGCATTGATGGCGACTTCGCTGTTGTTAGGCATGTGTGCGAGGCTGACCTCTTTCAAGGCTGCTCTCCATATCACCCGCCATCCCTTGCTGTTGGATGTGTAGATTTGTTCGGGGGTAATCAGGTTTTCCGACAGGTAGTTGATGTTCCCGCTGAATACAAACAGTTTGCTGTCGTTCACGGTCGGGAGGCTCTGGACGAGTGCATCCATGCCTTCGTCACGAATGAAATTTCTTTGGATGTAAAGTTCTTTGAGTTCCGTATTATGTGAGAGGTCGAGTGTGTTCAACTGGTTGTCGGTGCAATTGAGGAATTGAAGCACCGGGCAGCCCGAAATGTTGAGTGTGGTCAGCTGGTTGTTACCGCAGAGCAGCAGCTTCAGTCGGGTGTTCTTCGAGAGGTCGAGTCGGGTCAGTTGATTATTGACACAATGGATATTCTCCACGGCAATGAGCAGTTCGATGCCTTTCATGCTTTCGATGTTCCTTTCATTTGCATCGACGGCGCGGAAATTGAGGATTTCTTCCGTGCTGAGTATTCCGTCGCAGTCTTTGTCGCCTTGGGCAGAGACGACGGCGCGGAAGTTGGCGTTGTTGACTATCAGCGAGCCTCTTTGCGAAGCCAGCATCGACTGGATTCCGTAGGTCGAAGCCTGTACGCCGATTGTACATCCGTCGATGGTCAGCACCTTGCTCTTGTTGATGTTGATGCCGTATGCGGAACTGCCCGTACACGCGAGGCTGCCGCTGCCGGTGATGGTGACGTTCTCGTTCATGATTATAGCCTGCGGGCCCATAATGGCGTTGGCGCCAATCAGCAGCACCGTCGTTGCCGTCGAGAACTGTATGCCCGACGATGCCGCGGCCTCGATGGTTGCTCCGTCGAGCGTCAGCAGTGCCGACGAAGGATCGTAGTCCACGCTGCCGCTCTTTATGGCGGTAAAGCCGTTGGCAGCCGTGATGTGCTGGTAGTTGTCGGAGGTGACCTCTTTGCCTCCAATCGTCATATAGACTTCGGCTGCGACGTCCTGCGCAGCGGCGAACAGCATTGAGCACAGCATGATGGCTGCCCATGTCAGGGAAGGGATGCGAAGCGTTTTCATGGTGATGGCCGTTTGGTTAGACTCTTAATATGCATACAAAGATACGTTTTTTTATTGTAGGCACAAAAAATATTCGTACCTTTGTCGCCGTTCAACCAAAAAGAAGATTATGAAGAAGTACATTATTGCAGTCGTGGCCGTGCTTGCCATGTCGGCAGGCGCAGCCGCGCAGGACGGCCCCACGATGGGGTGGAGTTCGTGGAACACATACGGTGTGAACATCAACGATGCGCTGATTCGCCGGCAGGCCAACGCGATTGTGAGCAAGGGGCTCCTCGGTGTTGGCTACGACCACATCAACATCGACGACGGCTACTTCGGCGGTCGCGATGCGGAGACAGGCCAGCTGCTCATCCACCCCACGCGCTTCCCCGACGGGCTGAAGGGCATCGTCAATCACATCCACAGCAAAGGACTGAAGGCCGGCATCTACAGCGACGCAGGCCGCAACACCTGCGGAAGCATGTTCAACGGCGACGTGATTGGCAAGGGCGTGGGCCTCTACGAGCACGACCAGCAGGATGCCGACTTCTTCTTCAAGGAGCTGGGCTTCGATTTCATCAAGGTCGATTTCTGCGGCGGGTCGTGGTTCCACAACGAAGACCACCTGGTGCTGGACGAGCGCGAGCGCTACACGGCCATTGCCCAGGCCATACGCAACACAGGCCGCACCGACGTGCGCATGAATGCCTGCCGATGGGCCTATCCAGGCACATGGATTGAGGGCACAGCCTTCTCGTGGCGCACCACGGGCGACATCTACGACGGGTGGAACTCCGTCAAAGGCATACTTGCCGAGAACCTCTACCTTTCGGCCTACTCCGGAAAGGGGCACTTCAACGACATGGACATGCTGGAGGTGGGGCGCTCAATGAGTCTCGAGGAGGACCGGACGCACTTCGGCCTATGGTGCATCATGAACTCCCCGCTGCTCATCGGATGCGACCTGACGAATATAAAGACGTCCACCCTCAGCCTCCTCCGCAACACCGAGCTCATCGCCCTCAATCAGGACACGCTCTATCAGCAGGCCTACGTCGCAGGATACGCCGACAGCCTCCACCTCCTCGTGCGTGACATCGAGGTGCTGAACGGCACGCGCCGCGCCTTCGCCGTATATAATCCCAGCGACAAGACCCGAAGGATGGCCGTGCGCTTCGCTGACATCGACCTCGCCGGCAAGGTCCGTCTGCGCGACGTGTTCCAGAAGAAGGACCTGGGCGAATACGAAGAACAGTACGAAGTGTCCGTGCCGGCCCACGGCACCCGCATCTATGTGGCCGATGCCGAGACGCGGCTCGAACGCACCCGCTACGAGGCCGAGACGGGCTACATCAGCGTATATCAGGAGATAAAGAACAATCAAGAGGAGAAGACGGGAATATACGAGGCCGGCGCCGCCTACTCGGGCGGATACAAGGCCGGATGGCTTGGCGGACGCGAGCAGAACGACCTGCAGTGGCGCAACGTCTATAGTCGGGAGGGCGGACAATACCGGCTGACCATCGCCTTCTTCTCGGGCGAAAGCCGGAGGGTCAACGTCGGAGTCAACGGACGGACAGTGAGCACGCTCACGCTGACCTCGGGCGACTGGCAGCGCTTAGGCAAGAAGTCGATTACCTTCCGCCTTGAGAAGGGATGCAATACAATACGGCTCTCCAACCCCACCGCCTGGATGCCCGACATCGACTACATTGATGTCGAATGTCTCACACCCTCGGACGTCACCACGCCACCATCAGCCTCCCCATCCGCCACCGCCACGTTCGACCTCCAGGGTCGCCCCGTCAGTCCGTCCTCCGCTCACGGCATCGTCATACAGGACGGACGCAAAGTCGTTCGACGCTGACCAATAGCCATCCTGCAGAGCCTCCATGGAAGTTTCGCAGAACCTCCAATAGCCATTCCGCAGAACCAACACAGCCATTCCGCAGAGCCTCCATGGACATTCCACTCGGACATCCATGGAGGTTCTGCATTTCCATCATCTTTGTTCAGCTTGTAGGGACGCGACGTGTCGCGTCCGCACAATATACCGAATTGATACTCTTCTTCGGACGCGACACGTCGCGTCCCTACATCGCGTGCAGCGATATCCATGTAGATTCAGCTTATCCATCACTTTCAGCCAACTTGTAGGGACTCGACGTGTCGCGTCCGCACTATATACCGAGTTGAAACTTTTCTTCGGACGAGACACGTCGCGTCCCTACATCGCGTTCATCGATAATATTAATCCTTCTGACTTCGCATCATTAGTAATACTGCATGGACTTGCGCAACTCGCATTTTATGACTTGCGCAACTCGTAACATACGACTTGCGCAACTCGAATTCTGCGAGTTGCGCAAGTCCATTCATGTCTGTTCAGCAAGTCCTTCGCTATTACTTCAGCAAGTCCTTTGCAATCAGTTCAGTATGTCCGTCCGTGTCGTCCACCGATGTCCCTCCGTTGCCACTATTGTTCGTCCTCCGCATCGTCCACCGTTGTCCCGTCGTCCTGTCCACGGTGGTCGCGGTGGCGCTTCTTCAGTGTGTCGATGCTCTGGAAACGTGCGTGCTGCAGCTTCTCCTTGAACGTCTCGCTGAATCTCATCTGTGGTCTCACCTCGGTGATGCACTTGGGGCCGCAGGACTGCGCCGTTGGCGATGGCTCCGCACCGACGGTGAGCGACACCGAGCCCCAGTCGCCCAGCTTCACGCTACGCCCTGCGAGCAGCAGCCTGACCAGTACCTTCTCCACCTGCACCAGCGCCATCTCCACCTCCATTGCATTCATCGTCGTCTCGTCGGCCACCAGTCGGGCCAGCTCCCGGCTCCCTACCAGTCCCAGACGCTTCACTATCGGGTAGTAGCTTCGTCCACCCGTCCGCGGGTTCACCCGCACTTGCTTGTCGTAAAACACTGCCATATATCTTTCTTTTTTTTGTTGTTAGTAGAACCTCTCGTTTACCTCGTCCCGGCGTTGCAGCGCTCCGCATCGCGGACACGTCTCGCTGTCGTGCATCGTGGCTCCGCACTGTGCACAGCGGTAGCGCGGACGGTGGTGTCGCAGGTAGCGCACGAGGGCCGCGGCGGCGTAGAGCATCCATAGGCAATAGCCCAGGAAATACTGCGTGGCCAGGGAGAAGAATAGATAGAGCGCGGCCAGGACGGCCAATAGGGAGAGCACGTAGAGGATGGCCTCGGCGACGGGCAGGCTGCGGCGGATTTCGTCGAGCGATGCGATGGCCAGGACGACGATGAGCCATGCCAGCGTGAGAAATATTGCGAGCATCGTGGGCTGGCCGAAGGGGTTCAGCGTGGGTTGGAAGTAGAACTCGGCCCACAGGTCTGGGACGAACATCTGAATGCTTGTGTACAGCACCGTGGCCGCGGCGAAGGCCAGGCAGAGCAGCATGGGGTAGGGCGATGCAATGTCGCCGAAGTGGACGATGTGGAACCTGCGCCGCCGCATCCGCCTGACAAGCATGGCGGCGACGGCCGCTACGAGCAGTGCGATGGCGCCGATGACGTGGCGGTCGGAGAACAGATGGATGCCCTGCGATATGGGGTCGTCGGGCACCACGGCGGCGAGGAGCGCCGATTCGTGAACCCATCCCTGCGTCAGCTGGTCGCGTGCCACCTTCACCCACACGCTGTCAATCGAGTCTTCGGGAATGACTTCAATCTGCGCCACCACCAAGGGGTCGCCCCGGAACACTGTGGACGAATCGGCTCCCTCGGGCACGATGAGCAGGTGCATCGGCCGCTCCTCCTGCAGCACGAGACTGTCGCCCGCGAGCACGAAGTTGTAGTCCACGTCGTAGTGGCGCATGGCTCCCTCCGCCTCCCCGGCAGGGCTGGGCGTGCAGCCGGCCAGCATCATGCAGCCTATACTATATATATATATAATGTATATCGCGCGTTTCATAATCTCTAATCCTTCTAATCCCTAATCCCTAATCCTTCTAATCCCTAATCCCTAATCCTTCTAATCCCTAATCCCTAATCCTTCTAATCCCTAAATAGCATAAACCATCATCTGACACCTGCGGCAGTCGAATTGCAACCGGAAGCGCCGCCCGTCGGCAAGGCGTAGGAAGAGCTCCCCGTCATTCTTCATTCTTCGTTCTTCATTCCCGCCTCCATTCTTCATTCTTAATTCTTCATTCCCCCCGTCATTCTTCATTCTTAATTCTTCATTCTTCATTCTCCTACGGCACATCCCCAGTTCGTAGCGGATGCAGTAGCGGCACGTCATGATGAGCAGACCCTTGTCGTCCGTCCTTTTCGGTTGCTCCACCTCCAACGCCCAATCCACCCGCTTGGCTCCGTGGTCGAGGTAGAACTGGCGCGCCACTTGGTTCGCCACGTTGCCGAGGTAGGAAATCCGGGAAGCAAGAGGCGGGCGAGGGGCGAGCGTAGTGGCCTCTCCGCTCATTGAAAGGGCTTGTGGGAACTTTGATTCATCGCTCTTCACTCTCAAATCTTCGCTCATGCATCGCCTCCACTCCGCCAGCACGCTGCCGGGGATGAACCACTCCTGCGACATCTCTATATCTACTCCCGTCGCTTCGTAGGGCGTGTCGCCGAGGCGCGACAGCTGGCGGGTGATAGGCTCTGTCTGCGAGGAGCGGGCCGGTTCGTGAGGGTAGGGGAAACCCTGCTCCACGGTGGCCCCGTCTTCGCGAGTGAGGCGAAGCAGGAAGCCCTCTGCCGTCTCCCGCAGCAACCATCGCACGCCCACCTTCCTCGTGGCCGTAGGCTTCGTCAGCAGTTGCTCGAACTCTTGGTCGTGGTTGCGGTATAGTCCTCCCCTCGTCTCCCCAATCGGGGGGACGGTACTACCGTCTGCGAGGTATATCCGATTGCCGTCCACGCGGTTCACGCGGAACCCCACCAGCTCCCCTTCCTTATTTATATAGCACAGGCCGTCGCCGTTGTGGAGCTGCGAATTCTGAATTATGCATTGATTATTCTGAATTATGCATTGTGTAATCGGACGACCCGAAGGGGCTACGCTTTCGTAGTTTGCGGAGCAAGAATTATGAATTATGCATTGTGCATTATGAATTACTAAAGGTTCCCCCATGCTCTTAGGCGTATGGATGTTGGCCATATCGGGTGTGCGCCCATGCAGGAAGTAGTCGGTGAACAGCCGGTTGAACGACTTTGCGGGGTTGGGCGTGAAGGCAATCGTCTCGTGCCCGAGGCTGCTGCGGCGGTATTCGGGCCGCCTCTGGAATATCTCGTCGAGCCGCTGGCGGTAATACGCCACCACGTTCTTCACGTAGGCCACATCCTTCAGCCTCCCCTCTATCTTCAGACTCGAAGCGCCTGCATCAAGCAGTGCCTCCAGGTCCTCGCTCCGGTTCATGTCTCTCAGCGAAAGCAGATGCTTCTGCCGCACAACGATGCGCTCCTTGCTCCCTGCTCCTTGCTCCTTGCCCCTTCCTTGCTCCTTGCCCCCTGCTCCTTGCTCCTCTATCAAATCAAACGGCATACGGCAGAACTGGGCACACTCGCCCCGGTTGGCCGACCGCCCGAAACAGTGTTGCGAGGCGTAGCACTGCCCGTTGTACGAAACGCAGATGGCCCCGTGCACGAACACTTCCAACCTCACGTCAGGCACCCGTTCGTGTATCTCCCGAATCTCGTCCAACGTCAGTTCCCGTGCCAGCACCACCTGCTCGAACCCCAAATCCCTGAGCCACGCCACCTTCTTCGCCGTCCGGTTGTCCATTTGGGTGCTCGCGTGCAGAGGGATTCTTTGCTCCAATCCTATTAAGGCCATATCCTGCACAATCAGTGCATCGATGCCAGCGTTGGCCAGTTCGTCGATGAGCCGTTGCGCTTCGTCCAGTTCGTTGTCGTAGAGGATGGTGTTCAGCGTGACATAGACCTTCACTCCGTATGGTCGGGCAAACTCCACCAGTTGGCCGATGTCCTCCACCGAGTTGCCTGCCGCCGCCCGCGCCCCGAACTTCGGAGCACCGATATAGACTGCATCGGCCCCGTGCTTTATCGCCTCGATGCCCGTCTGCAAGTCCTTCGCCGGTGCGAGCAACTCAATCGATTCACAATGCATACTTCATAATGCATAATTCATAATTTACAATGCATAATTCTTGCTCCGTAAGCTACGCAAGCGTAGCCCCTTCGGTTCGTCCGATTACATAATTGGGCTACGCAGTAATGCCAATTCGTTTAATTCGTATAATTCGTTGTTTCAATTC
>JAEEGL015483955.1_pt1 | contig 27623 bp, 23 predicted proteins | sample 9134231 | NCBI WGS metagenome assembly JAEEGL01 (sample SAMN16246548, study PRJNA631951) | gut metagenome | biome: gut microbiome; feature: rumen; material: fiber-attached | host: Bos | place: Iran: Karaj | collected 2018-10
CTTTACTGGTAAGCAGAAGCTTGTTGACACAGCAGGACGTATCGACCGCTTCAACAAGCGCTACGGTATGAAGGCTGCAGAAGGTGCTGCTTCAGAAGCAAAATAAGTCTTGATTAGTTAAGACAGGGCATGTGAATGTGCCAAAAAAAGAGCCGGTTTCCATTCAAGGTTACCGGCTTTTTTGTTTTTGATTCGACACGCCGCTAGAAGCTACGCTGCATGGTTCGGCAAGCCACTGGAAGCTACGCTGCGAGGCACCAACCGTGGTTCGACAGGCCGCTGGAAGCTTGCGCTGCGTGGTTCGGCAAGCTCACCAACCCCCACCAAGCCCGTTCCCTGAGCCTGTCGAAGGGAACTGTCTCTCCTAGCGCTTCTTTCCAAAGAGCCTTAGAAGAGAAAGGAAGATGTTAATAAAGTCAAGGTAAAGCTGCAAGGCTCCGTAGATAGAAATCTTTTTGTAGGCATCAGAACCGTCATCGTGGGAGCCAATCATTGCAATCTTCTGTGCATCGTAAGCCGTCAATCCTGTAAAGATGATTACGGATGCAACGGAAAGCAGCCAGTCAAGCCATGTGAGCGGTGTGTGTGTAAAGAATGTTATAAGCCTGTTCACAACCGTTACGATAACAAGACCAATAAGAGCCATCATAAGATAGTGGCCGGCTGTTGCAAGGTTCTTCTTTGTGGTAACTCCGTATACGCTCATAAGACCGAACATAAGGGCCGTAGAAAAGAAAGCAAGGCAAATAGACTGTGTCTGGTAGATAAGGAACACAGAAGACAGTGTAAGACCGTTTATTGCCGCGTAGAGCAGGAAAAAGAGGGTTGCCAGCGAAAGCGGAAGGGTCTTGATTGCTGCGGAAAGTCCTATTACAAGGGCAAATTCTGCAATGATAAGTCCGTAAAAGACAAATTTTGAGCCCCAGATGATTTTCATGAGGGGGTAGTAAAATGCTGCCAGGTATGCACATGCCGCGCTTACAACCAGGGCAAGAAACATCCAGCCGTAGGTTTTTGCCAAGAATTCATAACCGGTTTCTGCTTTTGTACCGTTTACTGAATACTGTTCCATTTTTTTCTCCTTTGATTCTTCCTATTCCAGTTCATTCTTTATGTCTGAGCGGAAAAGGAACAAATCCTTTATTTTTAAACTGCTTGTTGAATTCAACTCGCTGCGGTTGTTCACTTCACTTGTTAAAGGAACATCGAAGGAATAGGTTACGGGAACATATCCTTCCGCCGAAACTTCCAACGTAAAGGAAAATTCCTTGTTAACCTTTGCATCTTCCGCAACTTCCGGTGCCACCCAAAAAGAATAGCCTCCCTTGGTGGCGTCGTATGTGCTGCAGGGGTTGGGCCAGCTTGCATCCATCATTTCCGCAGGAATTTTGCCCTCCTTAAGAATTACGGATGCGTTTGAAAGCGGCTCGAAAGTTGAACCGTCATAAACGTTCCCTATGAAGGTTGGAAATACGAACATAGGTATGTTTGACGCAGACTCCTGGCTTTTAGAGGAATTTGCGGCTGCTGACTTGTGGTAGGGGCGCTGCAGGGAATTCACCATCTTCATGCCTTCGTAGGCAAGGCGGTCTATGTCCGCAAGAAGCTGGCTGTCGTTCAAGACCGTGGATGCGTGTGTTACGCCGCGTCCGCTAAGGATATAGCGCGGAGGAATCCTGTTCAGCACATAGCAGATGGTGTCCTTCCGGCAGTTTTCGCAGTCGCAATCCAGCCAAGGTGCATTTTGCCCCTTAACATGGTCGTACAGCTGGTTAACCCGGCTTTCAACTTGCTCTTCCATGATATTGTGAATATTAAACATGCAAAACCCCGTCGCAGCTTTCTGACGGTAATAGCCAACCGTCATATTTGTTATAGCCTCAAAATAAAGAAAATTCCCTAAAATAAAAATTTTAGAGAATTCTCCAATTAATTTAAAGTATATAACAGTTAGCTCCAAAATGCAAATTTTTTAGGCAAAAATTAAGCATTTTGGACATTTTACGCGGTTTACTGGCCACCAGCCCTTGTGTAGGAAGCAAGGCCTCCTGCAAGAAGGATGTTGCGGCTGCGTTCTGCAAGGTCGTTCACACCGCAAATCTTAACATCCCCGGCCTTTGAGTGTACGGTAACGTCAAAGTCGCTGCCGTCTTTAAGGCTCTTAAAGATGTTTGAAATTTCAACAGTGTCGCCTTCGCTGATTTTGTCGTAGTCATCTGGATTCTTAAAGGTAATCGGGATGATTCCGTAGTTAATCAGGTTTGCCTTGTGGATGCGGGCAAAGCTCTTTGTGATGATTGCCCTTACGCCAAGGTACATTGGTCCCAGTGCCGCATGCTCACGGCTTGAACCCTGACCAAAGTTTTCCGCACCAACAACGATACAACCGCTAAAGTTGATTGCCTCTGCCTTCTTGTAGAAGTTTGCGTCCAATCTCTCGTATGTGAACTTGCTGATTTCCGGAATGTTGCTTCTAAAAGGAAGAACCTTTGTTCCAGCAGGCATGATGTCGTCCGTAGAAACGTTGCTTGCAGCCTTCAAAAGAACAGGCAGCTTAAGGTTGTCTGCACATTCCTTGCAGGGTGGGCAGGGCTTAATGTTTGGTCCGCGGACAATCTCTACATCCTTTGCCTTTTCCAAAGGAAGCGGGGCAATAAGCATACCCTCGTCCTGTGCATCTGCAAGGATTTCCTCTGCAGAAAGACGGCTGTCCTTTCCGTCAAGAAGTGAAATGCGGCCGTTTGCAGTCCAAGATGCGTCTTCCCAGTCAAGGGTAGAAGGATCAGTCATAACGCCAGTAATAGCCGCCGCCGCTGCTGTCTCTGGGCTTACAAGGTAAATGCCGGCATCAGCAGTTCCAGAGCGACCCTTAAAGTTGCGGTTGAATGTGCGCAGTGAAACACCCTCGCTGTTCGGTGCAAAGCCCATGCCAATGCAAGGACCGCAAGCGCTTTCCAAAATGCGGAATCCAGCCCTAATCAATGTGCCAAGAATACCAGCCTTGTCTGCCATCAAGAGGGTGGTGCGGCTACCAGGTGCAATACCTGCCTCAACGCCCGGTGCAATGTGCTTACCCTTTACAATAGCCGCAACGGATGCAAGGTCGTCCAAAGAAGAGTTTGTGCAGCTTCCGATTGCAACCTGGGTAACCTTTGTACCGCTAAGCTCCTTCAATGTCTTTACGTTGTCCGGTGAATTGGGGCAAGCAGCCATTGCATTAAGCTCAGAAAGGTTTATCTCTATAACCTTGTCGTAAACAGCGCCCTCGTCTGCCTTAAGCTCCGTCCAGTCACTCTCGCGGCCCATGCTCTTAAGGAATTTCTTTGTAGTAGCGTCAGAAGGGAATACGGAACAAGTTGCGCCAAGCTCCGCGCCCATGTTTGTAACAGTTGCCCTCTGGGGAACGGTAAGGCTTTCAACACCTTCGCCAAAATATTCATAGACAGCACCAACGCCGCCCTTTACGCTCTCACGGCGGAGAACTTCAAGAATAATGTCCTTTGCGCCAATACCCTTGCGCAGTGTGCCTGTAAGCTTTACGCCAAAAACCTTGGGCATTGCAAGGTGGAATGCACCGCCGCCCATTGCAACTGCAACGTCAATACCGCCCGCACCAATTGCAATCATTCCAATGCCGCCACCAGTCGGAGTGTGGCTGTCCGAACCCAAAAGGGTCTTTCCCGGCTTACCAAAGTGCTCAATGTGAACCTGGTGGCAAACACCGTTGCCCGGGCGTGAAAAATAAAGACCGTACTTTGCCGCAACCGACTGAAGGTAGCGGTGGTCGTCATGATTCTTAAAGTCTGTCTGAAGCGTATTGTGGTCAACGTAACTTACGCTCACTTCCGTCTTTACACGGGGCACTCCGATAGTCTCAAACTGAAGGTATGCCATTGTGCCTGTTGCATCCTGCGTAAGCGTCTGGTCAATCTTAATCGCGATGTCCTTGCCGCGCTCAATGGGCTGCCCCGGAGTAAAATCCAGCGAGCCTTTCACAATATGGTTCTGTATGATTTTTTCAGCCAACGTAAGAGCCATTTTCTTCTCCTAATCCTTATAAAAATTCTCTACTATAATATATGTAACCGCCCTTTTGGTCAACAATGGAAAATCATTCTTTACAAGTTACCCATTTGCCTTCCCTGAATTTTTCTTCTTATCTGGAGCACACGTCCTTTTAAACTGCCCTGCCTCTATTTTTTTGTGAACCAATAGCGCCACGGACGGCGCGTCATTTGTTTGCGCAAAAGTAGCAAACATAAGCAACAAACGGCAGGGAGGCCTTTTATTACGGGCTTTCCGGGGTTCCGCGGGACCCTGACCCGCTCCATTGCCTGTGGCAACGGCTGCGCCGCCCCTCCAATCCCGGCTAAGCCCCCTACGCTTTTGGGATTGCAAAGATGCAGCTTCTATAAGCAAAAGACACATTCTAAAACTTGACCGCTTGTTTTTCCTGATTTATAATATTTTATGACTCTTGGGGCAGAATTCTAACGCTTCACAAATTTTAAATACACCCGGAGCTTTCCCTTTGCGGAAGAGTCCGGTTTTTTTGTTTTTAAACTAGGCAGTGACCGTCTTGCTGGACGCGCTTCCGTTGCAGCCAATAAAATTGGAGGATAATATGAGAAAAGTTTTGTTTGAATTAACAGCCGCTCTTTTGCTATGCCTTTCCCTTGTGGCAACAAGCTGTGTAAGCACTACGGTTTCTGCTCAGACGGTGTCCAGCGGGGTTACCCAAACCGAATATATGGGGAATGCCTCAACTACAGTTGCTTCTAAGGCTGTGTCCGGCGGGATTACAGGCTCCAGTGTATTTATAGACGGAAGAAGTGTGGAGCTGTATGTAAAGTGGGCGAGCGACCACGAGGTAACGCAGGGGGAATACGAAAAGTACTGCTCTTACGGCGGAACCACCCCCAGCAGCGCTTACGGCAAGGGAGCAAACTATCCTGTCTACTACGTAAGCTGGTACGATGCGCTTGTCTACTGCAACAAGAGGAGCATTGCGGAAGGACTTACACCCTGCTACTCTATTAGCGGAAAGACGAACCCGTCTGAATGGGGAAGTGTCCCGGCAAACAATAATGCAACGTGGAATAATGCAGAATGCGACTTTACAGCCAACGGCTACCGGCTGCCTACGGAAGCGGAGTGGGAATACCTTGCACGAGGCGGCAACAGGGGCAACTCCGGGCAGACAACCTACAGCGGAAGTGACACGATAGGTGACGTTGCCTGGTATTCAGACAATGCGTATGCTATGGGTGTTGGTAAGGCAGGGTACGGATCGCATGAAGTAAAGACAAAGGCAAAGAACGCAAAAGGTCTCTACGACATGAGCGGCAACGTATGGGAATGGTGCTGGGACTGGTACGGAAATATTTCAACAGGCACTTCCAGCACAGGTGCATCGTCGGGCTCTCTCCGCGTCGATCGCGGTGGCGGTTGGATCTACGATTCGGACGACTGCCGTGTAGCCCGCCGTAACTCCTACAGCCCCTACGGCCGCAACGTCAACATAGGCTTCCGCGTGGTGCGCACAGCCGACTAAACTCCACTGGACCTGTAAGGAAATTATTATAAACTTTCGCATTTGCAGAATTGCGGTACCTCGCAGTAGCATTTTAGAACTTTTGCGTGGTAATATTTATACAGGGGGCTGGTGATTGTCTTGCACTAAAAATACTTTGCCTTAAAAGAAACTTGACAAAGCATGTTTCTTTCATTATATTGAAAAAACTCATAAGAGAGAGTTTTATGATAAAAAGTGTAAGAAAAACAAGCGTCTCCCCCTTGACAGCAATTTTAGATTTGGTCAAAATTCTCACGTCTCACGTCTCACGTCTCACGTCTCACGTCTCACGTCTCACGTCTCACGTCTCACGTCTCACGTCTCACGTCTCACGTCTCACGTCTCACGTCGTGGCGTAGTACGTCCATACATAAATTTTAAATACACCCGGAGCATTCCTTTTGCGGAAGAATCCGGGTTTTTTGTTTTTAAACAATAAAAATGGAGGAAAATATGAAAAAAGTTTTGTTTACCCTTGCAGCCATTCTTGGGCTAAGCCTTGCACTTGTTGCAACAAGCTGTGGAGGAGGCGGTGGCGGTTCCGATGATGATAACGAAACGCCAGTAGCGGAAGTTGAAACAGGCGGTTTCGTTCCTGTTCCTGGGGCAACATTCGACGGGACAACAGGCATAACCGGTTCCGAAGTGTTCATTGAAGGTCGAACTATTAACATACCAAGCCTTTGGGCATGCGACCACGAGGTAACGCAGGCAGAATACCAGTCTGTTATGGGAGCGAACCCAAGCCATTTTTCCGGTGCAAACCGGCCAGTGGAGTATGTAAGCTGGTATGATGCCATCATGTACTGCAACAGGAGGAGTGATGGTGAGGGCAGGACTCCTTGTTATAAGGTAAACGGAAATGCGGACACAAACCAGTGGGGCTATACCCCTCACGCAGACAACAGCATAAGCGGGAGCATAACCTGCGACTTTAACGCAAACGGCTACCGCCTGCCCACGGAAGCGGAGTGGGAATACCTTGCGCGCGGCGGAAGCCTTGCCAACAGCGGGCAGACGGACTACAGCGGAAGCAACGAAATAGGCGATGTCGCGTGGTATAACGTCAACGCTTATTATGTTGGCTCAAGCAGCCCGAACTACGGAACGCACCAGGTAAAGACAAAGGATCCAAACGGAAAGACCCTTTACGACATGAGCGGGAACGTATGTGAATGGTGCTGGGACTGGTGGAGCGACACCATAAGCGCGGGCACACCGTCCACTGGTGCCGCGTCGGGTTCTACCCGCGTCCTACGCGGTGGCATGTGGTGGGGCGATGCGTCCTTCAGCGCTGTCTCCTACCGGGGCAGCTCCGAACCGTACTTCCGCGGCAGCTACTGCGACTGCGGCGGCGGCTTTCGTGTTGTGTGTTCCAGGTCTGAATAAGGAAAAATTACGCTCCGTGCAAAGAACGCCCAAGGGGCGCGAAAGAATGGAGCGTAAACGTGTCAGTCATCCCGAACCCATCCAGTCCCTGAGCTCCGTCGAAGGGCCAGTGCAGAAGATGCATGTTAGAACTTATACAGACCCTGAGTCAAGCTCAGGGTGACGGGCACAAACTGCGTTTGTGCTACGAGTTTCCTGAGGAAACTCGCGGTAAAAATATTTTTGTCATTCCGGGCTCCGACCCGGAATCTGTGGAACTCATGAGTCAGGCTGTATTTTACTACTGCAAAAAGAGCCTAGCCCCGATTGGAGTGGTTGCAACGCAAGACCGCGAAGCGGGCCGGAGCGTAAGCGTAGCCACGGAAAGCGGGGAAAAAGTTCAATTTTTCCGGACACGTAGTGCCGGAAACAGTAAAAATAAAAAATATGCTCCAAAAGAATATAAGGCATTACTGGTCAATGCTAATTTTGTAGAGCTCTATGTTGTAGTCCTGGAAGTTGGAGAAGCAGAGCATGCTTCCGTCGGGGCTTAGGGCAAGGCCTGTGGGCTGGTTTCCGCCGGGGATTTCTTTTAGGAGCGTCATGGTTTTTGTGTCTATGACCTGGATTTTGCCGTTTTCAGGGCTGCGTCTTGTGTAGTCTACCGGGTTGTTGGGGCCTCGGCAGCTTATGAAGAGGTAGCGGTTTTTGTAGAGTGCGATTGTGTTTGGCTTGTGGAAGGTTGAAAATTTGGCGGTGATGGTAAAGCTTTCAAGGTCAAATTTGTAGACTTTTGCGTAGTACATGTCGCTTATGAAGACTGTCTTTCCGTCTGCGCTGGGGGCTGCGTGCCTCATGCTTGCCTTTGGAATTTCCAGTTTGTTTATTCTTGCAAAGCTTTCCGTGTCAAAGGATTCGAGGGTGCCGGATTCGTAGGAGAGGACCAGGAGCTTTTTTCCGCCGTCGTAAAAATAGAGGCCTCGGGGGGCTTTTCCTGTTCTTAGCTTTGTAATGACTTTGCCTGTGTCGTAGTTGATGAGCGAAACGTCGTTTGAGCACCAGTTGGAGACTGCAAGCATGTTTTTTTGCGGGCACCATTCGATTATTTTTGACCAGACTGCGTTTGTGGGGATTGCGCGTTTGTATTCAAAGCCGGGGTAGGTGTATTCGTAGACGGTTGCGGTTGTCATCTGTGAGACAAAGAAGGCATTTTTTGAGGGGACAAAGATTCCTTCCGCAAAGCCCACTTTTTTTGCGTTGGGCGGGTTTATGCGCTTTATGATTTTCTTTTCCTTTATGCTGAATATGTCAAAGCCGTCGTCTTCCAAGAGGGGCATTACTATGTATTCTCCGTCCGGGCTAAAGACAACCTGCTTTGGCTGCCTTCCGCATTTGTAGACTCCGATTCTTTCTGCCTGAACGCGTGGCGTTGAGTTTGCCCCCGCACTGTCTGCACTTGCGTTAAGTGCCAAAAATGCCTGTGTAAAAATAAAGGTGAGTGATAGCAAAATAAATTTCTTCATGTGTTAATGATAACGCTTGTTTTTATGAAAAGCAACTGGAAATCAGTTTGGGGTGTAGCGGAAGTCAAATCCGCCTGAAAACCGCATGGCTTGAAACTTTGTATCTACGATCTTTTTTATGCAAAGCAATTGGAAATCAGTTTTGGGCGTAACGGAAAGGAAAATCTGGATGAAAATCCATTTGCGAGGAGCGACCGAAGGGAGTCAGATTCCTATTACCTCGCATCATGGATTTTCAGCCAGATTTTCCTGGTAGTGAAGCCCAAAACTGATTTCCATGTTGTGCCAGTATGAATTATTGCTTTTAGAAAGAAAATGTGCTACAGTAATATTGATGAAAAAAGTTTTTCTTGTGCTGATTTTAGTGTCTGCGCTTTTTTGCGCTTCCTGCTCATCCCAGAACGACTCTTCATCGGAATCCCGCGCAACGCTAAGGAGCGAGGCCGAGCTTTTGTGCTCGTCTACAAACTGGACTTCCCAGATAGACGCTTCTTTGCTTGCGGGAAAAGTATCCGGCATTCCGGGAGTTACCGCGTCTGTTCCGCAAGACACATTTAGTCTTAATGCCGTTTTGGAAAGCATGCCGCCGGTTTACCCTTCGCTTCCGGATTTTTACGAGCTGGATTTGTCCGGCATGGAAGCGGATGCCCGGGTGGTGCTTGATTCTTTTTGCAAGGCGCTTGTTTCGGGTAAGGATGCGGAGACCTTCTTTGAAGCCAAGAACCTTTATTCCCTTGCGATTTTCCGCTACGACTTGCGCATGGAGCTGGGTAAGAATTTTTCTTTGCAGTCCTACGTGGCAGGAAAGCCGGGTTCAACAAAGAATGTCTATGAGTGCCCGGTGCGGTTTTTGCTAAAGAACGGCTATAGCTTTGATGCTGTTGTTTATGTTCAGAAAAATGAAGAAGCGTGGAAGATTAGCCAAATAACTTTTAGGAATTCGTATCAGGAATAGATAGAATAGGAGAAATATATGGCAGGAGAGTCTTTAGAAAATATTACCAAGCTGGAACGCGACGTTGTTATAAAAGCTTTTAGCGAGCAAAAGATACCGCTTACGCTTACTATGGAGCGTTCTGCAAATCACAACTATGTCTATGCTAATGAATTTTTTCCTGTAGTGCTTTCCCCTGATTCCTACAAGATTATGAGCGACGGAAGCGGGGTAATCCGAAAGTCTGTCCAAGATGCTGCAATGTTTGCCGGTATGGTCTGCCGTGTTGAATTCTATTTTAACCGGGTAGGGCTCTTCTTTATGACAAAAATAGTGGAGCGCAGGGAAGGGTATTTCTTTTCCATTCCACAGGAGATTGCAAGAATCCATGACCCTGCCAAGGACGGTGTTGGTGGAGAGTTGAGCTTTAAGGCAAGCCTTTCTTTTGCGGCAAGGGGCAACAGCAGCGTGTCTTACGAATGCATTCCCCCCTGCGAGGAATACAACCTTTTTTCCAAGCCTGTTTTTTCCGACATTCCCGCTGAATTTCAGAATGCCGCAAAGAACATGCTGGGTGGTTTTATAGCTGATGCAAAAAAGAGCATGTCTCCGTCTGTGGGGAACGGCCTGCATCTTATTCCTGTCTGCCGCTACCTTGTTTCTCCCTTGGCGGTAAGAACGGCGTCTTTCCAGGGGCGGGTAGAGCCAATGGACATTATCTTTGTGGACGAGCAGCGTTTTGTTGCCGCAACTGGAAACACAACAAACCTGCTGGAACTTGAGGGGGAATACGTCCTTACCTTTGAATTTGACATTAGGCCTGAGCATCATCTAAAGCGCACGATAAAAGTTCCCTGCACTGTGGAAAACATTTATTCTTCTGGAGAAAAAAGGTGCTTTGTATGCCGCTACCTTGGTATTAAGGCAGAAGACTCGCGCTTTATTATGGAAAAGAAAAAGTACTAGTCTTCCTCTTTCTTTTTGCGCCTGTGGCTTTTGTTTGTTCCTATGATTACCGCAAAGGGCTGCAGAAGTTCTATGTTTTCGCAGACAATTTTGATTATTACCATGAGCGGTACTGCAAGGATCATGCCCAAGAATCCCCACATCCATCCCCAGAAAGAAAGGCTTACCAATATGATGAAGGGGGAAATGCCTAGGTCTGAGCCTTCCCAGCGCGGTTCAATTATGTTGCCCAAAATCATGTTGATGCTGACTGTTGCAATTCCTATGAAGAGGACTAAGCCCCATTCCGGGTAGAATTGCAGCAGGGCAAAGATCGTTGTAAGTGCGCAGGAAATTATTGAGCCAAAGCTTGGTATAAAATTTAGCACGAATGAAAGGAAGCCCCAGAGCACGGGGAAGTCCATCTTTGCAAAGAAGGTTAGGGCAAAGACAAGGATTCCTGTAAGAAGCGATATTATGAACTTGATTGAGATATAGTGTGTTACGTCGCTTATTGTGTTTTCCGTAATCGTAAGGATTTTCTTTCCGAATTCCTGAATGGGAAAAGCCTTTGTTATTTTGTCCTTCATTGAATTTATTTCGAGCAGCAGGAAAATGGTAAGCAGGCCCACGACAAGGAACTTTTTTGTAAAGTCAACTATTGAGCCGCTAAGCGTAAAGGCCATGTTCTGCAGGGTTGAGCGCACCTTGATTGAATTCCAGAGGTTTACGAAAAGGGATGAGTCTTCCTCATAATGAATTTTGAAGGTTCTGCAGAAGGTCTGGTAAATGGATGTAAAGCGCTCTTCGTATTTTGGATAGGTGTGGACTATTGTGCTAAGGCTGTTTGCAAGCAGGTTGCCAATAAAATAAAGGGCGAAGAGGGCTACAACGATTACTATTGTTACGCAAAGTGCCCAGGGAATGCGCAGCTTGTGCAGTTTTTTGCAGAAGGGGTAGAAGACAAAGGAAAGCAGTATGCTTACCGTAAGCGGAATAAAAAAAGCGTTTAAAATTTTTAGTATGGCCACCAGGGTGATGAGGGCAAAGAAGAGCAGTATAAGAAAAATTGATTTTGCAAAGTTTTGTGTCTTCATTTGCCTCTTCTCCCAGTGCTGGTGAATGCTAGCTGTTCTGCTTTGGGCTTATCTTGTCAAAGCCGCAGAAGGGAACGAGTGCCGGCGGAATTGTAACTGAACCATCTGCATTCTGGTAGTTTTCCAGTATTGCAAGCATTGCCCTTCCTACGGCGATTGCAGTTCCGTTGAGCATGTGCACGTACTTGTTCTTTCCGTCGTCGTCGCGGTACTTTACGTTAAGGCGGCGTGCCTGGTAGTCGGTGCAGTTTGAAGTTGATGTTACTTCTCCCCAGTCGCCTTCGGGGTGTTCTTCGTCTGCGCGTCCCGGCATCCATGCTTCAAGGTCCCACTTGCGGTAGGCTGGTGCGCCAAGGTCTCCTGTGCATGTGTCCACTACGCGGAATGGAATGCCAAGGCCTGTAAAGATTTCTTCTTCTATTAAGCGCAACTGCTCGTGGATTTTGTCGCTTTCTTCCGGCAGGCTGTAGACGAACATTTCCACCTTGTCAAACTGGTGTACGCGGTAAAGTCCCTTTGAAAAGTGGCCTGCTGCTCCAGCTTCGCGGCGGAAGCAGTGGCTTAGACCGCAGTAGAAAAGAGGAAGCTTTGACTTGTCAAGGATTTCGCCTGAGTGGTAGCCGCCCAGGGTGATTTCTGCGGTTGCAACAAGGCATGTGCCCTCGTCTTCTATGCAGTAGACGTTGCTTTCGTTTCCGCGCGGATTAAAGCCGATTCCCTGGAGGATTTCCTGCTTTGCAACGTCCGGAGTGATGAATGTTGTAAAGTTGTGCTTGCGGAGGATGTTGAGTGCGTACATGATAAGGGCCTGTTCAAGGAAGACTGCCTCGTTCTTGAGGTAGTAGAACTTGGGGCCAGAAACCTTTGTTCCGCGGTCAAAGTCTATGAGTCCGAGTGCCTCTCCAAGCTGAACGTGATCCTTTGGCTTAAAGTCGAACTTGCGGGGAGTTCCAACCTTTTTTACTTCAAGGTTTTCTGTGTCCACTTTTCCGATTGGAACTTCCGGGTTTGCCATGTTTGGAATCTTGCGGGCGGCTTCGTCCAAAAGCTGTTCTTTTTCTTCAAGTTCCTTCTGGGCCTGGGCAATTTCGTCCTTGAGGGCTTTTCCTTCTTCTATATATTTCTGCCTTGTTTCTGCGTCCAGCTTCTGCTTCATTGATGCTGCGTTTGCGTTGCGCTTCTGCTGGAGGTTCTGCAATTTTGTGGTTAGGGCTGTGCGCTCGTCATAGAGTTTTACGACAAGGTCTGCGTCTGCCGTCATGTTGCGGTTTTTGATGTTTTCCTTAACGGCTTGGAGGTTTTCCTTTATGAATCTGTAGTCTAACATATTTTCCTCTGGGAATGTGATGATTGATGCAAATACTATACAGTAAAAATGATTTTACTTCAAGTTAGGCTTTTCAAAAAGAGCTTTGCAAAAAAAATGCGGCGCTTACAGATGCAAGTGCCGCATAAAAATTTATGAATCAATCTTTCTTGGAGCTATCTTATGTCTATGTACATGCGCTGGATGTAGGTTATCCTGTTGTTGGCGGCTTCCCAAAGTGAGCTTTGAGGATAGCGGTTCACCAGAGTTTGGTAGGTGTGGAGGGCAGACTTGATGTTTCTTGATGGGGAAGGGGCTTCGAGTGCGCGTGCTTCGAGGTAGAGTGCCTGGTCCATCTTTGATTCGTCTGCATTTTTGTAGAATTCCTGTATTGTCTCAAGGCATTCTGCATACTGTTTTGCGTCGTATTCAGACTGGGCTTTCTTTAAAAGATCTCCGGATGCTACGTTTGCCGCCTGGTTTTGGCTTGCCGGGCGCTGTTCCTGGATTTGTGAGGCTGAGCCTGAGCTTCTTTCTATTGAAGTGCCTGTGGAAGAAGATGCCACAATCTTTGGGCTTGATTTGCTTTCTGCCTGTGCGGGTCTTTCCGTTACGGCTTCCGTGGCTTTTGGTGCGGCTTCTTCTGCCGGGAGGTTTTTGCCACGCTGTCCCTTTGGCACGTAGTCTGCGTAGTTTGGTGCGCTTACGTGGGTGTCACGCTCTGTTTCCGTAGAAACTGAAACTGCAAGGTAGTCTTCTATGAACTTTCCTGCAAGTGCGTCGTTCTTGTAGAAATGCAGGACTGTGCTTCCGCTTTTTGTTGCCTTTAGAGTGAATTTTGTCTCTTCACCGTCGGGGGAAACTTTGCGGCCGTAGTAGCGCATAAGGTCGTTTGCATCCTTTTCGCCAAGGTAAATCCATCCTGAGCCCGGGTAGATTACGTCCAAGTACTGGCTGTTCTTTAGCGTGACGGAGCGGCTGGGCTTTTCGTCTTCTGCAGGAACTGGTGTTTTGGCCTTCTGTTCGCTCTGGCTTGCCTTTGGTGCAGGGCTTGCTTCTTTTTCTGTAGGTACAGGTGCTGGCTTTGCTACTGGGGCATTGCTTGCAGAATTGCCTGTTGCGGGTGAAGTAGTGGCTGGGCGGGCTGTATTGCCACTGCCTGAGTTCTGCCTTTGTGCGGGGCTTTGCGTCTGTGCTTTTGCAGGCTGCTTTGCCGGCTCTTTTGCTGCAGGTTTTGTGTTCTGGACAGGCTGTTTTGGAGCGGCTGGCTTTGCTTCCGTCTTTGCGGGCTGCTTTGCCGGAGTTTTTGCAGGCTCTTTTGCCGCTGCTGGCTTTTTCTTTGGTTCAGTTTCCTTTATCTTGAGGTTTGCTTCCGGCTCCTGCTTCTTTTCGCTTTCTTTCTTTTCCTGGGCATTTGCTTTTGGGGATGCAGGTGCGGTTTTTGTTGAAGGTGTGTCCCATGAGTGCTTTTCCTGAACAGGTGCGAGTGGGCCGTCAATCCTTTCTTCTGTGGGTAAGCCTGGACCGGATGTTATGGAAGATTCCGTTGTGCGAGTTTCCGTAGTTACGGTTTTTGTGGTTACTGTTTCTGTAGTGACCTTTGTGGTGGTGTAGGGCGGTTCCACGATTGTGGTTGTCTGTGCAGAAGATGCTCCTGTCTGGGCCGGGGCTGCCTGTGTCTGGCTGCTTTCTGCCGGGACAGTGCCTGTGGTGGCAGCGTTCTGTGCCTTTGTCTGCGCCGGAGTTGCGGCTTCCAAGTCTGTTGCCTCTTTGCCTGTGTTTTCGTAGACGTTCTTTTTTTCTGCCGGTTCTTTGTCTGCCGCATGGAATTCAACAGGCTCTTTTGTTCCTGCTGCCTGAGGAGGAAGAACTATTGTTTCGCTTTCTTTTAGGTCAGCCACAACGTCTTTTACTTCCGTGCCGCTTGTTACGGTGGAACTTTGGGCTGCTCCGTTAATCATAGAAAACGGAATTAGCGCGCAGGCAAGGATAAAACCTGCTTTATTTGCGGATAAAGAAAATCTCTCTCTTATTTTTTTCATGGAGCTGCTCCTATTATTTCATCAACAAGCACATCGTTGGCCTGCTTTAGTTCGTTCATATTGACGGTGTTCGGGTTGGAAAACCATTTTTCAATTTCTTCCTGGCTCCAGCTTTCTTTGGGCTCCCTGGAAAAATAATAGTCTTCCGTAAGCTTTATGTTGCTGGGCGGGATAAATTCGTCTTCTGTCTTGAAGTCTTCGCGCTTTACCTCGCCAATTTTCTTCTGGTTGCATGAATGCACACCCAGGGCAATAAGGGCACATACAAAAAGAAGGAGTATGATGCCCAGTATTGTTACTGCAAGGCGGCTTGTCTTTGCGGCAAGATTGTCGTAAGCGTCTTTTATGTTGTCTAAAAAATCCATAGGTTTAAGAATCTACCTCTTCTCTTTAAGTTTCGGCATTTTCACACCAAGAATTTTATGTATTTTGGTCAGTATTTTGCTCAATTTTGCCTAATTTTGCACTTCCCCTGGATTTTCCTGCTTTTGAGAGGGATTTTCGCCTTCTTCTGCGGAAATTTCTTCCTTGTTGGCAGGTGTCTCTGTTTCTACAGCTGCATTTTCTGTAGCAGGGGCATCTGCTTCGGCAGGAGTCTCCTCTTCGGCTGGAGTTTCTCCTTCTGCAGGGGCATCCTCTGTGGCAGTTGTCTCTGTTTCTACAGCTGCATTTTCTGTAGCAGGGGCATTTTCTGCTTCGGCAGAAGCGTTTCCAGTGGCAGGAGCTTCATCTTCCGGCTTGCTTTCTTCCTTTAAGGTTCCGTCCGGATTGTGCTCGCGGCGGGGCGGGCGCGGTGGAATTACGATTCCCTCTTCTGCCGGCACGTCCTCTTCCACAAAGCCATCATCATCGTCAAAGGTAAGCTCACCGTTGCTTGTCTTTTCATCAAGGCGGATTGCAATAACCTTAGAAATACCACTTTCTTCCATAGTAACACCGATTGCAGAACTTGCACCCACGGCAGTCTTTCTGTTGTGGGTAATAACGATGTACTGGCTAACGTTTGCAAATGCCCTAAGAGCCGTAACAAAAGAAGCTACGTTCTTGTCGTCAAGGGCGGCGTCAATCTCGTCCAAAAGACAGAATGGGCTGGGGCGAACCTGATATGTTGCAAAGAGAAGGGCAAGGGCTGTCATTGTCTTTTCTCCACCGGAAAGCAGGGAAATGTTCTCCAGCTTTTTTCCAGGCGGCTGTGCGTAAATTTCTATACCAGTTGTAAGCACGTTGGCAGGATCCACAAGGCGTAGTTCTGCGCGTCCTCCGGTAAAGAGGCGGCGGAACATGTTGTGGAAATTCTTTCTGATTTTGGTGTAGGTGTCTAAGAACATCTCTGAAGACTTTGTGCGGATTTCTTCACTTACGCGGACAAGCTTTTCCAAGGTCTGCTTTGTGTCGTTGTAGCTTGCCTGCTGCCTTTCGTAGCGGTCCTTTTCCTCTGCAAACTGTTCAACGGCCATAAGGTTAACCTGTCCAAGATCCGTAATCTTCTGCTTGGTTTGGCTAAGCTTTTCGCGGAGGCTTGAAGTGTTTTCCGTAATGGTGTACATGCGCTCTTCGTATTCCATAAGGTCGCGAGAGTAGTTGTCCTGGAAGTTCTGCTTGATGTTGCGGATTTCCGTTTCGTTTTGGGCTATTGAGATTGAGAACCTTTCAAGCTGGGCCTGGTACTTGTTGCGCTCTTCCTGCTTTTTCTGAAGGGCGTTCTTCTTTCCGCTTACACGGCTGTTGCATTCCAGAATCTGGCTGTCAAGATCCTTAAGTTCCCTAGCCGTTGCCTCGCCCCTCTGCTGGAGTTCCGCAATCTCTTCGTCTATGGTCTCAATCTGGCCTTCCATGTCGTCCTTGTGGCGGTTTTCCTCAAATAGTTCTTCCTGCTGCTCCTGAAGGGCTGTCTGCTGTGAGGCCAGTGTTTTCTTTAGGGTTGAAATCTGCTGCTGGCAGGAATGAATCTGCTGAACCATTTCCGCATGGTTTATGCGCAGTTTGCCAAGGGTTTCCTTGTATTCCTCTATCTTCTTGTTCAGTTCTGCATTGCGCTCGCTAAGGCTTGCGTTTTCTTCGCGGATGGAATTAATCTTGGAAATATTGTCCTGTATGGAAGAGTCAATCCCGCGCTTTTTGGTGATGATACCTTCCGGCGAAAGGAATTCATCTATAAACTGTGGCGTTGTCTTTGTGTAGCTTTCTATGTTTGAGCTAAGTTCCTGAAGCATTTTGCCCAGGTCTTCAAAAGCCTGAACTGCATCTGCACTGAATTTTGCGCTGTCTTTTTCAGAATGGTTGGGAAGGGATGCAAAGTCCCTAAAGATATTGGTTCTTCCTGTTGCAAAGATTTTAATTTTTTCAAGGGTAGTGGAAAGTTCTTCCTTTGCAGCTTTGTTTGCCTGTGAAGAGTAACCTGCGTCCTTTAGCTTTGCGTCAAGTTCTTTTACAATGTCTTCCGTGATAGCCGCAAGTTCCTTCTGAAGCTGGTCGCGCTCTGCGTCAAGGTTGTGAATCTTTCCGTTGTTGGTGCCAATAATCTTCTGGTTTTCGTCAATCTGCCCGGATGACTGTGTTATGTTTTCGGTAAAGCTTTCTATGTTCTTGTTTATGTCGTCAAGGTTCTTGTTCTTTTCGTAAAGTTCCGCATTCTGGCTGTCTATGTCCTCGTTGTATTCGTCTATGCGTTCCTGAATGTTCTTGATGCGGTTTTCTATCTGGCCGATTTTTTCCTTGATTGTGCTGAACTGGTCACGGAGCTGCTTTGCCATGTTCTTTTTGCCGTTCTGCTCGGTAAAAATCTTTATGCTTTCCTGCTCCTTGCTGCCCCTCTGTTCCTCAAGGGCCTTGATTTTGTCGGTGTTCTCGTTGAGCGTTGCGTATATTTCTTCTATTTCCGCAGCAACAGCGTCGCGTTTTTCCTCCGCCTCTTTTTTCTCTGACTCGTGGCGGCTCTTGTTCTGCGTAAAATCCTTAAGCTTAAGGAGCTGAATGTCCAGCTCAAAATTGAATTTGTCTTCGTTTAGCTTGCGGAATTTTGCGGTTTTGTCTGACTGAACCTTGAGCGTTTCGTAGGTGCGCTTTGTTTCGGCAAGACCAACGTCTATTTGGGCAAGGTTTGCCCTTGTGCGCTCAAGTTCGCGCTCTGCCTCAAGAACCTGGGCCTTGCTGCGGCTAATACCTGCGGCTTCCTCAAAAAGGTAGCGGCGGTCTTCCGGTTTGGAAGAAAGAATCTGGTCAATCTTACCCTGTTCCATGACCGAATATGCTGCCTTACCAACACCTGTGTCCATAAAGAGGCGGCGTACTTCCGTAGCGGTGCACTGCCTGTTGTTGATAAAGTATTCGTTTTCGCCTGAGCGGTAAAGCCTTCTCTTGAGTGCAATTTCTGAATCAGCAATGTCCAGAATACCCTTTTCGTTGGCAATTGTAAGCGTAACTTCTGCCACGGAAAGGGCTGGGCGGGCTTCCGTACCGTTAAAGATAACGTCTTCCATGGAAGCTGCGCGGAGGTTCTTTGACTTGTTTTCTGCCAGAACCCACTTTATGGCATCAACAACATTACTCTTTCCGCATCCGTTTGGACCCAAAAGTGCCGTAATTCCGTCAGAAAAATTTATGTGAGTACGGTCTGCAAAAGATTTAAAACCGTAAATTTCAAGACTCTTTAAAAACACAAACGATTCCCCTAAAAAATAGTTCCACGATTATAGCAAAAAACATGCTTTTTAACAAGAGTAGTGTCAAGTTGAAAACTTGCGGGTCTGTAAATGTTGCCGAATTTTTATGATTGTAGACCTTTGGACGGTACTTTTTTTAGTTCTGCCATCTGCTTTTTGGCTAATCCGACCGTCTATGCCTCTGCGCCACCGCCGTTCCGCCCTTCGCTTACGCTCATAGCCTTCGGCTACTAAAGGGGCTCCATGGCGGCGTAGGTTGCTTGCTTTTTTATGCCATGTTGGTATTTGTACTTTCGGTGTATGCTAATCCAAGCCTTTCCATTACTTTTTCGAGAGGTGCATTCATCTTTTCAGCGGCAAGCCGGGGATCTATGTTAAACTCTTTTACGGCAATTACGGCTGCCTCAACGGATCTTTCTTCTGTCCCCTGTGTCCGCCCAATTTCCATACCTTCTGCCAAGGCTACCTTCCGTTCTTCACGGCGTATATCCATTTCCCATATACCCATTGTAGCGTATGCCTCCTTGAAGCGTTCACTTTGCTTAAGATTTTCCACCCGCTTTTTAAGGCGGCCAGAAAAGTCATCTTCTCTCGGGTCATTCGTGTAGACGAAGCGAAGAAAATCCCTTATTCTTGCGTCCGTCTCTTTTTCGTACCCGCTTGCATTATATATCACTTTTTTGATTTTGTCATTGAAATGTTCCAAGGGGACCCCTTGAACCCCAGAACTTGGAGGGGAGAAACACGCTCAAAGTCCGAAGCCCGCTGGTTTCTCCCCTCCAAACCTCCTTCGACGGTACGCACTTGCTACCGTCTCATCCTCGGGCACGGCTTAGGGGCTAGCCCCTAAGAACCCCAAATTTTATAGAAGAATATTTATTGCTACCTTTTTTTGCATCTTAATAAGGTAAATTTTTCTTAAAAAACGCGAAAAATTTTTACCTCTACTATAGTAGAGGTAAGGGGCTTGACGTAGCCCCTTAAAGGCCAAAAACTCGCTACGCTCGTTTTTGGCCTTTAACATAGTAACGGAGGTACTGATATGGACTCTGACAGAATCAAGACTGATGAAGAATTAAAACCGGAGGAAAAAGTAAAAAAATGGAGGGAAGAAGGAACTCTCTTAGACAAAATGTTAACTTTTTCAAACGAAGAAAAGGAGATGTACTTTCCCTATATTGAATTGGACGAGGGTCATGAAGTTCTTGTGCGACGGTGGATTATCGACAGAATTATTTGCTTGAAAATTTGTCCAGCTAAAGAGCAGCAGGTCAAAGATCAGATATCAAAAATAACACCGGAACAAAGAAAAATAGCACGGGCATTTCTTGAGCGAGAGCTGCAGAAAGCTTCCAATAATTACAAGAAAGAAATAGAGACTCTTATTGCTATGTTGGGCGAGATAAAGGAGTGAACCATGGAAAAACTAGAGGTAGGCGGAACATATTATAGGGAAGTTACTGTAAACGGTGAGCGTGTTAACAAATGGGTTGTCTTAGCAAAAATGGAAAGATTTGATTCCAACTATAAAATAATTTGGTTTGCAGATATGGATGGCAAGGAAGCATGGTTTGAGAACGATTCTCATGGTAACAGAATTTCTGAAAAAAGAAACAATGGTCAGGAAATTATATGGAAAAGAAAGTACGATGACAACGGAAAGCTTATCTGGTATGATAAATCTGGTGACGATGAAAAAGAAGTATGGAACGAATACGACTCTAACGGAAATATCATCCATCAAAAGATTTCTTCCGAAAAAGGTCTCGAAGAAATATGGCTGGAATACGACTCCAATGGAAAATGTATTCATCAAAAGAGTTCTTCCGAAGAGGAAAGATGGACGGAATTCGATTCCAATGGAAAATGTATTCATTTTAAGAAATCAGATGGCTATGAAGAATGGATAGAATATCCGTCAGATAAAATCCGTATAAACAAGAATTCGGAAGGTGAAGAATCCATAGTAGAGGCAGATGAAAATAACTATGTTGTTCATAGGCATAATTTTAATGGCTCTGATGTGTGGTTCGAAAGTGAGTACCACGAAAACGGTAAGCGAAAAAAAGTTTATACTTTTATTCCCAAATGATTGTTTATCTCTTTCCGCAATCGGTTAACTTCCTTTTGCAAACAAAGGCGCGGCAGGCCGTGGAGGGGTTGCCGTAGGCAAGACCGCGCTTGCGCGGGCCGAGCGTTAGCGGGCCCCGGAAGGGCCACACACAAGGAATGGATGTTCTTTGAGGAAATTTAACGGACAACAGAAAAAGTGCCGCAAAAAAAATTATAAATACATTTCTTGACATACATATATAATATATGTATATTTTAGTTATGACGACTGCGCTAAAAAAGAAGCCTGTTACGGTTTATTTGCATGAATTGAATTATCTCATGTTCCAGAAAATGGCGGAGGAGCAAAACCGCAAGGCGGCGGAGTTGGTTCGCGATGCCATGGACGAATACATTCAGAATCATGCCCAGGCAAAAAAAACGCTTGATGAATGGAAGCCTCTTTCTCTTGGCGGGTTAAGGCCGGATGCAAAGGATTGGCTTTCCAAAGACTTTCAGGATGAATTGCTTGGGGGTGGATTTTGATAGGAATCGATACAACTTTTTTGGTTGACCTTGAAATAAGTGATTCACCCCGGCATAACGGAGCTGTAGCTTTATTTGAAAAGTGGCGCAGGGAAAAACATTCGGAACTTGCCATTTACAATCAGGCTTTTCTTGAATTTCAGCATGTTATAACTGATTCTCGACGCTTTCTTTCCCCTCTGTCCATGCAAGATGCAGTGGAAAGAACTTGGTTCTGGGTTGACCAGGAAAGGGTAAGGATTATTTATCCTACGGAAACTTCCCTTAAGCGGGCGCTTTTGTGGACAAATATGTTCAAGTTTGGCAGGAAGCGCATTCAGGACACTCACATGGCCTCTTCTTTTGCAGAAGCTGGGGTTACGGAACTTTGGACCGCTAATCCTTCCGACTTTGAAATTTTTGAGACCTTTGATTTGATTGGGTATAAGTAATTTCTGTAGCTTTTACGGTATTATACAAAGGAACTTGCCTTGGCTGCTGTACACACCGCAAGGATTCCGGCTGCCATGAAGGGGGCAAAGGGGATTTTTGCCTTGCCTCCGTTTTTTTTGCCTGTTTTTTTATCTAGAAGGTATTTGCTTGCAAAGTAGAGGGCGCAAATAAGGCTTGCCACCGCGTAGGAGAGAAATGCGAGGCTTGCACCGGCGCAGAGTCCGCAGAGAATGCTGTATTTAACGTCTCCAAGCCCCATTCCAAAATTTGTGATTCGCCTTACCGCGTAAAAGAGCAGGGGAGAAAGTGCTGCTCCCAAAAGGCCCTGCACAATGAGGCCGCGCGCAAAAAGGGCCTGGTAGGCAAGAAGGGCGGCGCTTCCCGCTATGATTGTCCAGTCTGGAATCATAAGTTCCCTTATGTCTTTTACGACCGCCGCTATGGAAAAGAGGGCAAAAATGAGCAGGCAGATCCAGTTCACTGTTTGCCTTTGCCCTTGTCTTCTTTGCCGTCATTTTCTTCTGTATCAGGCCTTGGAGACGTAAGCTTTCCCTTGTAGAGTATCTTTGGGTAGACCTTGAGCCCCAGCTTTTTTTCAAGCTTGGCAAAGTCCTGCATTTCGTAGGCATCGCCAATTACGCAGTTCATGCCGGTTTTTCCAGCCCTTGCCGTTCGTCCTGCCCGGTGGATAAAGAAGTCTGCTGTCTGGGGCAGGTCAAGCTGCACTACGTGGGTAACGTCTGGAATGTCAAGTCCGCGGGATGCAAGGTCTGTGGTAACAAGGATTGTAACCTTTCCGCTTCTAAAACGGTCGATTGCAGATTTTCTTTCCTGCTTTCCGATTTTTGCGCTAAGGGCTTCACATTCAAGTTTTCTGTAGCGGAGTTTTGACGCTATGTTTTCTATTTGGTCGCTTTTTGCCGTAAAGACGAGCAGTTTTTTTGGCTTTACTGCGTTGATGAAGCTTCTTAGCGTGTCTATCTTATCCCTGCGTTCTGCAAAGATTGCCACGTGGGTGATTCTTTTCCTTAATACATCTTCCGTTGGCAGTGTTACAAATTCTATTGCGCTGGCTGCCTGTTTTCGGTCTGCCGGATTTTGGTCTGCCGGATTTTGGTCTGCCGGGGTGTTTCCAGAATCTTTTGCTCCTGCATCTTTGTTGCCGTTTGCTGCCATGTCTGTAGAAATTTTGCCAGCAGAATCTTTGCTGCCGGAAGCCTTACCGCTTTCTGCCGGGGCTTTTTCTTCAGAGGCCCTGTCAATTGCATCGCGGGCATTCTGCAGGACTTTCCGCGTATAGTCGCTAACCGTTGCAGAATTTCCTATAAGCTGAACCCGCCTTGGAAGCCTTTCCAAAAGCCCTTCCGTGTCGTTCCTGAGTTCCGGACTTAAAAGTCTGTCCGCTTCGTCAAGAACAAGAGTTTCCACCGCATCTGCCTTAAGCTTTTTAAGATGGATAAGTTCAAGAAGCCTTGCTGGCCCTCCAATAACAATCTGCGGTTTTTCCTTAAGAAGCTCCACCTGGCGCGAAATTGGTGCCCCGCCTATGCAAAGGGCACACTTTACGTCGCTAACAAGCCTTACCTGGGCCTTAATCTGGGATGCAAGCTCGTAGGTGGGGGATGCAACAAGCACCCTGACCGGATTTGAGCTTTTCGGATTGTCGCAAAGCCTCTGCAATATTGGAAGCAGATAGGCAAAAGTCTTTCCAGTTCCGGTTTCGCTCTGGAACATAAGGTTTTTGCCCTCTGTAACAAGGGGCATTATTTTTTGCTGAACCGCAGTCGGGGAAGTTATTCCCGCCGCGCTAAGCCTTTGAATTATTTCTTCGCCAATACCAAAATCAGAAAATTGCTTGTCCATAAAAAGACTATAGCATATTATAGATTTTTTTGATATACTCTATGCATGAAATTTGGAATCGATACATTCGGCTTGGATCACGGCCGCTCAGGTTTGGGATCCTATCTCTTTTCCCTAATGCCCTTTCTTCCTGACGGTGATGGCCTTGAATATGAGCTTTTCGGGGCGGAAATAGACCGCTATACCTATACGGACAAAAAGTCCTGCCCCTTCTTTAGCGCAAATGTTCCCGACAGCCTAGCCGCAGAACGCTTCTGGCATTCATTCAGGGCAAATTCATTCGCAAAAAAAAGAGGTTATTCCGCCGTATTGTATACAGCAGGTTCCCGCATGATTCCGTCGTCTTTTAAAGTTCCGGGCGTTGCAGTCGTAAACGACATAATGAGCAGCCTCTTTGAGCGCAAGGGTGACCGCTGGTATTCAAGCAAGGTCCGCAAGGGGCTTTCCCGCGCAAACTGCATAATAGCGGCCAGCAAATTCATAAAAAAAGATTTGGAAAAAGCTGGCGTAAAGGCAAACAGAATAGAGATAATCCATAACGGCATAGACCACAGCCTTTTCTTTCCAAAAGCTGCGGTTGAAGGCGATTCGGAAATAATAGACATAAAACCCTTTGCAATAAAAAAGCCCTACATAATCTATGCAAGCAGAATGCAGAATGATGAAAAAAAGCATGTTGAACTTATAAAGGCCTTTTCTGTCTACAAGGAAAAGTCTAAGTCTCCAATCAGACTTGTTATTGCAGGAAGCGAAGAGTCTGAATACGGGGAAAAGGTTCACCGTTCAGCCCTGGAGTCAGGCTTTGCAAGCGACATATTCATAACAGGCTATTTTCCCCACGAAAATTTCCCGGAGCTTTACCGCAATGCAGAGGCATGTGTCTTCCCGTCCGTGAACGAAGGGGTGGGGCTTTCCGTAATGGAGGCTATGGCTACAGGTTTGCCGGTGGCTTGCGCAAACTACGGTGCCCTTCCAGAAGTTACCGGTGGCAATGCCCTTTACTTTGACAGCAATAATATAGAAGAAATGTCTTGTGCCATAGAGCGGATTCTTTCGGATGCCGAGCTAAGAAAGAAGCTTGTTGCAGACGGAATTGAATGGACCCGCCGCGTCTCTTGGGAGCGTACTGCGCAGGAAACAGTTAATGTTCTAAAAAGTCTCTGCTAGATTTTTCTTTTTTTATTTTTTTGGACGAACTTTTACAGGCTCTACTATTTTACTCTTTGGCTAATTCGACCGAACAGGCCTTTGCGTCACCGCCGTTTCGGGGTTCCGGCTTTCGCCTCCATTGCCGGCGGGAGACTTGCTTCCTAAAACATTGTTCATAGGCTCAAAAAGAGGCTGGGCTTTGCTAACCGGCAGGGGCTCCAAAAATCTGTGGAGCAAGTCTCCCGCCGGCAACGCTACCGCGCCCCTCCATGGCGGCGTAGTAGGCCATACGGCTTTGCAAAGCTAGGCTGTCTTCTGGTCTATAAGAAGCGTCTGTGCTTCGGGAATGTATTTCTGGTTTACAATGTCCGGCGTAATCTCAAGCTTCTTTTTGCCCTTAACGCTTGGAACTTCAAACATTATGTCAAGCAGAACCTTTTCAACGATTGCCCTAAGTCCGCGTGCACCAGTCTTGCTCTTTATTGCTATGCTTGCAATCTCGTCTATGGCTTCCTCGCTAAAGGTAAGGTCCACGTCGTCTATTGCAAAGCTTGCCTGGAACTGCTTTGTAATTGCGTTCTTTGGCTCCGTAAGGATGCGCTTAAGGTCGTCGCGGTTAAGCTCCTTGAGTGCGCAGGTCATTGGAAGGCGGCCAATAAGTTCCGGTATGATGCCGAATTTTACAAGGTCGTCGCTTGTTACCTGGTTCAAAAGTTCCATGCGCTCTTCTTCTGTGCGGTGTGTTCCTTCTGCACCAAATCCAATGGAAGAAGAAGCCATACGCTCTTCAATTATCTTGTCAAGGCCTACGAATGCTCCTCCACATATAAAGAGGATGTTCGTGGTGTCTATGTCTATCATCTCCTGGTTGGGGTGCTTCCTTCCGCCCTGAGGTGGAACAGAGGCATGGGTTCCTTCAAGAATCTTAAGGAGCGCCTGCTGTACTCCTTCACCGGAAACGTCGCGCGTAATGGACGTGTTTTCGCTCTTGCGGCTAATCTTGTCAATTTCATCTATAAAGATAATGCCCCTTTCTGCTGCGCTTACGTCACCGTCAGCTGCGTTAATCAGCTTGAGCAGTACATTCTCTACGTCTTCGCCTACGTAACCGGCTTCTGTAAGGGTTGTGGCGTCCGCAATTGCAAAAGGAACCTTAAGCTTCTGTGCCAAAGTCTTTGCAAGAAGGGTTTTTCCGCTTCCGGTCGGACCAAGAAGCAGGATGTTGGACTTTTCAATTTTTACGTCCGTTTCCAGCTGCTTTTCCTTTGGAATGGAAAGCTGCTTGTAGTGGTTATATACAGCAACGGAAAGAACCTTCTTTGCCATGTCCTGTCCAATAACGTACTGGTCCAGGTATTCCTTGAATTCCTTTGGGGACGGGACATCTTCCATGTCTATTGGGCGGATTGAATGGCGTTCGTCATTCAGCACCGTCTGGCATGCGGCCACACAGTTTTCGCAGATGTAAATGTCATCATTTGGTGCTTTTACAACGCGGCGGTTGGCGTCTGCCGGTCTTCCGCAAAAAGCACAGTATTGCTGGTCATTCTTTCCAAAACCGCGCATTATTTCTTTGCTCCTTTTTTGGCACTGTTCATTATATGGTCAACGATTCCGTATTCCTTGGCTTCTTCTGCAGACATGTAAAAGTCACGCTCCATGTCCTTTGCAACTTCTTCCTCGGATTTTCCCGTCTGCTCCGAGAGGTAACGGATGCTAAGCTTTTTAAGGCGGACGATTTCTTTTGCCTGGATTGCAATGTCGCTTTCCTGACCCTGGGCTCCACCCCATGGCTGGTGAATCATCACGCGGCTGGAGGGAAGGGCATAGCGCTTGCCCACAGTTCCGCCTGCAAGAAGCATTGCACCCATGCTGGCTGCCTGACCCATGCAGATTGTCTGCACATCGCACTTAACGTACTGCATTGTGTCGTAGATGGCAAGACCTGCTGTTACGCTTCCGCCCGGGCTGTTGATGTACATGTTTATGTCCTTTTCGGGGTTTTCGCTTTCCAAATAAAGCAACTGGGCAACAATAAGGTCTGCTGTTTCGTCACGGATTTCTCCGTCAACAAAAATGATGCGGTCCTTCAACAGCCTTGAATACAAGTCGTAGGCGCGTTCTCCGTTTCCGCTGCGCTCAATTACGGTTGGAACAAGTGTATTCATATATTCATTCATAAAAACTCCAAAAGGGCGCGGCATCAGTAGGCTGCGCAAATATTATATCTTATACTTATAATATAAATAAAAAAACGGAATGCGACAACTCAAAACGCCAATTATTTTTATAAAGTTAAACAATCGGCAATTTTAGCGGCATTCCGTTCTTTTGTGCAGAAGCAGGGTAGAAAATCTGCCCTTTCCGCATCAGCTTTATTTTTCTTCCTTAAATAAATCTGCAAAAGTTGTCTTGTCGCCTTTTGCTACCTTTACTTCTTTGTAAAGCTCTTCAAAAAGCTTGCTTTCCTTAACTTCGTCAACAAGGTATTCCTTAGCCTTAAGGTCCTTGTAGTGTTCCTTTACTTCGTCAAGAGTAATGCCGTTTTCTTCAGCAATCTTGCCGTATTCAGCATCAATCTCTTCCGGTGTAACGGAAATGTTCTTGTCGCGCATAAGGATGTCCACAATAATGCGGCTCTTAAGCATCTTCTCTGTATTGCCAACCCACTGCTCAAGCATAGCTTCCTTAGACTGACCGGATGAAAGAATCATCTTTTCAAGCTGCTCAGGGCTTGTCTTGAACTGCTGTGCCAACATGTTCCATCTAGCTTCGTTCTCTGCTGCAACCATAGACTTTGGAAGGTCAAACGGGTTCTTTTCAACGAGCTGTGAAAGAAGGCTCTGTGTCTTGATTTCCTTAATCTTTCTTGTCTTTGCCAACTCCATGTTGCGGGCAATGTCCTTCTTAAGGTCATCAAGTGTCTTGTATTTTTCGTTAACGTCCTGGGCAAGGTCGTCATCCAATGCTGGAAGAATGCGTTCCTTGATTGCCTTTACGGTTACGCTGATTTTCTTTGTCTTACCGGCAAGGTCTGCATCCGGGTCTTTCTTGTCGTAGGTCTTTGTAATCTGCTTGGTCTCGTCCTTCTTCATACCGATGATTTCGTCATCGATCTTGTAGATGTTC
>JAEEGL010819032.1_pt1 | contig 27622 bp, 19 predicted proteins | sample 9134231 | NCBI WGS metagenome assembly JAEEGL01 (sample SAMN16246548, study PRJNA631951) | gut metagenome | biome: gut microbiome; feature: rumen; material: fiber-attached | host: Bos | place: Iran: Karaj | collected 2018-10
GCTTGAGACTGCCAATACTCTGTTCGCTAACAATGAGTCGGCTGACAAGGGTGGCGCAATCTATGCAGCAGAAACAGCTCCTGTGACAATCTTGAACTGCAACATTGTTCGCAACAAGGCCAATGAGTATCCAGCTGTTTACAATGCTACTCAGAATAGTGCATCGAGTCTGCAACATTTGTTTGCCAACACTATCTTCTGGCAGAACGAAGCTGTTTCTTCTGCTGCAGAAGCTAAGCATGTTGTAAACTATGCCGGTGAAGCTCCGGGCTTGGTATTCTCTGCTTATGAGGCAGGTTGTGGTCCTGATACTACAAAGAATCATAACGAAACAGAATACCGTGCTAAAGCATTTGACGGTACACTGGCTTCTATTTCGACAACTCTTGATGGTAAGAACCAAAATATCCTTCTCAATTCCGACAATAATGCTCAGGAAGGTCCTAACTTCGTTAAGCCTTCTGCAGTGTCGGGTGCTGATGGTTATATGCCTGAGGCAGACTGGTTGATATCCCGTATCAACAGTATCACCGACCAAGGTTGGGGTTCACTCGAGCAACATGTTGAGCGTACAGAAACATCTCCTGGCGTATATGGTGATTGGGTATGTGACTTCACAGAGCAAGATTATACAACTGGCGGACTCTACAACTACTACTCACGTAGTTTGAAGAATCGCTTCAGTCTGACATTGTTGCCAATTGCTCTTGAGCATTATATGGACTATGCTCAGAATGCTTCTACAGGTGACACTCGTCGTATGGATCGTATCTCATCCAACCCGCAGCAACTCGGAGATGAGTCAACTGGCAATAGCCGCGTATTCATCGACCTTGGTGTTTACGAGTATCAGTACGTATTGCTTGATGAAGATGGTTCCGAAGTTGATACCCTTTGGGTAACAGCAGGTGATGAGCTTGTTCCGGGTTACTCTCGTGGTAGAACATGGGAGACTGCTACCAGCAACGTTCAGTGGGCAATAGAGCAACTTCTCCAAAGCCGAAACAATCACGACAAGTACTTGATGATGAAAGAAGGTCAATACTCGCCAGAGTATATGACTGAAGGTAGTCGTGCTTACGTGATTGCTACTCCTGACGATGCGAAGTTTGTTTCTCTTCCTATGGATGCTGATCCCGATGTAGACTACATGGCTAAGAGTTTGACTATCCAAGGTGGTTGGAGTGCGGAGGCTGCTACAGTAAGAGATATCTATCAGTATCCTACTCTTATCAAACCTCGTGAAGCTGTTAAACCAGTAGAGGTAGATCACTTGCTGATTGTAGAAGATGCCGAGCAAAAGGCTACTCGCAAGAACTATCTTGCAGAATTCAACAGTCATACCGGCAAGGCACTTCCTATCAGTATAGAAGGTATCTCGATTGTCAACCCGCTTTCACTTTCCGATCATGGTGGTGCGGCACTCTATTATGCTCCACAATATCATCGTGAGCAATCGGGTGATGCATTTGTACAGACATCTCAACCTCTTGCTGCTCCCGAGGATGGATCACCCAAGTTGACAATCTCTCGTTGCCAGTTTATTGCCAATGGTGATGCAACAGTGAAACCGTCAGCTGTGAAGATTGCTGAAGGTGGTGGAGACTTGCTTGTAGTGAACTCACTCTTCCATAGTAACACCGGTTCACCGATTGAAGTTGCAGCAGAGGGTACTGCTCTTGTAGCTGCTACATCTGCTACACCTTCCAAGGCTACTGTTGTAAATACAACATTCGCACTGAATGGTGGTATAGCAACTTTCAAGAATGCAGATAGTGAAATCCACAATTCTATCATCTGGCGTGATAACCTGAATGCTACAGATCCCGCAACTGCTCAGCAGTTTGATATTGCAGGTGGTGCAGATCTTTCTACAACAAGAACGACCTACAATGCAATTTACGGCATTGACAGTGACGATAATTATAATTATCTGCCCGAGTCGCTCAATCACAACAACCCGCTTGTTGTTGACAACGACAACGTGAAGAAAGGTCCTAACTTCATCGATCCTAAAGTAGATGCAACAACTCTTGAAGATAAAGAGGCAAGAAACTTCCTCGTAAATCCTGCTGTACAGATCATGAGTAAGGCTGATATGAGAACATATGCAGAGAAGGGTCTGCGCATAAGCGATCTGACAATTCTTGATAATGCTACCAACTTGAGAGATACTCTTGAGAAAGATCATGATCTTGCATGGAGAGATCGTCTGATTGGTCAGAGTCTGGAGCGTGGTCCTTACGAGTGTAATGCTGCTTTGAAGCGTGTAATTTACGCTAATACTTACCGTATCCATCAGGATGTATACGATGGTAGTTCATGGGAGAATGCATTCGGTCAGGGCGACCTGCAGCGTGCTATCGACGTAGCATCCGTATATTCATCGGTAAGTAGCGATCAAGCATATGTATTCGTGAAAGGTGTTGTTCCAAACGACAAACTTATGGTTCGCGCCGGTGTATCGGTATTCGGTAGTATGGCTCAGAACTTCATGGAAGAAGCTGCTTCTGAAGACGGATACTATACAACTGATCCTGAAATCGACCGCTATGTCAATATGGTACGCGCTACCCGTGGAGGTATGGCAGCTGAGGTAACACCTCGCACTGTACTGAAAGGTGTTGAATCTGACCCCGAAAGTGAGGAGACTTCAACTCTGCCTGCATTGGTTGACGGATTCGAGATAACTGATGCTACAGCTCAGACAGTTTCGCCGATTGACTTGAAGAAAGGTCAGACAGCACTTCGCAACTGTCTCGTACATGGATTCAATGTAACAGGTGCTCCTGTTGTGAACTTGGAGAAAGGCTTGCTTTACAATACTCTTGTTTACGGAAATACTGCAAACACTATAGTTAAGGTAGGTGCTAACGGTAAAGTTCTGAATACAACTATTGTAGCTGAGAATGCCGGTGAGACTCCTGCAGACGTAACCAACGCCGAAGCAGGAAGCATAGTGAACAGCATCATTGTTAACACTGCTGACCAGGCAGTTGCTTCAGGCGCAAGTTTAAGCAACTGCAACGCACAAGCAGGTATGTTTGCTCCTTACCTCACTGCAGATAAGAACAACTTCACTCTGCCGGAATATCTGACAAGCTTTGCTCCTCTCGGATTCCAGCTCCACGAACAGTCGGCATGCATCAATGCTGCTGATACTGCTCGCGCAGGATATGCTACTGCATTCGAATACTGGCAGACAAGCAAGGTGGTAGATTTCGCCCGCGATCGCGATATACTTGGTAACCCGCGTGTATTAGGCGGAAAGATTGACCTTGGCGCATTCGAGACATGGCGTATCGGTGTTGAGAGCGACAATATGAATGTTCTTGCAACCAACGTAACCAATCCTCTTCCAGAGACTGCTCCGGAAGGCACTGCAACTGAAGCTGCTGCAAAGAGCAATGCATACACTGAGAATTATGGTGGTAATACATATCCTCACCGTGGTTCGGTATTGTATGTGATGGATGGTAGCAACTTTGTTGTAGCAACAGATGGTGATGCTCCTCTCTTCACAGAGAACGAAGATGTATCCAATGCTATTCGTCCGGGCTACACCTTGGTAGGTGTCGGTGCTTCTATCTACGGTCAAGGCAATACCATTCAGTTGCCATATGTAGCTACTGAGCGCAAGTTGACAGGTGATACTGCTTTGGTAGCATTCCCGTTCAACTACACGACAGCAAATGCTTACATACCGACATATGATTCTGCGACTGACGAAATGAAAGAAGAAGCATCTGGAATCAAGGCATACAACTACAATGGTACTACTCGTGCATCTTACAACTACAAGTTCGCTATCGAGAACTCATCGGCATGGGAGGAACTCGGAGATACTGAACTTGCTGCATGTGCAGGTTGGATGATTGCAGGCAAGGCTGATAAGACCTATCGCTTCACCGGTTGGGCTGCTGACAATACCACTTATGCATACTCCGAAGATGGTTCTGCAAAGACTGTCGAACTGACTCAGTACGACAACCGCACTCCTGGTATGAATGGTGAAGGATTGAACTTCACCCGCAAGGAAGATATGGGTTGGAACATGCGTGGTATTCCGTATCTCGTAAGTACATATACTACAGGTCTGGAAGAAGGTGCATACAATATGCATATTCCTCACCTCTTCTACAAGATGGGTGATGACGGCGAGTATCTGCAAGCAGAAAACGAGATCTATACAGGTCGTTCATGGGATGACGGAGAGCAACTTGCTCTTGGCGAAGGTTTCTTCACTCAGACAGCTGCTATCGGATCTACCGAAGATATCATCTTCCAGTTCCCGACATACTCCGGCACTACTGCAGTTCGTCGTGCTCCTCGTCCATTGGTTCTCTTGCAGAATGCTGATGGTGAGGGCGACATCCTCCGCGTAGAGCCTGATGAGAATGCCAGCAAGCAGATTCAGTATAGTCTCGGTCGTGACGGTGTCAAGTGGATGACCAAAGAGATGCCACAAATCTACATGATGAATGCAAAGGCTGACTCTCGTCTGTCGCTCGTAGGTTCAGCTCCTCTGGAAACAGACATGCAGATGGGTGTTTCGATTCCGGCTAACAAAGTTGACAACGTTTACACGTTCTCGCTGCCTGAGCGTGAGGCATTCGAAGATTTCGATGCAGTATGGCTTATCGACCGCGAGATGAATCGCACTATCAACCTGCTCAAGGAAGATTATACCACTTCGCTGCAGCAAGGCGAAAGCAACAAGCGCTTCCACTTGCGCATAGGTGGTGCTCCTCTCGGCTCGGAAGATAACCGTGAGTTCATCATCTACACTTGCGACAAGACTTTGTTCGTAAGAGGTCTGATGGAAGGCGACGTGATCAGCGTCTATAGCGTTAACGGTGCACTCGTGATAAAAGGCACAGCAACAGATTCTGAATTCTCTTGCCCGATGCCTGCAACACAAGGTACATACACCGTTAAGGTTAACGACCACGGTCAGAATGTTATCAACCTTTAATACAATTTAGAAACTTTTATACCAAAGAGACGAGCCATTTGACTCGTCTCTCGGTATAAATATAATAGGGTGTTTATATGAAAATACTATATAAGATAGTTGTATTGCCATTGTGTCTGTTTTTAGGCACATTATGCTATAGTTGCATCAATGATGTTCCTACAGGTGCTGATATTCAAGTAGGAGATCATATACCCCAGTTCTCAGTCACAATGAATGATGGCAGTGTGGTTACTGACTCTTCGCTTGCCGGAAATCCTGCTGTGATAGTGTTTTTCAATACGGGTTGTCCTGACTGTCAGCATGAATTGCCTGTGATAGAGAGATACTATCAGTTGTTGAAAGGTGAAAAAAGCGATATATGCTTGATATGTATCTCGCGTGCAGAAGAAGAGTCGTCGGTTGCTAAATATTGGAAAGATCACGATTTGAGCATGCCTTATAGCGCACAAAAAGATCGTCAGGTTTATGAACTGTTTGCCAGCACTCGTATTCCCAGGGTATATGAGGTGAATAGTGAAGGTGTAGTTGTGGCGATGTGGGATGACCGCAATATGCCTTCGGTAGAGGATTTGCAAGAAGGATTCGCAAAGCAATAGGTGAGTAGTGAGTAATATCATTGTAATACCATTCTGCTCACTCTTTGATATGATATAAACAAATCAGACGCACCATTAGGTGCGTCTGATTGTTTGATAAGTACCTTGTTACTTAGAGAACATTAAGGTCTTTAAGAACAGCTGTAGTCTTTCTTACAGCAGCTTCTGAATCTTTCAGTTTCTGGCGCTCAGCATCAGAGATGTTGAGTTCAAGAATCTTCTCGATACCGTTCTTGCCAATGATGCAAGGAACACCGATGGTGATATCACTCATTCCATATTCACCTTCCAATGCTGCAGAGCAAGGAATCATCTTCTTCTGGTCTTTGATGATAGCTTCGCATACCGATGAAGCGGCAGCTCCTGGAGCCATCCATGCGCTTGTGCCAAGAAGTCCGGTAAGAGTTGCACCACCTACCATAGTATTCTTTACAACTTGCTCGATTTCTTCATCAGAGAGGAATTCGCTTACGTTGATACCTTTGTAAGTAGTATAGGAAGTCAGAGGAATCATAGTTGTATCTCCGTGACCACCGATAACGAAACCATCAACATCGTTGGCATTGCATTTGAGAGCCTGGCTAAGGAAGTATTTCAAACGTGCAGAGTCGAGAGCACCACCCATACCGATGACGCGATTACGTGGCAAACCAAGAGCATGGAGTGTCAGATATGCCATAGTATCCATAGGATTGCTGACAACAACCAGAATAGCATCAGGCGAATATTTGAGAACCTGTGTAGCAACACTCTTTACGATACCTGCATTTACTCCGATGAGTTCTTCACGTGTCATACCCGGTTTGCGAGGAATACCGGAAGTGATAACCACTACATTTGAACCTGCTGTCTGACTGTAGTCGTTGGTTACACCTTTAACTACAGTGTCGAATCCCATTAACTGGGCTGTTTGCATAATGTCCATTGCCTTGCCTTCTGCAAGACCTTCTTTAATGTCGATCAGACATACTTCGTTGGCTACTTCGTTGACTGCCAACACGTTTGCGCATGTAGCACCTACGTTACCTGCGCCTACAACAGTTACTTTTGACATGATTGTTAGTGTTTTTATGTTGATTTTTATTATTATTCGATTGTAGCGTACAAAGTTACTGCAAATAGTTTGAATATGGAAATTTTTCAGCAATTATTTTTTTGCAATCTCTGTTTGCATATTCGGAAAAGATGTATTAACTTTGCAAACGAGAAAGAAGTGCTCGGGATCTGAACGATATCTTCTTTCAATAATATAATTATAAGGTACATATGTCTGCTTTGAACTCTATCTTCTCGATTTTTCTTCCTAAAGAAGACAAGTTTTTCCCTATGTTTCGTCGTATCGGTGAAGCCACAGTTGAGGCAGCCGATCTCTTTACTCAACTCATTTCCGAGACTGAGCGTTCGAAGCAAGAGGAAATATATCCCAAAATTAAGGCCCTTGAGACTGAGTGCGATCAAATCGTCGTTAATATCTTCGATGAATTGAACGATTCGTTTGTGGCTCCGTTCGATCGCGAAGATATACACGAGCTTACCGGTATGCTTGACGATGTGGTGGATCTTATAACCAGTTCAGCTAAGCGTATTCTCTTGTACAACCCCAAGCAGATTCCCACAAAGGCAATGCATATGGCAGAGATTATTCTTGAAGACGCTAAATGTATACGCATCGGGTTGCAGGAATTGAAAACTATGTCCAAGAAACCTGATCTGGCTCTTGAGCAATGCCAGAAATTGCACGATCTTGAGCACGAAGGTGATGATGTATATGAGAGTTTCTTGCAGGAGTTGTTTGAAAACGAGAACGACGCTGTCGAGATTGTCAAACTGAAAGACCTCATGCAAGGAATGGAGTCGGCTACAGACAAAGCCAATTCTGTAGGCAAATCGCTGAAGACTATTCTGGTTAAATACGCGTAAAAGATGGTATACCTGGTCGTCATCATAGTTCTTTGCATAGGGTTTGACTTTATCAACGGATTTCACGATGCTGCCAATAGTATTGCCACCGTGGTATCTACCAAAGTCCTTACTCCTGTTCAAGCCGTTATCTGGGCAGCATTCTTCAACTTTGTTGCTTATTTCATTGCCAAATATATGATAGGTTTTCGTGTGGCAGAAACGGTTCAGAAAACGGTTGATACCGGTGTTGTGGCTTCTTCTGAGGTTGGGGTAGGTTTGATAATGCCAATAATAATAGGAGGTTTGGTGGCAGCTATAGTCTGGAGCTTGTTTACATGGTGGAAAGGAATTCCTTCGTCATCTTCCCATACATTGATAGGAGGTTTGATTGGTGCTGCCATTGCAGGTTGCGGATGGAGAGCCGTAATGTGGTCCACTGTAGGAAAAATAGCGTTGTTTATTGTCATAGCACCTTTGTTAGGTTTCCTGGTGGGCAACATTATAATGATTTTGACGACATGGATTTTCCGTCGTACCAAACCGCATAAAATGGATAAATGGTTTCGCAGTCTGCAGTTGCTTTCATCCGCATTTCTTTCCTTGGGACACGGTTTGAACGACTCTACGAAGGAAATAGGAGTGATAGCATGTGCTATCGCCGCATTCAAAGAGATGGGAGAAAGATGGCCTGAATGGCTTGGCAAACCTGTTCATCTTTCTGCAGGATTGGAGATGCCCGAGTGGGCAGCCTTTGCATGTTTTACGGCCATCGCTGTAGGCACGATGTGCGGTGGTTGGAGAATCATCAAAACTATGGGTAACAAGATAACAAGAATAACTCCTGTGGAAGGTTTCTGCTCGCAGACGGCAGGCGCTGTTACTATTGCAATAAGCCAGATCTTCAAGGTTCCTGTAAGTACAACGCATGTCATTTCAGGAAGTATTATGGGTGTAGGTGCAGTCAAACGTCTGTCGGCAGTGCATTGGGGTGTATCGATCGATATGATTACGGCATGGATTGTAACAATTCCTGTCAGTGCTGCCATCGGAGCTGCTTGCTATGGGTTGATTTCCCTGTTTTAATATATATAGCAATATGAAATCTCAAGAAACAATGACCTACGATGAAGCAATGAAGCGATTGGAAGAAATCGTGGATTATATGGAACAAGGTGAGGCTCTCCGTATGGAAGAGTATAAACAGAAAGCTAAAGAAGCAAAGGAGTTGATCGCTTTCTGCCAGAAGGAACTGACAGGAATAGAAAAAGACATGAAAGAAGCGCTGCAATAACAACGCTTTTTTCAAAATAAGGTACAAAAAACATATATTAACCAACCCCAAAATTTTAACTTATGGATAAACAAACTCGTCAGTACATTGACCAATTTATTGCAGAACTTGTTCGCAAGAATCCTGGTGAAAAAGAATTCCATCAGGCCGTTAGTGAAGTAGTAGAGAGCGTAGCTCCCTATATAATGCAATACCCGTATTTGCGAGAGCAGAAAGTGCTTGAGCGTATGGTAGAGCCGGAACGCGTTATAATGTTCCGTGTGCCTTGGGTTGATGACCGAGGTGAAGTTCAAATCAACAGAGGTTTTCGTGTGCAGATGAATTCCGCCATTGGTCCGTATAAAGGCGGTATCCGCTTCCACGAATCGGTGAATCTTTCCATTATGAAGTTCCTCGCTTTTGAGCAGACTTTCAAAAACAGTCTGACTACACTTCCTATGGGTGGAGCCAAGGGTGGTAGCGATTTCTCTCCGCGTGGAAAGTCGGATGCAGAAGTGATGCGATTCTGTCAGTCGTTTATGTCGGAACTCTTCCGTCATATCGGGCATGATACTGATGTGCCTGCCGGAGATATCGGCGTAGGCGGACGTGAGATAGGATTTCTCTTCGGACAGTACAAACGTCTGCGTGATGAGTTTACGGGTACTCTAACTGGCAAAGGTCAGTACTGGGGAGGTTCGCGTTTGCGCCCAGAGGCAACAGGATACGGACTCTGCTATTTTACCCAAGCAATGCTCGCTACGAAGGGCAAATCGTTTGACAAACAAACAGTATGTATCTCTGGTGCAGGAAATGTGGCACAATATGCTGCTCAAAAAGCCATGCGCCTTGGTGCAAAGGTGGTTACTTTGTCGGATAGTGACGGTTTCGTATACGATCCCGAAGGTCTGACAGAAGAAAAACTCAATTTTGTTTTCCAATTAAAGAATATTCGTCGCGGACGTATAAGCGAATATGCAAAGCAATATCCACAATCACAATATTTCCCGGGAGAACGTCCATGGCGGATTAAATGCGATATTGCTATGCCTTGTGCCACTCAGAATGAGATAGAGAAAGACGATGCGCAGAGATTGATTGACAACGGTTGCTGGTGTGTAGCAGAAGGAGCAAACATGCCTTCCACTCCGGAAGCAATAGCAATCTTCCAGAATGCTCGTATCTTGTATAGTCCCGGAAAGGCTTCAAATGCAGGCGGTGTGGCTACCAGTGGTCTGGAGATGACACAAAACTCTATTCGTCAGCGTTGGACTGCCGAGGAAGTGGACGAGCATCTGCATCGTATTATGGCCGATATCCACGAAGCATGTCTCCGCTATGGAACAGAAGAAGACGGATATGTCAACTACGTGAAGGGTGCCAATATTGCCGGCTTTATCAAGGTGGCAAACGCTATGGTAGAACAGGGCGTGGTGTGATGAACCTTTGCCGATTATGGCTGATGTAGGTTGAAAATGTTGAAAGCGGAGTGAGTAAGGATAAATGATAAATACTGAATGAAAAGTATGGAAGGAGATCTGACACAACTAATGGAAGTGCGCATTCGTCGCATCTTGTTGGTATGCAACAACTACGACAGTTTTGTGCTTAACGAGGATGGGCGTATTGATGTGCAGATTGCTCAAGAGTATCAAGAACTCAACTTGAGCAATCCTCCGGCAATTGTGCGTACTGAAACCACCGATTCTGCACTGAAGATACTTCAGGAGGGTGAGAGTTTCGACATGGTTATTATCATGAATAATGCTGCGGTGGAGCAGACTTTCAACTTCGCTCGCGAAGTAAAGGCGCTTCATCCGATTACTCCTGTGGTTTTGCTCACATCTTTTTCCAAAACGGTATATGAGAAGATGCGTAACCAGTATAGAAACGATGGAGGAACAACTATCGACTATATATTTTGCTGGAATAACTCTACAGACCTTATAATTGCCATCATCAAACTGTTTGAGGACAAATTCAATGCCGAGCACGATATACTGGAAGAAGGAGTGCGCGCCATCCTTCTTGTGGAGGATTCTGTCAGATATTATTCTACGTATTTACCATTGCTTTACAAACTCGTTCTGCAACAAAACAGCATTGCCATTCGCGATGCCTTGAATGAAAAGCAGCAGTTGCTTCGCAAACGCTCACGCCCCAAAGTGCTGATGGCGACATGCTATGATGAGGCTGTAGAGATCTATCGTCGATATGCCAACAATATCATCGGTATTATCACCGATGTTGGGTTTGTTCGTCATAAAGGCGATGCTCCCGAAACAGAGAAACTCGATGCCGGTGTAGATTTCTGCAAACTCATCCGAAGCGATATTCCTACTATGCCTGTGCTCATGCAGTCGTCGCAGGAATCGATGCGAAGTGTGGCACAGCAATTGGGGGCCGGATTTGTGGTAAAATCAAGCAAAACCCTCACTCAGCAACTGAGCGATTATATAGGTCGTGAATTCGGATTCGGTGACTTTGTGGCGATAGATCCACAGTCGGGTAGGGAAATTGCCAGGGCCAACGACCTGGAGGGTTTTGAGCGAATTATCTCTACCATATCAGCTAAAGCATTCAGGCGTTTGTCTGACAATAACTATCTGAGCAAGTGGCTTTTTGCAAGAGGATTGTTTGCTGTAGGCAAGGAGGTGAAGCGTTTGAAGATTCAAGATGACAGTGATATAGAAAATATCCGCGAAAAGAATATTCGGCTGATCCACGACTACAGAATGAATCAGGCTCAAGGGGTTGTGGCAAAATACAATGCTGATACTTTCAACGATACCATATGGTTCTCACGTCTGGGAAGCTCCTCGCTAGGAGGAAAGGCAAGAGGATTGGCATTCTTGAATCATATACTGCAGAAATACAGTCTGTTCGATCGTTGGCAGAATGTGAGAGTAATGATACCTCGTACGATGGTAGTGACTACCGACTATTTTGACCGATTTATTTCTGATAACGGATTGCAATATGTGATAGAGTCGGATATAAGCGACGAGGAGATCCTTTCCGAGTTTGTTGCTTCCACACTTCCTCACGACCTCAATGATGCACTGCGTCATTTTCTGAGAGTAAGCCGTCGGCCCTTGGCAGTACGCTCGTCAAGCAAATTGGAAGATTCCTACTATCAGCCGTTTGCAGGAGTGTATTCCACATACATGATACCTCGAACACAGAATGAAGATCAGCAGCTCCGAATGCTTGGTAAGGCCATAAAGAGTGTGTATGCATCGGTATATTTTGCTGCTGCGAGAGGATATATTACTGCTACCGGTAATGTCATTTCCGAGGAGAAGATGGCTATTGTCATTCAGGAAGTTTGCGGATCGGAAGAGAATGGCTATTATTTCCCGACTATTTCAGGCGTGGCTCGTAGTATCAATTTCTATCCGGTAGGTCATGAGCAGGCTGAAGACGGTATAGTGAAGATTGCTTACGGATTGGGAAAAGTGGTGGTGGATGGCGAGCAGGTGTTGCGTTTCTCTCCAAAATATCCGAAGCACGTTATACAGACGAGCACACCTGATCTGACTATGCGTGATACTCAGCAGTCGATAATGGCTTTGTCGATGAGAGCAGAGAACTTCAAGACCTCGGTGGATGATGCCGTCAATTTGCAAAGACTCAGCATTCATGACTGTGAGCAGTTTGAATCACTGAAAATGGTGGCTTCCACTTACGACTATGAGAATCAGCGAATAGTGGACTCCTGCTATCCCAAGGGACCTCGGTTCATCACTTTTGCTCCTGTTCTCAAGTTCAATATTTTCCCATTGGCGGAAATAGTGCAGCAGTTGATGGCTATTGCCCGTCAGGAGATGAAGTGCCCTGTAGAGATAGAGTTTGCCGCCAATCTGATGCGCGAACCTGCAATTTTTGATGTACTTCAGATCAGACCTATTTCGGCAGACAGCAGGAATACTAATGTGGACTGGAAAAAGATAGATCAGGATAATCCTCTGGTGATTTCTGATAGTGCCTTGGGAATAGGGAAAATAAACGGAGTGAGAGATGTCATCTATCTGAAGAAATCCACTTTCGACCCTCTGCATACAAGAGAAATGGCTCAGACGCTTCGCAAATGGAATGCAGAAATGCGTCAGCAGAAAAAGGGATATGTGTTGATAGGTTTTGGCAGATGGGGCTCGCTTATTCCTACTCTCGGAGTGCCGGTTCAGTGGAGTGATATAAGTGAGGCGAAAGCGATTGTGGAATGTAGTCTGGACAATTTCCGTATTGATCCCTCACAAGGTTCGCATTTCTTCCAGAACATGACATCCTTCAACGTCGGATATATCAATGTTGACAGTTTCTCCCGCTCTGGCGACGCTTATAACGAAGATATGCTAAACGGGTTGCCTGCAGTGGAGGAGACAGAGTATATGCGTCATGTGGAGCTGCCTGACTACTTGCAGATTACTATCGACGGTTTACGCAGTCATGCATGCATAAAAGCGCTGTGAGTTCACAGCGCTTTTATATTTTAGATTCTTCATTCCATTAATGCTTTGCATTAATCCTGCGTGTCCCATCCGATACCTTTGTATTTCGACAGATCCCACTCCTCTTCCACTTCGTTGAGGTAGATGGTGTGTTCTTCGTCGTCTTCCTCTGCTTCGCCTTCTTCTTTCTCGATCACTTTCACATCGATAGGCATGTGTGAGATCTCTATCACCTGATTGCTCTCTTTCTGCAGTTCTTCCCAAAGCATGTCTTTCAGGCGGTCGATACCCAGTCCGCTTACCGACGAGATGAAAACCGACGGTACATCTTCCGGCAGTTCTTTCTCCATCTGGCGTATCATTTCCGCATCCAGCATGTCGCATTTGGATATGGCAAGAATACGCTCTTTTGTGAGCAACTCCGGGTTGTATTTCTCAAGTTCCGAAAGCAGGATGCCGTATTCTTTGCGAATGTCGTCGGAGTCGGCAGGCACCATAAACAAGAGCACTGCATTTCTTTCTATATGACGCAGGAAGCGGAGACCCAGCCCCTTTCCTTCGGCAGCTCCTTCTATTATTCCCGGAATGTCTGCCATGCAGAACGACTGGTTGTCTCTGTATGCCACAATGCCCAGTTGCGGAGTCAATGTGGTAAAGGGGTAATCGGCAATCTCCGGTTTGGCGGCACTTACCACCGAGAGCAAAGTGCTCTTTCCAGCATTCGGGAAACCCACCAGACCCACATCAGCCAGCACTTTCAGTTGCAGAATGATGTTCTTCTCTATTGCAGGTTCGCCGGGTTGTGCATAGCGTGGAGCTTGGTTGGTGGCTGTGCGGAAGTTCCAGTTTCCCAGTCCACCCCTACCGCCTTTCAGCAGTATGATGCGTTCCCCGTGCTCTTTTATCTCGCAAAGAAACTCTCCCGTGTCACCATCATAGCACACTGTGCCAAGCGGAACTTCTATAATTTTGTCTTCGCCATCTTTGCCGAAACTACGACTTTCACCACCGTTGCCTCCGTTGGTGGCAAAGATATGTTTTTGATATTTAAGGTGAAGCAATGTCCATAGATTTCGGTTTCCTTGCAGAATGATGTGTCCGCCGCGACCACCGTCTCCGCCGTCAGGTCCACCTTTAGGCACGTATTTGGCGCGGTGAAAATGCATACTTCCTGCTCCGCCCTTTCCGGAGCGGCAGAAGATCTTTACGTAATCTATGAAATTGCCTTGTGACATATTGTTTCAGTTATAAACTGTCAATTACTTCGCAAATTCTGCCGAAGATCTCTTCTATCGTGCCTGTGCCTTTTACAGGATGATACTTCTTGAGTTCTTTGTAGTATTTCGACACTGCCTCTGTCTGGTGATGATAAATCACGAGACGTTTCTTTATGGTTTCCAGATTGTCGTCTGCACGACCCGATGTCTTTCCTCGCTCCAGCAGTCGGCGTATGAGTTCCTCTTCGTCGACATCGAGGTCGATGAGGTGCGCAGTAGTCTGCTTGTGCGTCAGCATCTTCTCGAACTCTATCGCCTGATTGAGTGTGCGGGGGAATCCGTCGAAGATGACGCCTTTGGTATCTTTCGGCAGACCTTCCATATATTGGTCGATAAGGCGCAGCATGATATCGTCGGATACCAGATTGCCTTTGGAGATGATGGCATCTATCTGTTTGCCGAAACGGCTTCCACTGGCTATCTCACGGCGAAGCAGGTCACCTGTAGAGAGGTGCTCGAGTCCGTATTTCTGCACGATATACTCGCTTTGGGTGCCTTTGCCGCTACCCGGAGCTCCACAAAGAATGATATTAAGCATATTATCGCATATTAAATTGATATGCAAAGATACGATTTTTTTTTAACATAGAAAAATATTTGCATAAATAAAATATTCTCCCTACCTTTGTGTGCGAATTATGCCCCATAATATCTTCGCAGAAGTAAATTATATATAAATATTTAAGCAATGAAAAAGGTTTCTATTTTCTTGTCGCTCGTGTGCATAATGCTTGCAGGATGCAACTCGGGAGAGAAAGTGCCGGCATTGACAGGCATTAGTCTTAACAAATCAGAGCTCACTCTTGATTTGGACGAAACGTATCGTCTTCGCGTACTTTTTGAACCGAAAGAAGCAGAGACAGAAGCACTTGTAGTGAAGTGGGAGAGCACAAAACCTAAAGTGGCCACTGTAGATGATAATGGTAAGGTAACAGCTGTATCGGAAGGTAAAACCTCCATCATCGCCACTTGCGGAAAGTTCAGTGCTGAGTGTGATGTTACAGTAGAGAAGTATATTGTTCCGGAATTGGAGGTTTCGCCGTTATCTATTGAGACTTCAGAAGCAGGCGGCAAATATACTATTGATGTAGTTTCCAGAAGGGGATGGACAGTGAAGAGCAATGCCGATTGGGTAATATTGAACACAGAGGGAGAAATCGGTTCAAAGAAGGTGGAAGTTACCATTGCTCCCAACGAGACATTCGAAGCCACAGAAGCAGAGATAACGTTCAAGACGGATACCGCAAAGGCGATAGTATCAGTAAGTCGTGCCGGCAGAACAGCAGAGTCGCTGAGTTTTAACCCCTCAACATTGGAGTTTGATGCTGCAGGAGGAGTTGAAAAGGTGAAAGTGCTGTGTAAGATAGCATGGTCGGTTACGGTAGACCCGGAGTCGGGTGTTACCGTTAATCCTTCCGAAGGTGAGGGAGATACTGAGATTCAGATAAGCATGACTCCCAACGAAAGTATAGAAAAGAAAGAAGTGAGACTTATGTTCACCAACGGTCATAAGAGCGAGGCTCTTATTGTCACTCAGGCAGGTAGAGCACCATTGCCAATCATTCTCTCACCAAACAAGATAAATGCGCCGATTGAAGGTGGAGTATTTACCGTTGTAGTTACATCTGCTTTGGATTGGACTGTCGAAAACAATGCATCATGGATTACTACAGACAATATCAATCCCACTAGTGTAGATTTTATTGTTGCAGCCAACGATAATAGCGCTTTAGAACGTTCTGCCGAGGTGGTATTCAGCAATGGTGAATCGAACGATACCCTGGTCATAACTCAAGATAAGTTATATATAACAGCAGATGTAGATCTGGTTGAGTTCGGAAGTCAGGGCGGAAAGAAACAAATCACGATCACGAGCAATGTAAGTTGGATGTTGCATGATAGTCCTGAAGGTGGTTTCAGCATCAATCCTGCCGACGGCGAAGCGGGTACTACAGTGGTAACTATGACAGCACTGAAATCAACCACAACAGAGATGACTACCGGCAATTTCGTTCTCTCGAATGGCGATGTGAAATGCACTATAAAGGTTACTCGTAAAGGATATGTTAAGGGCGCATTCTCGGTATCCGACACAAAGCAAATCTTCTTTGCCAAAGGCAATCTGCAGTATGTAGCTTCTACTAACACATGGCGTTTCGCCCAGAATCAGTATGACGCAAAAGGTATGGGTAATAATAGTATATCTGCAACCTGCAAAGTTGCGATCGACCTCTTCGGTTATGGTACCAGCGGATATCAATATATGCCATATTTGAGTAGTACTGAATATTCCGACTACATTACGACGTCAATAGCCGGGACAAATCATGATTGGGGAGTATATAACAATGCTGCATTGGGCGGCTCTACTCCTACCTGGCGCACTCCTACCTTTTACGAAATTGATTATCTTGTAAGTCAGAGAACGGATCATGATAAACTTCTAGGAAAAGCTACGGTGGCAGATGTCAATGGCTATATACTTTTGCCTGATGTATGGGAGGCTCCGAGTGGAATAACATTTACTCCGTTGCCAAACAAGTGGACAGTCAATGTCTATACAGCCGAGCAATGGAAGAAGATGGAAGCAGCCGGCGCCGTGTTCCTGCCTGTAACAGGATGGAGATCTGGAACTAATTGGCCCGAATATACTTATGACTATGGTTATTACTGGACATCAAGTAATGTTTCATCATCTTCCAAAAACGCGTATGCGTTCAGTTTTAACTCAAGCTTCACAACTTTATCTCAGTCGGATCACGCCGTATATTTTGGTTATGCAGTTCGACTTGTGAAAGATGTAGAGTGATAGACCTCCGTCAGTAGACGGATGACAGAATACAGACCGTTCACTTCGTTCGCTGACAGAGTACAGACTAAAAACAGGGATGCATTGGCATCTCTGTTTTTTTAACCTCTAACCCGTAACCTCTAACCTCTCCTAGAGTGTTACTCCAGTCTTGAATATTGCAATCTCGTGATATCCGTTCTTCTCGTTGTTGGTTTCCTTGCCGTTTGCAATGCCCAAAACGAATTCTATAAAGCGTTTAGTCACGTCTTCCATTGCTTCTCCTTCGGCTATCACGCCTGCGTTGAAGTCGATCCACGAAGGCTTGTTTTTAGCAAGAGTGCTGTTGGTGCTTATCTTTGCCGTAGGCACATATGTCCCGAAGGGTGTTCCTCTGCCTGTTGTGAAGAGCACCATATGGCATCCGCAGGAAGCCAGTGCAGTGCTTGCCACAAGGTCGTTGCCGGGCGCTGAGAGCAGGTTGAGTCCCTTCTGCTTGAGTCGCTCTCCGTATGGCATCACACCACGAACCAGCGACTTGCCGCACTTCTGTGTGCAACCCAGGGCTTTGTCTTCCAGGGTAGAGATACCGCCTGCTTTGTTGCCGGGTGACGGATTCTCGCCTACGGGTTCTCCGTGCGATAGGAAATAGTCCTTGAAGTCGTTTATCAGTGTCACGGTCTGCTCAAACAGCTCTTTGTTCTCGCAGCGGTTCATCAGTATGGTCTCTGCGCCGAACATCTCTGGCACTTCTGTGAGCACTGTCGTGCCTCCTTGGGCCACAAGCCAGTCGCTGAGGCAACCCAGAAGAGGATTGGCAGTGATACCCGAAAAACCATCTGATCCGCCGCATTTCAATCCGATGCGCAGTTCGCTTACGGGCACCTGCTCGCGTTTGTCCGCTTCCATCTTCTTATATAGTTCGCGGGCAAGCACCATGCCTGCTTCCACTTCATCGCCTTGCACTTTCTGACTTACCATAAACCTTACGCGGTCGTGGTCGTAGTCGCCTATGAACTGCTCGAACACGTCTGGTTGGTTGTTTTCACAACCCAGACCTATCACGAGCACTGCGCCTGCGTTAGGATGAAGCACCATGTCGCGAAGAATCTTCTTCGTGTTCTCGTGGTCGTCACCCAATTGCGAACAACCGTAGTTGTGAGGGAAGGCGAAGATATTGTCGTTGCCCGTCTCCTTGCGCAGTTGCTCGGCTATTTTCTGAACAATGCCGTTCACGCAACCCACGGTAGGGATGATCCACATCTCGTTGCGGATTCCCACATCGCCGTTTTTGCGACGATAACCCATGAAAGTGCGCTTCTCGTCGGCTATGTTCAGCGTCACCTGCTGAGGGTGATATTCATACGAAAGCAGACCTGCCAGATTGGTCTTCAGGTTGTTTTCGTTGATCCACGAACCCGCCTTGCGGTCTTCTTTCAGATGACCGATAGGGAAGCCGTATTTGATCACGTTCTCACCCTGCTTGAGGTCGGTGATCAGAATTTTGTGCCCTGCAGGAACATCTTCAAGCACGGTTATCTGCTTGCCGTCCACGCTGATCACTGCGCCTTTCTTCTGCGGTTGAATGGCTACAACAACGTTGTCGTCGGAGTTTATCTTCAGTATATCTGTCATGATATGTGTCGTTAGATGTTGCTCTTTTGCTTAGATGATGGTCTTCACAGTCTCCAGCATACCTTTCTCCTGAATGTCTTTCAGGAAACCTTCAAGCATGTCGGTGAGACCTGGGATCTGATTCAGGTCGCCGTGCTCTGTCCAGATGAGGTCTTTTGCGCCCAGCACACCTGTAGCCACCTGATGGATATCGCCTGTAGCCCAGAGGTCGGCAAGGAGCTTCATGATGCGTTCATCGTCGTTTGGTTGTATAGGAGCACCGTCAGCACGTGTGCCGCCTTTGTAGTAGGTGATGATGGCAGCGAGACCGAGCACGAGGCCTTTAGGCAGTTCGCCTTTGCGCTCGAGATAGGTCTTCAAACCGGGCAGGTCGCGTGTCTGGAATTTGGGGAACGAGTTGAGCATGATGCTGGTAACCTGGTGGTCGACATACGGGTTGTTGAAACGCTCTAGCACATCGGAAGCAAACTGCTGGAGTTCCTCCATAGGCAGGTTGAGGGTTTGCATGAGTTCCTCGAACTGCACTTTATGGATGTACTTGCCGATGACGGGATGGTTGCAAGCGTCGCGAACGATATCCACTCCGCTGAGGTAAGCCACAGGTGAGAGCACTGTGTGAGGTCCGTTCAAGAGGGTCACTTTTCTCTCGTGATAGGGTGCTTCGCTCTCGGTGATGATGACGTGCAGACCGGCTTTTTCTGCAGGGAATTCCTTGCGGAGTTCTTCTACGGTCATGTTCTCAGCTTTCTCGATAACCCAGAGGTGGAAGATCTCGGCTTGTACGACGAGGTTGTCGGCATAGCATGCGCGCTCTTGTATCTGTTTGATTTCTTTTCGTGGGAAGCCCGGTACGATGCGGTCGACGAGGGTAGCGCATACGTAATTGTATTTCTCGAACCACTCTTTGAATCCTGCATAGTCTGCTCCGAGGTCTTCTTTCCAGAGTTCGATATATTTGCGGATGCAATCTTTGAGATGGTGTCCGTTGAGGAAGATGAGTTCGCAGGGCATGATGATGAGTCCCTTCGACGGGCATCCGTTGAAAGTCTTATAGCGGCGATACAGCAGTTGTGTGAGTTTGCCGGGATAACTGCTTGCAGGAGCATCGGCGAGGCGGCATGCGGGGTCGAAAGCAATACCTGCTTCAGTGGTGTTGCTGATTACGAAGCGAATCTCAGGTTGGTCGGCAAGTGCCATGAAGGCGGCATTCTGCGAATAAGGATTCAGGGCGCGACTGATGCAGTCGATACGCTCCAGAGAGTTAACAGCTTCGCCGTTCAAGCGACCTTGAAGATTCACATGATACATGCAGTCTTGACCATTGAGCCACTCAACCATACCCTTGTCGATAGGTTGAACTACAACAACCGACGAGTTGAAGTCGGTCTTTTGATTCATGTTCCAGATAATCCAATCTACAAAGGCGCGAAGAAAATTGCCTTCACCGAACTGAATGATGCGCTCCGGAGCCTGGCTCTTGGGCGCTGTGAGTTTGTTTAAAGCTTTCATTGTATTAATAATTTAAAATCGAAATCGGTTTGTTCATACATATTATTTTTGTGTGGCCGGTGTGGAGCACAAGCCGTTTTTCCACGTTGCAAAATTAGTGATTTTCTCCATAAAACAAAGGTATAAACTGACAAAAAATGTAGATTATTTTCAAATGTGAAGTTTTTATACTAACTTTGTAGCCATGAAATTGGTATTTGCGACTAACAATGCCCATAAACTTGAAGAAGCGAGGGCTATTCTAGGCGAGAAGATTCATGTTATCAGTCTTGCCGAGTTGGGGTGTACTGACGACATTCCCGAGACAGCCGATACTCTGTCGGGTAACTCTTTGATGAAGGCTCAGTATATACATGAGCACTTCGGTGTGGACTGCTTCGCCGACGATACAGGTCTGGAAGTGGAAGCGCTCGGCGGTGCTCCGGGAGTATACAGTGCCCGCTATGCAGGTGAGCCTCAGGATGCTTCCCTCAACCGCAAGAAGTTGCTGCACGAACTCTCGGGTGTTGAAAACCGGAAAGCTCGTTTCCGCACTGTGGTGACGCTCATCCTCAATGGCAAAACCACCCAGGTGGACGGCATCGTGAACGGCCGCATCAGCGATGCCGAGTTAGGCACAGGCGGATTCGGATACGACAGCGTTTTTATTCCAGACGGATACCAACTCACCTTCGCGCAACTAGGCGAAGAGATAAAAAACACTATCAGTCATCGTGCGCGTGCTATGCAGGCGCTCGCTGATATTTTGATGTAACCCGACTACTCTGACTTATGAAACGGATATTGCTTTTACTGCTTCTGATGCCCGCTTTTGCATGGGCCCAACTCCCTATGGGAGGTTGGCAGATGCATAATGCCTATGGAAGCGTCACACGTGTGGAGAACGGAATAGAGAAAGTGTATGCACTCAGTTACGGTGCGTTGATGTCGGTCGACAAAGAGGACGGAGAGATGCAGTATTACAACAAACTCACCGGACTCAGCAGTTCCAACATTGTCTCTATCAAATACGACAATAGTCTGCAAGTACTCGTTGTGGTTTATGCGGACGGCAACATCGACCTTCTCACTGACGACGGCGAGGTGGTCAATATAACCGACCTCTACACTTCGCAGTCGGGTGTGAACAAACACGTCAACGAGATTGCGGTGAGCGGACGAACGGCATATATGTCCACCACTTTTGGTATCATGGAAGTGGATCTTCTGCGTCGTGAACTCAAGAATACCTATTACATAGGTGAAGAGGCTGCAGCAGTTGAAATAGGCAGTCTGGCGGTATGCGGAGATTCGCTTTTCGCCTTATCAGCCGATGTGCTCTATAGCGCTGCCGAGAAGCAAAACAAGACGGATTTCCGCAATTGGACCCGTCAATCGTTGCCAGGATCGGGCAGTACCATGGGTCTACAGGCGGCTGACGGTTTTCTTTGGTTGCTTCGCGACAGCGTGCTCTATTGCCGTACTGCCGAAGGTTGGCAGACGCGCCTGCCTGCGAGCAAGTTCTACACTATCCGGTCTACCGCGAAAGGGCTGATAGCGATAGGGAACGGAGGTTTCGACATTTTCTCGAAGGATGAGCTTTCCGAGCATATGGATTATTTCATCGGGTCCAGCGATATAGTATACGACGCTTTCAACAATACCTACTGGTATGCCTACGGAGGTGGCGGTATAGGTAGACTCGATGCCACTACCCACAAATATGACCGCTATAAACCCAACGGACCTGCAGTGAACATCCCTTACCGTCTCAGCATTGCAGGCAAACGTCTGTATGTCGTCCAGGGTGGCCACGCAGGTATAGCATTCGAGCGTTCGGCGGTAGCCATGTATTATGAAGACGGCGAGTGGACCAACTTCAACAACCAGTATTTCGCCACCCATCTCGGTGAGTTCTCTCGCGACTATTCAGACATAAAAGGCGATCCGAACGACCCCTCGCATTTCTTCATTGCTTCGTTCAGCAATGGACTCATAGAGTTCCGCAACAATGAGTTTTATCGTCATCATAATGCCAAGAACTCGCCGCTCATCGCCATCTTCGGCACCGATCCCGGCAGTCATCACGACATCTATACCTGGGTAGACGGCATTGCGCTTGACAAGCAGGGCAACCTCTGGATGATGAATATGAACAATGCCCAAACCATGAAGGTGCTCACCGCCGACGGCAAGTGGTATACGCTCGACAACGAAGCCACCCATGGCCGATTCTATGTTAACCAGATGATTATCCCTGACAAATATCCCAATATAAAGATTGTGGTTTACTATCGCGACCAACGCGGAATAGGTATGGTGGACGACAATGGCACTATCGGCAATCAGGCCGACGACCGATCCAAGTTCCGTAGCACCTTCGTTGACCAGATGGACAAAACCGTTTCGCCTGACTACTTCTTCTGCGCTGTGGAAGATCTGAACGGAGAAGTGTGGGTGGGCACATCTTCGGGTCCTCTTATCATACCCGATCCCGACAAGTTTTTCACCTCGGATGAGTGTCAGCGTTCCATCATACAGCGAACCGACGGCAGCGGATTGGCCGACTATCTGCTAAAAGACGAGCAGATCAACGCCATAGCGGTGGATGGAGCCAACCGCAAGTGGATAGGAACACAGAACTCAGGTGTATATCTCGTCTCGCCCGACGGATCGGAAACCATTCAGCATTTCACTATCGACAACTCGCCGCTGCCCGACAATACCATCCTATCACTTGCTGTGGAACCCGAATCGGGTATGGTATATATAGGTACCGGCGTCGGACTCATCTCCTATCAGAGCAATGCTGCAGCAGCTCACGACGATTTTGCCGAGATTTATGCCTATCCCAATCCCGTCCGCGAAGACTTCGACGGACTCATCACCATAGCCGGACTCATGGACAACAGCATCGTCAAGATTACCGACTCGGCGGGGCAACTTGTAGCTGAAACTACTTCGCTCGGAGGTATCGCCACATGGGATGGCAAGGACGTAAACGGCAAACATGTGCGCACAGGCGTCTATATGGCTCAATGCGTCTCTGAGGACGGACAGCATGCACTCGCCAAGATTCTCGTAATTCATTAACCTACTTGTCTGTTGAAACCTTCGAAACTACATATCACCGTCAGTTTGCTGCTCCTGTATGCCGCTCTCAATATCATGTTCCTGCTCAAGTATGTGCCTCGCGCTGGAGTGTCTGAAGCGTTGGTCAGTCTGGCCTGGATAGTTGTGGCAGGAGCAACGATAGCACTAGCCGCTTTGATGATGCGCAAATCGAAAGAGAGAGCCGCCATGTGGCTCACAGCCGCATTGACGGGGGTAATGATAGGCATGATTGCAGTGGCTCTGGTGAAGATCGACCCATTATCGGTGAGAGTAGATCGCTGGTCGGCAACAACTTATTTTCTCGATGCTCTTTTCAGCGGGCAGTATCCCTACGGAGTGCACACGCATGTGTCGGAAAACAACTTCCCCTCACCTCTGCCTTTCTGGCATTATCTCAATATTCCATTCTATCTGTTGGGTGATGTCGGATGGCAACTCGTGGCGTTTCTCTTGCTTGCGGTGGTTGCCGTCTGGTGGTATACCGGCAGTTGGAAACCCACATTCCTCTTTACGCTTCTCTTCGCACTCTCGCCTGCCTATTGGTGGGAAGTGGCAGTGCGTAGTGACGGACTGAGCAACATGCTGCTCGTATTTTGTTTCGTGCTTCTGGTTCAGAAAAAAGATATAGGTTTCGGCAACCGTTGGTGGCTACTTGCATTGCTATGCGGCCTGCTGGCCACCACCCGCCTTTCTGCCGTCATGCCTTTGGCACTGCTTCTCTTCCGTCCGTATCTCACTTCCGGATGGAAGAAGATGCTGCTGTTCCCTCTGATTGTGCTTGCTGTGGTCTTTCTGCTGTTTGTGCCTTACATCTTCTGGGATACCGACTCGTGGATATTCTTCAGCCGCAATCCGTTCATGTCGCAGACCTCCACGGGCAGCGGATGGGTGCTGATGATGTTTGTCGCGCTCGGAATGCTTGTAGCGTTATTGTGGAGAACCATGGCCGACTATATGGCAGCAGCAGCGTGGTTCATGTTTCTTTTTATGATTGTTTCCATCACTGTGGTGTGGATAACAAGCATACCTCGTCTGCCTTTCTTCGAAAACCCCGATTGCGATATATCATACCTTACTCTGGCGCTGCCTTTCGCCGCTTTTGCTATTACCGATGGACTTCAGCAAAGAACATATTCGTGAGTTTATGCGCTTCTGCATAGTGGGAGTGGTTGCTACGGCGGTGCATTACGGTGTATATGCGCTGCTCAACCTGTTTTGTCAGTACAACATCGCCTACACGGTAGGCTATCTTGTGAGTCTGGCACTCAACTTCTATCTCTCCTCGCGCTTTACTTTCCGCTCGTCGATGTCGGTGCTCAAGGGTGGGGGATTCGTGATTGCGCATCTCGTCAACTATCTGCTCCATATGGCGCTTCTCAACCTGTTCGTCATGGTGGGTGTTCCGGAGATATGGGCGCCGCTGCCGGTCTATGCTATTGTGGTCCCAATCAATTTTATTCTTGTAAGAACCGTATTCAAAAAACTGAAATGATATGAAAAAGATATCGGTCATAGTGCCTTGTTTCAACGAAGAAGAGATGCTTCCGCGTTTTATGGATGCCATCCGCCCTCAGATGCAGGACAGCCGTTATGAGTGGCAACTGCTGTTTGTGAACGACGGAAGCGACGATTCGACGCTCGCTTTGCTTCGCTCTTTCCACGAAGCCGACCCGCGAGTGTGCTATATCGACCTCTCGCGCAACTTCGGCAAAGAGGCGGCTATGCTTGCCGGCTTTGATTATGCCAAAGGTGACTGTGCGATACTGATGGATGCCGACTTGCAGCATCCCGTGGAGGTTATTCCCGAGATGATACACAAGTGGGAGGAGGGTTACGACGATGTCTATGCCCGCCGAATGACACGCGGGCGCGAGAGTTGGCTCCGTAACCGAATGACCAAGAGGTATTACCAGATGCTGCAGTCGTCCACCAACCATAATGTATATCCCAATGTGGGTGATTTCCGTCTGCTTGACCGCAAGTGTATAGACGCACTAAGCCAACTCCGCGAGTCGGGGCGCTACACCAAGGGTCTCTACGGATATATAGGTTTTAAGAAGACTTTCGTCGATTTCAGTCAGGCAGAGCGTGTGGCAGGCAAAAGCAAGTGGAACACCCGCAGTCTGGGCGGATTGGCCATGGAAGGTTTTCTGTCGTATTCCATGTTGCCGCTTCGTATAGCCACGGTGCTGGGTCTGGTGGTGTCTTGTCTGGCGTTTCTCTACATGCTTTGGGTATTCATAAAGGCGCTGGTATGGGGCGATCCGGTTGCGGGTTATCCCACCATCATGACGGTGATGCTGTTTTTGGGCGGAGTGCAACTGTTGTCGTTGGGTATTATCGGCGAGTATGTAGGTCGCACTTTCCGCGAAACCAAGCACCGTCCTGTCTATTTCGTCCGCGAGGTGAAGATGGAATAACGAATCCGCCGGGCGACAGAGGAGGCAAAAACAAGGAATGGCTGCGAAAACATTGTGTATTGTGGAGCGTATGCAATTTTTGCCTTCGGTAATTGATATTCAAGAATGACTAATACAATAAAAGCGGATGCCAAGCACCCGCTTTTATTGTTATCCGTAACCGGTCATATCCTAGCCGATCACCAGTTTCATAAACTCCTCTCTTGTCTTTGCCTGGTTGAAGGCACCGGTGAAGTCGCTCGTGACCGTCATTGCGTGCTGTTTCTGCACGCCCCGCATCTGCATACATAGGTGCTCGGCTTCTATCACGACCATCACTCCCAACGGTTGCAGCGTTTCCTGAATGCACTCTTTGATCTGAGTGGTCAACCGCTCCTGCACTTGCAGACGACGTGCAAACACGTCCACCACGCGTGCTATTTTGCTAAGTCCCGTGATCTTTCCGTTGGGTATATAGGCAATATGCACTTTACCGAAGAATGGCAGAAGATGATGCTCGCAAAGTGAGTAGAAATCGATATCTTTCACCACCACCATCTGGCGGTAGTCTTCCTCAAACAGTGCGCTTTCAAGAATGGCTTTCGGGTCTTCGTGATAGCCTTTGGTAAGAAACTGAATGGTCTTGCCGATGCGGCGAGGAGTCTTCAATAGACCTTCGCGATCCGGATTCTCGCCCATCAACAATAACTGTTCGCGCACCAACTCTGCTGCTTGTTGAGTGATTTCTTCGTTCGGTTCAAATGCTTGTAAATCCATATGGGTTTATTTATAGTTTAGAAGTTCAGAATGGTTTAGTATTGTTTAGGGTCGTGTATGGGATTCTGGCATCCACTCGCCCATAACCCATTTCCTCCCACTGCAGGGGGAACGAGGGGTCTATTCCATCACGGTTATTTTGTCGCGTACGGGATAGGTGTCGCCTTGCAGTTCGGGCAATGTTCTGACCACTTCTTCTTTGAAGAGTTGCGCTTCCTCCTGAGTGCGGAAATTGCCAAGTCGTACTTTCCAGAACGGGGGGTTGTACTGAACGTATATCTCAGCTTCGAGATTACTGTCTTCCACCATTTTCTGAATGCGGAATGCCTCGCTTTTGGCAGTACGCTGGTTGTTGCTGGAGAACACTTGTACGCGGTAGCCTTGGATCTCCACTTCTTTGCGTTCAACTCCGTTTTGTTTGTCCACCATGAGCTGTGTGATAGCAGAGTCTTGAACTATGGTAACATTATCCTGCATATGCCGGATGATGCGTGGAATGCTGTCGTTGCTGAACGCGAATGTGGTCGTCCAGATGAGTGATATGAGTATTAAAATCTTTTTCATACAATAGTTGTTCCAAAAAGTGGACCATTTCCGCTACAAAGGTAGTGGATTTTTGTGAAACTGCAAAATTAAATAATAATTAATAGCCAATAGATAATAGCTTTTATCCTTCAAGCACCGATTGGTGTGTGTGTTATATCTGTACGCCGGATTCATACTTTAATAGATGTGCATCGGTATTGCGGGATTTGTTACAATGTGACAATGTTACAAAGAGACAAGTATCAGTATTTACAGGGGTGTGTCTTTTCCTAAATTTAGTAGACAGTTTTTTGTTTGTTTTTCCTAAAATTCTGGACATATATCCTAAATCAGTAGACATTGTCCTAAAAACATAGACATTTTCCTAAACGGTAGACAATCATCCTAAATTACTGGACACC
>JAEEGL012755903.1_pt1 | contig 27621 bp, 26 predicted proteins | sample 9134231 | NCBI WGS metagenome assembly JAEEGL01 (sample SAMN16246548, study PRJNA631951) | gut metagenome | biome: gut microbiome; feature: rumen; material: fiber-attached | host: Bos | place: Iran: Karaj | collected 2018-10
CTAAGACAGACAACATCCGGCGCGCAGAAAAGCAAACATCCGGACAAAACAAGTGCGTGTCCGGGCTTGAAGACAGGGGATTCGGACCAATGTGCGTGCAGAGCGGACGTTGACCCCCGGAAAAGGGTATGCTATATTCAGCCTGATGTTGCACGGCGCGGTGCAGGCGGAGAATCCGTGAAACGGAGGATCCCATCGCGCTTTGGAAAGGACAGCGGAATCATGAGAAGCATTCTGATCATAGAGGATGACCGGCCGGTGGCGGAACTGGAACGGGATTATCTGGAAGCGGCGGGATATCATGCCGAGATCTGTGAGAATGGCATGGATGGTCTGCGGATGGCAGAAGAAGGAAAGTATGACCTGCTGATCCTGGATATCACGCTTCCCGGTATCAGCGGTTTTGAAATCTGCCGGGCAGTCCGGAAAACGAAGGATATCCCGATCTTGATGGTGAGTGCCCGGAAGGAGAGCGTGGATGTGGTCCGCGGACTTGGCGTCGGGGCGGATGACTATATCACCAAACCGTTCCAGCCATCGGAACTGACAGCCCGGGTTCAGGCGAATCTTCGGATGTATGACCGGCTGGTGCGGAAGTTTTCCGGTGCTGTGGAGCCGGGGGACACCATCGAAGCGGAAGGAATTGTGATTCATGTTCCTTTCCGCGAAGTGCAGGTGCAGGGAAAAACAGTCCTTCTCACCAACCGCGAATTTGACCTGCTCCTGTTCCTGGCTTCCAGTCCGGGTGTGGTGTTCTCAAAGGAAACACTGTATGAACATGTCTGGGGAATGGAAGCCGTCGGGGATCCGGCAACCGTGACGGTTCATGTCAACCGGCTCCGGGAAAAACTGGAGGAAGACCCGTCGAAACCCCGATACATCCAGACTGTCTGGGGAACAGGATACAGGTTCAGAAAATAAAATCCTGCGTTCATGGCATGAAAGATGGAATGCATTGTCAGACCATCTTTTTTCTTTTGGTCCGGCCGCTTTGCCGAAGAAGAGAACAGAGCAGAACTCCGGCTCCTGCAGGAGAAGGAACGAAATTTAGAAAATATTTAGAATTAGTTTATTGTAATGTTAGAAATATGTAGTAGGATACATAACGGTTAGTTAAGGCGAACTAACTCGAAAAACGATCGCGGGAGGCAGCGGAAAGCTGCAGCCGGCACGGCGCACCGCGAAACTTTCATGCTGACAGTACCCATGAGGAGGGGACATATGATTCCGCTGATCTATGCGACGGTGGGGGAAGAGGTCATTATCCGGAAAATCGGAGGCAGCCCTGAGACAAAAAAGCATCTGGAAAACCTTGGTTTTGTGGTGGGCGGCAGCGTGACGGTGATCTCTTCACTGAACGGGAATCTGATCGTCAAGGTAAAGGAATCCCGGGTGGCCATCAATGATGAACTTGCCCGGAAGATCATGATTTGAAGGAGGCAGAGGGTATGCGTACACTCAGGGATATTCAGATTGGCGAAACGGCAAAGGTTGTCAGGATTCATGGTGAAGGAGCGATCAAACGCAGGATCATGGATATGGGCATTACAAAGGGGATCGAAGTCTATGTGCGGAAGGTTGCTCCGCTGGGCGATCCGATCGAAATCACCATCCGCGGGTATGAGCTTTCACTCCGCAAGGCTGATGCGGAAAGCATTGAAGTGGAATAAGAAAGAAGGTTTTCGTGCATGAGTATCCGAATTGCGCTTGCAGGCAACCCGAACAGCGGCAAGACCACCCTGTTCAACGCACTGACAGGTTCCAACCAGTTCGTCGGCAACTGGCCGGGCGTAACGGTTGAAAAAAAGGAAGGCCGCCTGAAAAAGCATGATGACATCGTTATCACGGATCTTCCGGGTATTTACAGCCTGTCTCCCTATACGCTCGAAGAAGTTGTTGCAAGAAACTATCTCGTGGGAGAGCGGCCCGATGCGATCCTGAACATTGTGGACGGCACAAACCTGGAACGCAACCTCTATCTGACCACACAGCTTGTGGAACTGGGGATTCCGGTGGTCGTGGCCATCAACATGATGGACGTTGTCCGGAAAAACGATGACCGGATTGACACAAAGGAGCTGTCCCGTCAGTTGGGATGCACCATTGTGGAAATCTCTGCCCTGAAGGGAACGGGCGTCATGGAGGCAGCAGAAGCGGCTGTCCGGGCGGCAAAGGAAACAAAAACTGTGCCCATGCACACGTTCTCCGGCCCTGTGGAGCATGCCCTTGCCCACATTGAGGAAGCGGTTGTCCATGGTCTTCCCGATGAACAGCAGAGATGGTACGCCATCAAGGTCTTTGAACGGGATGAGAAGGTTCTGGAGCAGCTGCATATTGAACCTTCCCTGATGGAGCATATTGAAAAGGACATTGCCGCTGCGGAAAAAGAACTGGATGATGATGCGGAAAGTATCATTACCAACGAACGATACGTTTATATTGCAAAAGTCATCAAGACCTGCTACAGAAAGCACAGCACAGGCTCGCTGAGCACATCGGACAAAATCGACCGGGTCGTGACCAACCGCTGGCTTGGTCTGCCGATCTTTGCAGTCATCATGTTTGCTGTTTACTGGCTGGCCATGGTCGGCGTCGGTCAGCCTGCCACCGACTGGGCGAATGACGGCCTGTTCGGGGACGGCTGGCATCTGTTCGGAAACGGCAGCAAAGAATATGAAGAGGCCTGCGAACGGTACGGTGATTCCGACCAGATCATTCAGGCTTTTGCAGAGACGTATCAGGTGGAGCTGGATGAGGAGAACCCTGAAACGTCCCTGCAGGCCCTTCTGGAAGCGACTCCGGAGGATGCCAGCGTGACCTATATCACGCAGGATGAGGAAACCCTGGCCATTGAGGAACACCCGGGCACGGACAAGGAAGCCCTGCGCACAGCGGTCAGCGAATACCTGAGCACGGAGGACGGATACAAGACAGAGATCGGCGCTCCGGATCCTGCGGGCTACGGAACCTGGGTGCCCGGTATTCCGGTGATGCTGGAAGACCTTCTGGACCGGCTGAATACTGCAGACTGGCTTAAGGGCCTCATCCTGGACGGCATTGTGGCCGGCGTCGGCGCTGTGCTCGGTTTTGTCCCGCAGATGCTCGTTCTCTTCCTGCTCCTTGCATTCCTGGAAGCCTGCGGTTATATGGCACGCATTGCTTTCGTGCTGGACCGTATATTCCGGAAATTCGGACTCTCCGGCAAATCGTTTATCCCCATGCTGATCGGCACCGGCTGCGGTGTGCCCGGCATTATGGCATCCCGCACCATTGAAAATGAACGTGACCGTCGGATGACCATTATTACCACGACCTTCATTCCCTGCAGTGCCAAGATCCCGTTCATTTCCATGATTGCCGGTGCCATCTTCGGCGGGTCTGCCTGGGTTGCCACCAGCGCATACTTTGTCGGCATGGCAGCCATTATCGTCAGCGGCATTATGCTCAAGAAGACCCGCCGGTTTGCCGGTGATCCTGCTCCCTTTGTCATGGAACTCCCTGCCTACCACTGGCCCACGGTCGGAAATGTTCTCCGCTCCATGTGGGAACGCGGCTGGAGCTTCATCAAGAAGGCAGGTACCATCATTCTCCTGTCTACGATCCTCGTATGGTTCCTCAGCCGCTTCGGTTTTGCGGACGGAGGATTCCGGATGCTGGAGGAGGAAGAACTGGAACTCTCCATTCTGGCAAGAGTCGGCAAAGCCATTGCTTGGATTTTTGCACCGCTCGGCTTTGGTACCTGGCAGGCAGCGGTTGCATCCTTCACGGGTCTGATTGCCAAGGAGAACATCGTCGGTACGATGGGCATACTTTATGGAGGAACCAGGACCTATGCCAACCTGGCCCTGTCCTTTACGGGCCTTGCGGCGTACTCCTTCCTGGTCTTCAATCTGCTCTGTGCACCCTGCTTTGCTGCCATCGGTGCGATCCGGCGTGAAATGAACAACGCAGGATGGACCTGGTTTGCCATCGGCTGGCAGTGCGGGTTTGCCTATGCAGTTTCCCTGATGATCTATCAGATTGGCGGCCTGTTCACCGGGCGTGTCAGCGTCATTGGCCTGATCGCGGCTGTCCTTGTACTCTGTGCCATGGTCTATATGCTGTTTTTCAAAAAGTATCATGAATCGGTCAAACTGTCGAATGAACGATGATGTCAAAGGCGGGTGACAAGGATGTTGGAATGGTTCAACAACAATTGGGGAACCCTGCTGGTGGGTATTGTCCTGCTTGCCGTGGTCTGCCTGAGCATCCGAAATCTCTGGAAGGATAAAAAACAGGGAAAATCATCGTGCGGATGCGGATGCGGAAGCTGCCCGATGCACGGGACCTGCCATAAAGCAGTCTGAATTGCGGGAGGCGCAGTACATACACTTTCCGACAAAAAAGTGTTCACAAATCCGGCCGGACTCGAACCACACGAAAAGCGGCAGAGGATGACGTACATTCCCTGCTGATGGGCGGATGTGTGGCGTAAAGGCACTTGAAACAGAACAGAGCGCTGTGACTGAAGTCATGGCGCTCTGTTTCTTTGGTTTTGTGGGAAATCCGGGATTGGAATCTCTGGTCCGGTGAAGTGCATCTGTCCGTTTTTCTGTAGGTTCCGATATCGGAATTGCCCGGTTCATCATGGCATCCTGCAGGCTGCTGTCTGAACCAGTTTCTTTTCAGACATGCCTTCCATAACAGCCGGACCCCGTTAAAGTTGAACCGGGAACAGTATATTTTTATTGCCATTTTTCCATGAGCTGCGTATCAAATAGTGAAAGCATATTCATACCCTCCCATTGAATCAGAGGGTAAAGACGAAGCAGAGGATGAGGAACGATGAAAAAAGCGGTTGGTATGGCAGCACTGAATCTGGCAGGCATTATCCTGCTGTGGACCCTGATGAATATGTCCATAGCAGAAATCTCGGGAGGAGACTTCCTGCAGAATATGGCTGATCCGCTTTTCCTGGTCAGCTGCGGTGCCGCTGCACTCATTACGGCTGTCTTCACCTTTGTAAAGGAAAAGAAACTTCTGATGAAAGCGCGCACTCTGGCGTAATGTGGGGAATCCGCCTTCCGGGCTGCAGGAAATGTCCGGGAACACTTGATATCAGGACCTGATCAGGGGCGTTGAGCCCTGGGAGATAAAAGAAAATGGAGGATTGTACCGTGAAAAAAGTACTCTTTAAGATTCGAATGATCGCTCTGCTTCTGCTGACAGGCCTGACGTTTCTGCTCAGTATGCCCAGCCGTGCAAGACAAAGGAGGCTGGCGCAGTAAAAGGAAAAGACCCCGGACGCCGAGGTCTTTTCCTTTTCTTCTCAGGCATTACGTGTTGGTGGCACGCACGACCATGATATTCGGATAGGATGCCAGATGATTGATTACATCGGTATAATTCAGGGCAGAGGGCAGATGCAGCGTATAGATATTGGTATAGATGTTCTTTCCGCCTTTTCCTTTGCCCTCCAGGTTTTCAATATGGAAGTCCAGGTTCAGCACCTTAATGTTGTTCTGCTCAAAGAACTCATTGATGTGCGCCATGGTTTCCTGCCGGTTGACAAACCGGACTTCCACACGCTTGAGGGAGTTGACGGGAAGGAGACGCTGCAGGAGAACCAGAACACCGAGGACCAGAACGCAGCCAATCAGACTCATCCAGTAATAACCGTAGCCGGTGGCAAGACCGAGACAGGCCGTGTTCCATACGGAAGCGGCCGTGGTGAGACCGCCGATCTTCCGGTCATTCATGAAGATGGTGCCGGCGCCGAGAAAACCGATGCCGCTGATGACCTGGGCGGACATACGGCCGAAGTTGTAGGTGATGTGCGCACTGGTTTGATTATCCACATCGTGCATGAACATGCATTCAATCAGGGCAATCATACAGGCGCCGAGACAGACCAGGACGTGGGTGCGCAGGCCTGCAGGCCGGTTCTTGTATTCGCGTTCCGTGCCGACCAGGCTTCCGATGAGAATGGAAATAAAGATGCGGAGAAGCAGTTCCATAGGGGTAAAGGGATTGGTGCTGATCAAACGAAAAAACATCCAATAACCCCCCTTCCGATGATTCAATTGGTGATATGCTGGACATATTATACACAAATGATGGATGAAATACTATACTTTTCTGCACATTTTTCAAAATTTACCCGAAAAAATCCGAAATCCACCCATTCCAACGGTTTTATGGGAACGTTTTGACTTTTCGCCTGCAACGTACTACAATAGATGTGCGAAGGAAGGGCTCGGGAGAGACCTGCGGCCGGCAGGTGCGCAGGAACCGAAGGGGCAACGGAAAAAACGATAAACTCTCAGGTAAAAGTACCGTGCCCGGACGCATCCCTGGAAAGTGAAATCACACCGAAGAAGCAAGGCAGTTCTCCGGGCGTAGGGGCTGCCGAATCTTTCAGGTACAATGACAGGGCGTACAGAGGTCAGCGAAGACTGACGCTGCACGCCTTTTTTCGCGTGATTCCGGAAAAAGGAGGCCGCGGCAGCCGGAGCAAACGGCAGAACAACACAGAATTCTGGAGGTGAGGCCATGGGAACCTATGTTCCGAACACGGAAAAAGAACAGCAGGAAATGCTCAAAGCATGCGGTTATCAGGATTTTGATGATCTCTACGGCGGCATTCCGGCGGAACTGAAACGGAAAGAACCCCTTGCGATCCCGGCCGGAAAGACGGAGATGGAAGTGCGGCAGGCCATGGAGAGGATGGCACGGAAGAACCACGTGTACTCCTCTGTTTTCCGCGGAGCCGGCGCATACCATCACTATATTCCGGCCATTGTCGGTGAAGTCACCGGCAAGGAAGAATTCCGGACTGCATATACGCCTTATCAGGCGGAAATCAGCCAGGGCCTTCTGCAGTCCATCTTTGAATACCAGACAGACATCTGTGAACTGACCGGCATGGCGGCTTCCAATGCCGGTGTCTATGACGGAGCCACCGCGGCTGCGGAAGCCTGTGAAATGGTCCGTGAACGGAAACGCAGGAAGGTACTGGTTTCCGGCACCGTGGATCCGAAGACGGTCTCTGTGGTGAAAACCTATGCCTTCGGACGGGACGCAGAGATTGTCCTCATCCCGGAAAAAGACGGCACAACGGATCTGGAAGCCCTGCAGGCGATGCTGGACGCAGAAACCGCCGGCCTTCTGATCCAGCAGCCGAATTTCTACGGCTGTGAGGAAGATGCCGTGCATGCGGCCGAACTGGCACATGCTGCCGGTGCAAAGCTGATCATGAGCTGCAATCCCATTGCCCTGGCTGTCATGAAAACACCGGGAGAATGCGGTGCCGACATTGCTGTGGGTGAGGGACAGCCGCTGGGCCTCCCGCTGAGCTTCGGCGGACCGTATCTCGGCTTTATGGCTGCAGAGGAGAAGATGGTCAGGAAACTTCCCGGAAGGATTGTCGGTGAGACGACGGACATCAACGGGGAACGCTGCTATGTCCTGACCATGCAGGCCCGGGAACAGCATATCCGCCGTGAAAAGGCAGGTTCCAATATCTGCTCGAATGAAGCGCTCTGCGCGCTGACGGCAGCGGTTTATCTGGCTGCCATGGGACCGGAGGGCCTGCGGAAGACGGCGCTGAGCTGTCATGCAAAAGCCGCGTATCTGCGCGGCGTGCTGGCGGAAGCCGGACTGAAACCGGTCCATGACCGGCCTTTCTTCCATGAATTCGTGACACAGGCCCGGGATGAAGCACAGGCAGACGAGGTTCTGAAAGCACTGGAGAAGGCGGATATCCTCGGCGGACTGCCGCTGGGCGGCGGCCGGATCCTGTGGTGTGCAACGGAAATGAACAGCCGTGAATCCATGGACCTTGCGGCACAGACCGTGAAGGAGGTGCTGAAGCAGTGAAGCTGATCTTTGAGCGCAGCATGCCCGGCAGGGGAACGGCCTATGTGCCCGACCTGGATGTGCCGGAGGCCGCACCGGATTTTGCACAGCGGGAGAGGAAACTCCGGCTGCCCGAGCTGCCGGAAGTCCAGGTGGACCGGCATTACACGGAGCTGGCGAAGGAAACACGTGGTGTCAACGGCGGCTTCTATCCTCTAGGCTCCTGTACCATGAAATACAATCCCGCGGCTGCGGAAGCGGTGGCTGCACTGCCCGGTTTTACCGAGGTTCATCCCCTGCAGGAGGATGCGACCGTTCAGGGCTGCCTGGAAGTCATGCAGCTTGCGGAAAAATACCTGGCGGAAATCACCGGCATGGATGCCATTACCCTGCAGCCGGCAGCCGGCGCACACGGCGAGTTTACAGGCCTTCTGCTGATCAAGGCATGGCACAGGTCCCGCGGTGATACGGCGAGAACCAAGATTCTTGTGCCGGACTCGGCTCACGGCACAAACCCTGCCAGCGCGGCCATGGCAGGCTTTGAAGTGGTCAACATCCCGTCCGATCCGAACGGATATGTGGACCTGAAGGAGCTTTCCCAGAGGGTGGGTCCGGATACGGCAGGCCTCATGCTGACCAATCCCAATACCGTTGGGCTCTTTGACCCCAATATTTCCGAGATTACCCGGATTGTGCATGAAGCAGGCGGACTGAACTATTATGACGGAGCCAACCTGAACGCAATCATGGGGATTGTCCGTCCGGGCGATATGGGCTTTGACGTGGTGCACCTGAATCTGCACAAAACTTTTGCCACGCCCCACGGCGGCGGCGGCCCGGGCAGCGGCCCGGTCGGATGCAAAGCATTCCTTTCCGGCTTTCTTCCCGGCATCCGGGTGGAAGAGAAGGACGGAAAACGGTGCCGCAGTGAAGCGGAAGCCCGGGTCGGCGATGTGCGCTCCTTTGGCGGAAACTTCAACGTGGTGGTGAAAGCCCTGACCTACATCCTGTCCATCGGACGGGAGGGCGTACCGGCCACCGCCGCCAATGCGGTCCTGAATGCAAACTACCTGATGCACCGCCTGAAGGATATCTATCCCATGGCTTTTGATACGACCTGCATGCACGAATTCGTCATCACCCTGGAGCATTTCAAGGAAGAGACCGGCGTTTCCGCACTGGATATTGCCAAGGGCCTCATTGATTACGGCATGCATCCGCCGACGATGTATTTCCCGCTGATTGTGCATGAAGCACTGATGGTGGAACCGACGGAAACCGAGACGAAAGAAACCCTGGACGAGGCAGCGGAAGGCTTCCTGGCCGTGCTTCAGGAAGCCCGTGAGCACCCGGAGGAAGCCCACCTGCGTCCCCTGACCACGCGGATCCGCAGGCCGGATGAGGTCAAAGCGGCCCGCAAACCGGTGATTCGGTATGATTTCGGCGATTAAGACGATCCGGACAGACGGCACCGTTCCCTATGACAACCTGGCCCTGGAAGAATTCCTGACGCTCCATGCGCGGGAAGGCGAGTGTATTCTGTTTCTCTGGCAGAACCGGAACACCGTGGTGATCGGAAGAAACCAGAATGCCTGGGAAGAATGCAGGGTCCGGACATTCCGGGAAAGCGGCGGGTATCTGGCCCGCCGGCTTTCCGGGGGCGGGGCCGTGTACCATGACCTGGGCAACCTGAATTTCAGCTTTGCCGTACGCAAGGTAGACTATGATACGGTACGGCAGAGTGAAGTGATCCTGCGGGCGGTCCGAATGCTGGGGATTCCCGCAGAAAGAACCGGCAGGAACGACTTTGAGGCAGAGGGCCGGAAGTTTTCCGGGAATGCTTTCTATGAGCAGAAAGGCTGCTGCTGCCATCATGGAACCCTGATGATGCAGGTGAATCTGGACCGTCTGGAACAGGTCCTGACGGTTCCTTCGGCCAAGCTCCGGTCGCGGGGCGTGTCCTCCGTACGGGCCCGGGTGGTCAATCTCACGGAGTATGTCCCGGGACTGACCAGGGAGGCCCTGGAAACGGCCCTCATTCGGGCCTTTGAGGATGTGTACGGCATGCCTTCCGAAGCGCTGGAGCCGGAAAGGCTGGACGGGGAGGAAATCCGCAGGGAAACGGAACGGCTCTCGTCGGATGCATGGATTCTGGGGCGGCGGATTCCCTTTACCGCAGCCCTGGAAGAGCGTTTCTCCTGGGGCGGTATCCGGATGGAACTGTCCGTGCAGGGGGGAAACGTGGAGGAAGCCGTTTGCTGGTCGGATGCAATGGATGAAACCTTCATTGCAGGAATCGGCCGCCGGCTGGCCGGCTGCCCGTATGACGGGGACGTCCTGGCGGCCCGCCTTGTGCAGGATGCGGCCGATGCCGGCCCGGAAAGGAAAAGAATGGCAGAGGATATTGCCCGGATGATCCGGGTGCAGACCATGGGCGGGTAAGCCCGTAGGCCTTTTACAGGAAAGGAGAGGACAGAGATGGAACTGAAGCGGACGCCGCTGTATGACGCCCATGTGCGTCTTGGAGGCAGAATCGTGGAATTCGGCGGTTTTGAAATGCCGGTGCAGTATCCCACGGGCGTCATCCGTGAACACATGGCGGTCAGAACCGCCTGCGGGCTTTTCGATGTCTCCCATATGGGAGAAGTGCTGATGGAAGGCCCGGACTCGGTGAAGAACCTGAACTGGCTGCTGACAAATGACTATACGGAGATGGAGGACGGACAGGCACGCTACAGCCCCATGTGCTATGAGACGGGCGGCACGGTGGATGACCTGATCGTCTACAAAGTCGCGGAAAACCGGTACTTTATCGTGGTAAACGCATCCAACCGGGAAAAGGATGTTGCCTGGATTCAGGCGCATGTCTCCGGCGATGTGAAGGTCACCGATGTGTCGGACAGCTGGGGCCAGATTGCCCTTCAGGGACCGAAAGCGGAAAGCATCCTGCGGAAGCTGACCGCCGCAGAAAACATTCCAGAGAAAAACTACCATGCCCTGTGGGACCGCGAGGTCGGGGGCATCTGCTGCATCGTTTCCAGGACCGGCTATACAGGGTCGGACGGGTTTGAACTGTATGTCCCTGCGGAAAAGACGGAAGAACTCTGGAACCTGCTCCTGGAAAACGGAAAGGACGAGGGCCTGATTCCGTGCGGTCTCGGCGCGCGGGACACTCTGCGCCTGGAAGCGTCCATGCCGTTGTACGGGCATGAGCTCAGCGAGACGATTTCCCCACTGACGGCAGGCCTTGGCTACTTTGTGAAGATGGACAAGCCGGACTTTATCGGCAAAGCGGCCCTGGAGGCTGCAGGCAAACCGGCCCAGCGCCGCATCGGCCTGAAAGCGGTCGGCAGGGGCATTCCCAGGGAACACCAGGATGTGTATGCGGACGGAAAGAAGATCGGACAGACCACGTCCGGAACGCACTGTCCATATATCGGATATCCGGCGGCCATGGCCATTGTGGACCGTGAATACGCGCAGCCCGGAACAAAGGTTGAAGTGGATGTGCGCGGACGGCGCGTGGAAGCCGAAGTCGTGAAGATGCCGTTCTATAAAAAGTAAGACAGAAACAGCAGAAAAAAACGGCGCTTGCGCCGGGAGAAGAATCAAGGAGGAGAGCATATGCATTTTCCCAAGGAACTGAAGTACACCAAAACCCATGAATGGGTCCGTTTTACGGACGATAACACGGCCTACATCGGAATTACGGACTATGCACAGGATCAGCTGGGTGACCTGGTGTTTGTCAATCTCCCCGCAGAGGGCGATGAGCTGACCGCCGGTGAATCCTTTGCCGATGTGGAATCCGTGAAGGCTGTTTCCGATGTCAATTCGCCCGTCACCGGCACCGTGAAGCAGGTGAACGAGGAACTGGCCGATGCGCCTGAGAAGATGAACGAAGCGCCGTATGAGGCCTGGTTTGTGCTGGCCGAGGGGATTACAGGAACGGCCGAGTTGATGGATGCGGAAGCCTATGAGGCCTTTGTCGCATCGGAAGGCTGAGGAGAAACAGAGACGCAGGAGGACAGACCATGAAGGCATATGACCTGATTGTGATCGGGGCCGGCCCGGGCGGATATGAGGCCGCCTTTGAGGCGGCAGACCTGGGCATGAAGACAGCCCTGGTGGAAAAGGAAGCTCTCGGGGGAACCTGCCTCAATCATGGGTGCATACCGACCAAATCCCTGCTGCATGCCGCGGAACTGTACCGGCAGCTGAAGGAAGCCGGCCCGTTCGGCATTCGGGCGGAGCAGATCACGGCCGACGGGGAGCAGATGCAGGCGCAGAAAAACGATGTGGTTGCGCAGCTCCGGAAGGGCATTGAAACGACAGCAGCGAAGAAAAAGATCGATGTATACCGCGGAACGGGAACACTTCTGGAGAACCGCTGCGTCTCGGTAAAGACCGCAGACGGCGAAGAAAGCCTGCAGGGAACGCATATCATCCTGGCAACAGGCTCGCGTCCGGCACTGCCGCCGATTCCGGGGATGGATCTGGAAGGCGTGGTCACCAGCGATGAGCTGCTGGAACGATCCGAAAAACCGGAGCGTCTGGCGATTATCGGAGGCGGCGTGATTGGGGTGGAGTTTGCCTCTCTGTATGCAGCCCTCGGCTCCTCCGTGACGGTGATTGAGGCCATGCCGCAGCTGCTTCCGAACCTGGACCGCGAGATCGCACAGAGCCTGAAAATGCTGATGAAAAAACGCGGCGTGCGGGTTATGACCGGCGCGCGCGTGCAGGAGATCCGGAAAAACGGGGATGGAAGCCTGGGACTGAACCTGGAGGGCGAGGACCCGGTGGAGGCAGACCTGGTGCTGGTGAGTGTCGGCAGACGTCCGAATACGGAGAACCTGTTCGGTGACAACGGACAGCCGGCCATGGAACGGGGGAGAATCCTTGTCAATGCGTATGGTGAGACAAATCTTCCCGGTGTCTATGCGGTCGGAGATGTGACGGGCGGTATCATGCTGGCACATGCTGCCACGGCAGCCGGAAGGAATGCCGTGCGTCATATGGCCGGTATGCCGCCCTGTGCGGATGTGCGGTACATTCCTTCCTGCATTTACACCGAACCGGAGATTGCCTGTGTCGGCATGAGCCTGGACGAGGCAAAGGCGGCCGGCATCCAGGCGGACAGCCACAAGGTGCTGATGACCGCGAACGGCAAGACCGTCCTGAGCGGTGCAGAACGCGGATATATCCGGGTCGTGTATGAAAAGGAAAGCGGAAAGCTGCTCGGTGCCCAGATGATGTGCGAACGTGCGTCCGACATGATCAGCGAGTTTACCCAGGCCCTGGTATCCGGACTGACGCTGAAGGACATGCAGCGTGCGGTGCGTCCGCATCCGACGTTCTGTGAAGCGATTACGGAGGCCGTCCGTTAAGAAAAAAGAAAAGAAAACATCGGGACCGTCTCAGGAAAGAGACGGTCCCGATTCGATTGCGGAAAAGGATTCAGTATTTTGTGTTGTCCAGGAAAATATTCAGGTACATGCTGCACACATCGCGCACCGATTTGTCACTGTCGGTATTCTCAATCAGGAACTTGATAAAGCGTCTTGGAATCACGATGTCGGAGTGGAGTGTGTCGGCCATGGCATTCTGCCTGGCCAGGTAGGTGATCTCCTGGATCAGGTATTCCCTGGAAAACTCATTGGTTTCCCTGACTTCCCGCAGCCGGCGGAAAGAACGGTTGTGGAAGAAACGCAGCAGGCAGGCAATGCCGAAGGTAATGGGCAGGATCAGCAGCATGGGAATCCAGACCGGCAGGCGCGTGGCGAAACCGTAAAAATCGTTCCAGCCCCCGTTTTCCTCTCCGATGAGCACCACCAGCGTGAAATAGACAAAGGCGTAGATAAGGACCGGGACCAGGGAGACAAGGCAGTTCCTGTAGGTCACGAAGTGATCGGTGATGAAAAAGGAGAAGGCAATGAAGGCACAGACCGGCCCGAGTCCGTGCAGGAAAAACCGGGACCCGGTAAAGATCAGGACAAACCCCTTGACGGGTGCCAGCACGAACAGGGAGACCAGGAAAGTCAGCGTGACGGAAACACAGCCGGTAAACACAAGCACCACCAGCCAGTTCGGCAGATGGAAATACCGTTTCCGCAGGCCGTCAATCGCGTAGGGAACAATCAGACCCATGGTGATGGCCACCAGGATGTTGGAATTGACGGTAAACATGCAGAATGTCTGAATCCCCATGTGATCGAAATTCTCATCATGGAGTGTGGTCAGATTCATCACAATGCCGATGCAGGAACACAAAACGACAATGACGGCACTGATCAGGGAAAGCAGGCACTCCTTCCGGTTCTGCTTTTCCAGCATGGGATACCCCTCCTCCTTGCGGACGTTTGGATGCGTGAAGTTTTTTCCCGACGGGAGACCTTTTCATTTTACTGCATTTTCCGTTCTTTTTACAGAGCCTGTCTCCGAACACACAGAAAAAGCGGTTCTTCACGTTTTCTTCGGGAATGATTCCTGGATTGTCCGCAGCATGTGTCACGGCTGTGCCGTGAAAGGCTCGGCGAACAAGTAGTGCTTTCCGCCGTCCTTCTACTTCTAGCAGATTGGAGAATGTGCTTTCCCTAACTTTCCGTGAAGAGCCGAAAAAGCTGTCCGTTCGGAGACAGCTTTTCTGTGCGGAAGGTTTAATCGTCCAGGAGATAAATACGCAGCCCGTCAAACTTGCGGATGAGTTTCAGCATGCTGTTGAACGGTTTCCAGTCTTTCTCCCTTTCGGATTCGGGAAGTGCAAAGTAATGAGCCCGGATCTCCTCGCTGGTGGGATTGCCGTCCATCGCGAGTGCATGGCAGCGCATCTGTTCGCGCAGCATTTTCTTGTAGGCCTTCCGGTTGACGCCCCGGGGGACCTTCACATGCTCATAGGTATCGCCGCAGCGCCAGCCCATGGACTGGTGCTCGCGGATCCAGCGTTCGTGTTCCAGCGGACCAAACAGATTGATCTGCTCCGGGGTAAACTCTCGGAGCATGTCAAACAGAACCGGGCGGTCGGTGTAGAAGCAGTGGATGACATTCAGGTACCGGCTGAAGCTCTTGACCTGGTTGATGTTCGACAGCTTGTATTCCAGAGACAGGGCTTCAAACTCGCTTTCCAGCTGCTCGGGGGAGACTTTGTCTTCCTTGCCCTCATAGGAATAGCGGGCATTGAGTGCGACGGAGAAGTCATGGATGTGGAGGAAATTGCTGACCGAGAGATAGATATGCTTGTTCTCCCGGCTGGCAGGGGCAAGCCCGCATTCCACGGAAAGCGGGATGAGGGAGGTGTCCACAATGCGCTCGATGTCTTTCTGGAAATCCGGATCTTTGCCGGCCATACTGCTGTAGGCTTTGAGCCGGGGCTTCTTTTCCGGGTCGGGGTTCTTCTTCCAGGCGGCATACTCCTTTTCGTAGGCCGTGATTTTGCCCTTTTCATCCTCATCGAAAAGGTAGTTTGCATGGATGCTGTTTCCGCTGAAATCAAACTGCACGGCCATGGGCTGGAGTTCGGTCCGGGAGTTGCGGCCGTAAGCGGTCCGGTCCCAGCACTGGAGCTCGTCGCAGAGCATGAGAAGGTAGGCCAGGGGATGCAGGTCCATTTTCAGGGTCGGTTTGGTCTGGGGATGATCCTTGTAAAAGGCGATGGAGAACTTGTACAGGCTGTTGTGCAGCAGGATGGCGGAGAGCGCGTCCACATGCGCTTCCGTGAGGTCTCCCCGGAACGTGTCGGCAAGCTCCACGTAAAGCCGGGCTGCGCTGAAGAAGGCGTGGTCCATGAAGTATCCGAATTTCTCGGGTTCCCTGGGTTTCTTTTCCAGCACATTCATCAGGTAGCCTTCGGTGAACCCGTAAGCTTTCCCGAGTTTCCGGGCAATGTCATAGGACAGGAGCTCCGTGACGGAATGGAACGACCGGCCGTAAAGCTTTTCGAACTGCTTTGCGGTTTCGCTGTCGATTTTTGTCAGGACATCCACATTCCTGTAGCCGATGAACAGGCTGTTCTCGCCGCGTTTTTTGTGATTGACTTCATAATAGGACATGACCTGTTCAAAGGGGAGCTCGAAGGGATAGCCGATATCATGGAAGAGGGAGGTCAGTCCCCAGTATTCAAGGAAGAAGCAGGCCGCCAGATGGTCTGTCTTCTCATCCTCTGTATCCGGGTCAAAGCCGTAAAAGGTTTTGAAGGCTCTGCGGAAGGGCTCATTGGTTTCATAGATGGCAAGACCCAGGGCGAACACATAGACCGAATGCGAATAGTGGTCCCGGTGCTTGAGCAGCAGGGAGCTGCCGTTGGCCTCAAACTCACTGAGCAGTTCCACCATTTTTTTGGATTTGCCATACCGGCCGAAGAACATCTCAAGGTAGCAGTAATAGACGGTATAGGCATCCTCTGCAATACCGGAATCAATGAAATGCTCAAGTTCCCGCTCCAGACAGAGGCGGTCGATGTCCATCTGCATGTTGTAGGGAATCTGTCCCGGGGCAATGCTGGTGCCCTTCCAGGTACAGGTTTCTTCCTCTTCCGCCTCGATTTCGGGATCGAAGCGCAGGTCTTCACAGCGGTCATGAAGGAAACGAAGTGCGGCGGATTTCAGGTCAGAGCCCAATGTTTCGCCGCCGTAACGGTAAGGCTCCATGGGGCCGAGGTCCTTCCCGAATTCCTCCTGGTTCATCTGACGCATTTTTCTCAGCGCGGTATAGGCCATATGGTTTTCCTCCCATACAGGCAGACGGAAATTCCCGTGCGGATATTCTATGGACGGGCACCCCGGCAGCCTGGTTTTCTGCTGCATTCTTTTCTGGTCTCATTGTAGGGGAAAACAGGACTGAAATCAAGTACAGCCTGCAGAAGGTGCTCTTCCGGTACACCGGAAGAGACGGAAAAGGCCCGTTTCCCGGACGGGAAACGGACCTGAGAGCGGAAGGGTCACTGATTCAGGACGCGGCCCTCAAAGACGACCGTGTCAGGAACAACATACTGGAACTGATCCTCGGGAACTTCAAAGAGATCGACGCTGTAGAGGTTGTAGTTGGCGCGCTTGCCTACCGTAATGGAACCGGCAATATCGTCGACACGCAGCTGGATGGCAGCATGAAGGGTGTAGCCCTTGAGCAGTTTCTCCAGGGAAAGCTTGGCGTCTTCCCTGGCGCGCATGGGATTCTCTTCATCCATGGGCCACTCAATGTCGATCCGGGTCATGGCGGTCTGCATACCGAAATAAGGATTGGCGCGGTTCTCTTCAAACATGGAGTAGACGTCGCTGCCGAAGGTCACGATACCGCCGGCATCAATGATGGGGTTGAACTGGTACATGCTGTCAAAGCGTTCTTCTCCGAGGTACTGGCGGGCTGCATCGCCGAAATATCCGCCGGACCAGTGGGGAGTCCAGTTGACAAGAATGCCCAGCTGGGCAGGACGTGCCATATCCGCAGGATCCACAAGCTCACAGTGGCAGACTTCCACCTGAATCTTCAGGGAACCGAGTTCTTCCAGGAGTTCCTCGGTGCAGTCGCAGACGGTACGGAAGGCAAGGTCGCCGACCATATGGAAATGGACATCGAGGCCTTCCTCATTGCAGCGGCGGATGACGGCCTTGGTTTCGTCGTGGTCGAGGAGCATGAAGCCGTGATCATCGGGGTTCAGGATGGTGCCTTCGATCAGTGCGCTGTCGCCGAGCTCGTTGGTGCCGTCGTAGAAGATCTTCACGGTATCGATGCGGACGTGTTCGGTGCCGTACTTTTCATCCAGGGCATGGATGGTGGCCAGCACATCTTCCAGTTCGCTGTAATCGGTCATGACAACCGCCATGTCATAGTACATGTTCAGCTTGCCGCTGACGTCCATCTCGTGAATGGACTGGACCTGCAGCTCATCTTCGATGAAGGCGTCAAACACGCCGGTCACGCCCCATTTTTTCATGTCATCCGTCACAATGGACATGACTTCGACGGTGGGCTGTTCCGGGGGATACCAGCCCAGGGCTTCATACATGTTGCCCATCAGGGGTCCAAGGCCGAGCTCGAGCACCCAGCCGGTGAAGTCACCGTTTTCATCCCGGACAAAGTCATTCAGCAGAGGATCGGCAGGGTCCATATCATAAACTCCCAGCAGTTCAAGGCACTTGGTGTTGATCCAGCTGGCATGGTCGGAAAAGTCGCGGACCAGGATCGGACGGTCGGGAGCGATGGCATCCAGGGGTGCCTTGTTGGGGCCTTCCGGTCCGAAGAGATTGGAGGGATAGTACTCGAAGTAGACAAAAGGCGCTTCCTCTTTGTCATGCTCGGCGAGATAGTTCGTGATGAACTCGATGATCCCGTCATAATCCGGGAGTCCCATCCGCGTATGCCAGTCTGTCATGCCGACGGTGGCGGGATGGGTGTGGGCATCGAACAGGCTGGGCGTTGCCATGCCTTCTTCGAGGCGGATCACTTCGGTGTCTTCGCCGATGTATTCTTCGGCACCCTCTGCATTTCCGACATAGACAAACGTTCCGTCCTTGACGGCAAATGCTTCGGTCCAGAGCTGAGCATCATCAGCGGTGTAGACTTTGCCGAAAACGACGGTGTCCGCAGTTTCGGCAGAGGCCATGCCGACGGCAAGCATCAGCAGGGCGAGGAGCAGGGCAAACTTTTTCATGGAATGCACCTCCACAATTTATTTGTCGCATCCGGAGGCAAAAGAAAAAAGGTGTGTGTTTTCAAGCACAGCACCCTCAGACAGGCAGAATATGCCGCTGAGACAAGGATAGGTTGTCAGAGTTTTTCTCAGGTAAAAATCTTACCACTCTTATTGACCATTTCACATTCGGTGCGCGCATAGCACGGTCGGTCATCCGCCGGCAGTGAAACTGAGCTTCAAACTCAATCAATAATGCAGAACCAGCTGCATACGGGTTTATACCCCGCATCGGCATGTGCCCCAGGCTGTCCGTTCGGCCTTTCCTTTTAGCGTCGGGGCAGGTCTTTTACCCGGAATGAACACTGTCATTCCTCATCTGCGACCGCGCGCTTATAGGGAAAGCGCGCGGGATTGTCAAGAAGGAATTCCGGAGGGTCGGACAGATGGCAGGAAAAAAGGAAGGAGGAGGGCAGAGGGAAGGCGGGTCAGCAGGCCGGTGTTCCCTTTGAGTCCCGGGAACGGCAGCATTCAGTCGGGGTCATGGAAAACTGTTTCCGGAATGCGCCGTTGAAGCTTCGGATGGCGGAAAAGCCGGACCGCGCGGCAGCCTCCGTAATGTTTGCCCCGGGTTCCCTCAGAAAACGTGCGGCTTCGTCATGGAGGCGCATATTGATCATTTCACAGAAGCCGGAGAGGAAAGACTGCGAGAAAAGAGGGGGCTTGTAATTGTATTTGCTGCCGAGACGACGGGCTTGGTCATGAAAGCTCACATACTCAAGATCATGAGACGGATTGAATTGCATGATCGGGCTTATCGGCTCATGATCAGTCCTCTGTCCCGTTTCCGGAGGCCTGGACCGACTGATGGGAGTGCTGTACATGGCAGCTGAGAGAACAGAACACAGAAAAAGGATTGCTTCCGAAAGATCCGGTAGGATCCGGGGGAAACAATCCTTTTTGTCATGAAATGAACGCAGCCAGCTCCGGAACGACAGTCGGGGGAAAGACCTCTGTCCGTAGAGGATGCGCTTTCACAGGCTCTCGCTGTTGATTCAGCAGGCCGCTTTCCTTTTCACCGAGAAGAAGGTAAAAACGGAAGCCAGAAGTGCACATGCTCCGAACCCGACGAGAAAGCCGGGACGGGTGAAACCTGCCGCAAGGCTGCCTCCGGAAATAAGGGAAAAAACAAGCTCCGGAAGAATCCAGATAGCGGCTGCTACGAGAAAATTGAGCGCTGCGTAAACAAATGCCTTTTTCATAATTTTTACCTCCAGCCGTATTGCGGCGAATTTTTTAACATGTCAGGGGTTTCTGACCGCCTGCACTTATTGATACGTCCGTCGGGTCCCGATGGCAGGAAGAAGGGCCGGAAAACAGCAACAAAACAGCAACAATACGATTTGCCAAAGTAAATACAAGAGTTGACTTCCAAGGCCCCGGAGTCTGTCTGCGAAGTCTATATGGACACCGGCAGGAGAGCCGTTTTTCCGGGAAAGAAAAACTCCTGGCGTTTGCCAGGAGTCCGTCTTTTTTTCTGGATTATCTGCGGGGGAGGCCGACAATGGAAGCGGCAACCCAGCCGGTTTCTTTTTCTCCGTTCTTGTTGGTATAGCTGATCATGACATAGTTCCTGTTGCTGACGGAATCATAGACCGGATGTTTTTCATCGATGGTATCCACGACGGTTCCGTTGGGCAGGGAAGCGATCTGGTTCCTTGCACCCTGTGTGGGGGCACGGCGCACGGCAGCGTTGACACTCGAGCCTGTATTGATCTTGCGCTTTACACCACCAGTAACTTGTTCCATAGCGTTCAAATCGAGTTCTGTCATTTTTATATTCCTCCCTCATATTGTTGAAGCAATGATTTCTGCTTTCACTAGTATATACGATTTCCGGAAGAAAATGGCAGTGATTCCGCTAAAAATGGGAAAAAAGTTTTTGCAGGGCATGTCATGACGGTGTTTCAGGGGAAGGCGTGTCTGTTTTCGGCAGATTCCGCATGAAATGAAAGATGAAGACGAGGGCCAGCGGGAAGGCCAGGAGATAGGCAAGGGGCTGTGCTTCCTGAATGCCTGCAAGTCCGCGCAGGCGGGACAGAAGAAGCAGAGAGGGAATAAAGAACAGGCCGCTGCGGGCGGAACTCAGGAAAGAAGCGCCGAGACGGTGACCGGTGCTCTGATAGAGCATCTCCGTGGCCATACTGAAAGGCAGGGTCAGGATGGTGATCATCTGAAGCTGCAGGGCACGGGTTCCGATGGAAATCACCTCGGGATCATCCCGGAAGACCGAGATCAGGCTTCCGGAGAACAGAAGCGTAAGGGAGGCAGAGACAATCAGGATGGTTTCGCTCATGATGACCGTCACCCGGTACGCCCTGCGAAGCCTGGCATACTTTTTTGCTCCGTAATTGAAGGCACAGACAGGCTGGAAGCCCTGTCCGATACCCAGGGCCAGTGCAAAGACAAAGAAGGAAATTCTTCCGACAATGCTCATGGCTGCCACGGCAGCGTCTCCGTAGACGGCGGCAGAGCTGTTCAGGAGAATACTGGCTGCGCTGTTGAGCACCTGACGCAGCATGCTCGGAAGGCCTGTTGTCATAATGTCCGCGATGACGGAGGGGCGGGGGGAGAAATTCCGGAAGGAGAGCTGTGTCACGGTCTTGCGGCGAAGGAACATGCTCAGGAGAATCAGGAAGCTGATGATCTGGCTTGTAGCAGTTGCCAGCGCTGCGCCGGCCACGCCCATGTTCAGGACAAACATGAGAATGGGGTCCAGCGCAATGTTCAGAATGGCACCGGACATCAGGCCGATCATGCCCAGGGAAGCTTTCCCCTCATAACGCAGGAGGTTATTGAGCGTATAGCCGCCGGTCATGAAAGGGGCGGCGAGGAGGATCATGGTGAGATAGCTCTTTGCATGGGGATACATGGTTTCCGTGCTGCCGAGCATCAGGATGATCCGGTGATGCAGGGGGAAAGCAATCAGCGCAATGAGCAGGCCAATGGTGACCGAACAGATGATCCCGGTGGAGGCGATACGGGAGGCGCTCCGGTCGTCCCGTGCACCGAGGAGACGGGCGGTAATGCTGCCGGCACCCTGGCCGAACATGAAACCGACGGCCTGGAGGATGCTCATGAACCCGAAAATGATGCCGACGGCTGCGCTTTCGCTGGTGCCGAGACGGCCGACAAAGGCCGTGTCAACAAGATTGTAGATATTGGTGACGAGCATGCTGAGGATTGTGGGGACACTGAGCTGCGCAATCAGCCGGGGAATGGACTCCTCCGTCATACGGTTGTACTGGGATGCAGCGTTTGTGCCGGGCTTTGTGTTCATGCACCTGAGACCTCCTTCAGCAGATGGAAAACATCATAAAAGAAAAAAAGGCAAAGCGCAAGAGAAGCAGAGCCTGCCGGGGAGGCAAAAAAAAAACAGCCCAGAGGCTGTCAGTCCGTTTTCAAAGGATCAGGAACCGGAGTCAGCGGACGGCCTCGTTCCAGTTTTTCTCAGCAAGGAAGGCAAATACGCCTGTGAGGGCCGCTGCACCAAGGCAGGGAATAATGCACCGGGGACGGGCAAATGCCAGCAGGACATTTTCACCGACAGAGAGTGCAAAGGAGAGCTCCAGCGCAGCACATGCGACTGCAGCAATCACAGCATAAAGAATGCCTTTTCCAAATTTATTCATCATTGTTCTATCCTCCTGCCGCATTGCGGCATGTCTTTTATTTCAGACCAGGCTTTCCGGCATTCTTCCGATGTCCGGTTTCTCAGGCGATTTTTCCATTCCTGCAGCGGGTTTTTCCTTCTTCCAACAGGAAACCGCATGCTGCGGCAAGTACGGCAGCGACAATGCAGGGAATCAGATGAATGGGGTTTGTGATGTTCTGCATGAAGTCTCCACCGATCGTCTGGCTGTAGATATATTCCAGGCCTGTCCACAGGGCTACAAGACCTATAAAATTGAGAATCATTCTGCAAATAGCGCGTTTCATCATACAGAACCTCCCTCTGCTGCGCATGGGCACAGCGTTTCATTGTCAGACGCACTGTACGCCTGCACTTTTTGATACGTTTGTTCGGGAAAGATGGCAGTGAGGATGCATCTTTTTCTGCGCAATCTTATTTGCCAATGTCAATGCAACACAGATGCTGCCATGGCTGTTTTTCTGCGGATCCTTGAGGTATAATCAGGGAAAGAATCCGCTGGGGGAAAATACGATGAAAATTGCTGCATTCTATGAAAATATTGCGGAAGGTATCGAAAGGTCCGGGGAATCTCTGGAAGAGGCTCTTTCCAGCCTGAAAAAGGAAGGCATGGATCTTCTTTACCTTTCTCCGGATTCCTGGAAACGCGACCGGAAGAGACTGGGCCCGCTTCTGGAAAAACTGGACATCGGGATTGAGGGCATGCATGGGTTCTGCGATTTTCCGGGCAGCCCGGAAACAGAACGCTGGCGCGAGCTGGTGGATCTTGCCGCAGAAGCCGGTGCGGGCAACCTGCTCATCGTGCCGGGATTCCTGTCGACAGGAAACAGTGTACGGGATCTGGAAAGCATGCTGCAGGGCCTGCGGAAAACCGTGGCATACGGTCGGCAGAGAGGCATGCCCATCCTGATGGAGGACTATGACGGACTGCTTGCTCCGTATAATTCCATGGCAGGTCTGCAGTATTTCCTGGATCAGGTGGAGGGACTGGAATGCGCCTTTGATACCGGGAATTTTGTCATGTATCACGAAGATGAACTCGCGGCTTTTGATCTGTTTGCAGGAAAGATTCGGACGGTGCATCTGAAGGACAGAGTACAGGAAGCCCCGTGTCAGGGAGGCTATGCGAATACCTGTGCAGATCTGAAACCGGCCTATACCTGTCCTGTCGGGCAGGGGACCATCCGGATGGACACAATCCTCAGAAAACTCGAGGGAATTGGTTATCCGGGCAATGTCGTAATTGAACTGTACGGGTACGCTCCTCAGGCAGCCGTACAGGGCTTTCGGGATTCTCTCCGGTGGCTGCACAGCAGGGGCATCTGAAAAGAAAAAGCTGCAGAAGAAACAAAAGAGCATATGAAAAAAGCAGCTGCTTCAGGGGTGAGGCAGCTGCTTTTCCAATGAAGGAACATTCCGGAGAAAAGAACAGTCCGTATGCTTCAAAGTCCGTATTTCAGTCTGAAGAAGATCCTTTCATTTTCCGGTACAGTTTCACAGCAAGGAACAAAATGACCATGACCCACACAGAAACCCAGACCTCGACCGACCATAACGGTGCGGCACCGCGCTGATAAAGTGCGGCAAACAGATCCATCAGCATATGAAGAAGGATCGCCAGCGGCAGGTATCCTTTTTCTGCGCTGTGTACGCCGTAAAACACAATGACGGTCAACCCGATATGTCCAAGCATCGCAAGCAGACGCTCAAGCACATTCATGGCCATCATACCGTAATCAAAAGCGGCGGCGGCCTGAACGCTCGGGAGTGCAGCGGCGGCAGTTTCCTCTGTGATCTTCAGCGCCGTCAATGCTTCTTCCACGTTTCCTTTGGAGAACATGACGGCAATGACGAGATAGGTGATGATCAGAGGAAGAATGACGGCCAGAATCTCGATTCCGCCGTGGCCGATGCCGTACAGGACTGCGTTTTCAGGGGTGCGGTTCTTTTTCATGATGTATTTGAGGACTATATGCCTTCCGCATTCCTCAAAAACACCTGCCATCACGGTTCCATAAAGCACGAAAGCGATTGTGTTTCCGTTGATGAACCTGGAAACGGGATTGTCCGAGACGATGCAGAAATAATGGATGCCAAGCTCCAGCACCCGGGCAGAAACGATGAATCCGATGGCTCCTGCAATCAGATAGCTGATCTTTGTCTGCTGTTTATGCTTCCTGCGCCAGTAGAGGAAGAAAACGACAGGGACTGCGATCATCAGGATGACCGTGATGATCAGAGCGGGAATACTGCTTTTGCCAATGACGATTTTTTCGAATTCTGTCATTTCCCGTCACCGTCCCAGATCTCCACACAGAAGCCCTTGTGTCCGCAGGCCGTGCAGGTCAGTTTGCGCGTGGTGGGCGTATGATTTGCCCAGAAAGCTTCTTTCAGTGTTGGTTTGAAGATCTCGTGGCATTCCGGACAAATGTATTTTACATGATTGAAGTAGTAACGGCTGACCGAAACGCCCCAGAGAACAGCCACCAGGACCCAGACGATGAACGGCCACCAGATGCCCCTGGCGATCCAGAAGATGATGGAAAACCATTGCAGTGCCGTCACCGGAATTCCGGTCAGAATCATCATCCAGTGCATTCTTTTCAGTTTTTTCTTGCCTTCCATTATGACAGCCATGTCACCGATGGTTTCGAGAGAGAATACAGCTTTGCTTTTCAGTCCGTTTTTCAGCTCACGCAGCATTTCCAGTTTTTTCTGCTTCTCGGAAATTTCTTCCGAAAGGTTGTTCTCCTGCTGTTCAATGAGCAGCGAGATGACTTTCTCGGGATGCTCTTCCTTCAGAATCTGAGAAATCGCGTCGATGGGAATCTCCATTTCGCGCAGAAAACAGATGATCTTCATATGCTTCAGATCGTCTTCCGAGTAGAGCCGTCTTCCGCCTTCGGAAAGCTCACTGGGAATCAGGATGCCTCTGGTATCATAATACTGAACCGTCCGAACTGTGACGCCGCAGAGTTTTGCAAGCTCTCCCGTTGTATATTTTGACACAGCTTTCGCCTCCTTACGCCATGTATTCTGCAACATGACGCCGCGTAACAAGCAATACCTTACGCAGGGGATTTTTCATTTTTTGCGGAAAAAACATCGTTTTTCCGGAACAATGCATATCACGGGGGCGGACAGCCTGTTCCTGTATACATCCTTCAATCGAGGGTTCAGCGGTACTTCTGAAGGACAGGGATTCCTCTGTCGGCAGTACATTCCTGTATTTCTCAGCATCCGGTAAGGCATAAGATGCTGTTGATCAAGATCAGCATGTGCAGGACAATGTGATAGAAATCCGGAATCAGTCTTTTGTCACTCATGGGAAAAATCCGGAGGCAGTCCCGGAAGCAGTCATTATACCCCTGCAGTTTCTCTTTACTTGCACCAAAGATCGTATAATACCAGTGGCACCTAAACTGCACCATGAACCACAGTACCAGGATTCCAAACAGAATCCACTTTCCGGCAGGCCGGAAGCAATGAAACGCGGCAAGACCCAGGCTGTACAGACAAAGGGCAGCAAATTCAGCGCTTTTGAGTCCCATGCCTTCTACAAGAAGACGTTTTCCGATTCTGTAGGTGATCGTACATCCCAGAAACCAGACCCATAAGGCAATCTGGCAGATGATGGTGACAACCACGGTTTGACACCTCCCTGAAAGGGAAACTTAACGTTCTGCCAGCAGGGTAAACGTCGTTCCCCATTCTTTCAGAATCTGTATATTTGAAAAGCCTGCCTGCTTCAGAAGCTGTATTTCATGTTCAACAGTCAGCGGCGTGTCATAATGGAACAGACCGTCATCAGGCAGGCCCTGTTCTTCTTTCAGCTGTTTCAGGTTCTGAAAGTACTCTTTTTCCAGTTCTTCTGATTCGGCAAAATAGTCGGTCAGCACAAAGCAACCATGGCTCTTAAGTGCAGCATGCAGTTTTCTGTACAATGCTTCCTTCTGCTCTGCCGGAAAATGGTGCAGTGATTCCACGGAGACCGCTGCGTCATAGACTCCCTCTCCGAAGGGGACATCAAAATACGAACCCTGAATCAGGCGGATTCTCGGATCCGGAAGTTTTTCTTTTAATGCTTTCAGCATAGCTTCGGACAAATCAATCCCTGTGACCTGTGCTTCCGGATTCAGCCGGAAGTATTCTTCCAATTCCAGCCCGGTTCCGCAGCCCAGATCCAGAATCCGTGCATTTCTTTCCATTGGCAGAAGGGATGCCGTATATGCATAGAAACAGGATGCCCCTTCAATCGTCGTCCGCATATGCTCATCATAGCCCTCAACCCGTGCGGCGAAAAAATCGTCCATTCGTTCCAGCTTCATACCCAGCCCTCCATGCCAAAGAGACTTGATCAAAAAACACAACGCCGTTTTGCCGCAAGGATTTCTCCTGGCAGATCCATCCCTGCGTCTTTCCGCCGGTTCGAATCCGCCTTACCGGAAGCCTGTGGAATCCTGCTTTTGAGCAATCATCGTGATCCATACCGGGATCGCTGCCATGGGATTATACTTCCAGTCATTGATGTGTTCTGTCTCCGCTTCGGTGATTGATTTCCGTTCCTCGAAGGTAAACCAGAACGATGTGTCGGCGGAAGGAATCTCGGCCATTTCCAAAAACCGCATTCCAGCCTGTGCATGGGCATTGAGGATATCCTGAACTCTCCAGTGGAGATCAGGAAAAACATCGTCGTAGGATTTTCTGATTTCAGGCGCTTTCCATGCTTCCATTGTAAAAGGCCTGGTAAACGGATGAACATCATACATGGCCGAATACCCGCCCTTTTTCAAAACTCTCCCGATATTCCTGTACATCTCTCCCAAGTCGTGGATCCAGGACAACGTTCCGTTCGACGTATAAACCAGATCAAATGTCCCGTCATCGAACTTGGATAAAGAGATGGTATTATCGCAGACATACTCGATCTCGAGCTTCCAGGAATCGGAAACCGACCTGGCATTTTCCAGCTGCCGTTCGCTGAGATCAGACGAGGTTACCTTTGCTCCCATAAGTGCAAAGGCAAAGGCCGCATAATTGTCACCGCTTGATGGCAGCAGGATCTTTTTTCCTTTGAATTCACCGATGTATTTCTGCATCAGTTCCAGAACGCCGGGGTAAAAGGCGCTTTGGGGATTTTGCCTCAGCCGGCCGAGCTTTTCTTCTGTCCTTAAGGACTGATACCATTCCGAATCAGAAACCGCATTCCAGTAACGTTTGACATCCATTTCTCTTTGTTCCATCGCTGAGCCTTCCCGCACAGAAGATGCAAAGTGCGTTGTCCTTGGACGGTCCCGCCTCCCGGGATTCCGCCGGAAAAAACGTTGCCCATCACAGACGTTTCACATATTCGTAGACTTTTTCAGACCATTCCCAGATATCCCTGCTGTCGTTTTTCAGGAAATGGACGCTTGCCTTCAGCCCTTCCGGTACAAACGGCGCAACGGTCTCA
>JAEEGL010375099.1_pt1 | contig 27620 bp, 25 predicted proteins | sample 9134231 | NCBI WGS metagenome assembly JAEEGL01 (sample SAMN16246548, study PRJNA631951) | gut metagenome | biome: gut microbiome; feature: rumen; material: fiber-attached | host: Bos | place: Iran: Karaj | collected 2018-10
TCATCAACGGGAAATCGCCCATAAAGACCTCCTGCTGCTTGACCTCGCCCGTTTCCTTATTGATCAGGCGGACGGTCACGCGCAGGGGCGCCGCATAGTTCACGTCGCGGCTCTTGCTCTCTTCGATGGAATACTTGGGCTTATCCAGATCGATCCGGTAGTCCACGAATTCCAGAACGAGTTTTCCGGAAAAGTCGACGATCGGCGAAATGTCGTTGAAGACTTCGCGCAGATCCTCTTTCAGGAAGTGGTAATAGGAATTCTTCTGCACCTCAATGAGATCGGGCATTTCAAGAACTTCGGAAATGTGAGAAAAGCTCTTTCTGGTCCGTTTTCCCATCTTGACGTCATGCATCATTGCGTTTACTCCTTGCTGACGGTTTCCCATCTGATTGATTTCGGGCGTATCCCCCCGCCCGTGGAGGTGGCAATATTCCTTACCTCCTGTGTCTTTTTGTCCCGAAACAGCTCGCTTTATTTCAATCCGCAGAGGCTATAGGGGCATATTACCACAGTATAGGCATCATAATGCAATATCGAATAATATCATCTTGAAATCAACCTGTCAAGCGGATTTTTCATAAAACCGTAATATTTTTTTCTGCGCGGGATTTCGCACGCATATACTTGGTATAGGCAGCCGGAAAAACGTCCATACTCCGGGCAGAAAAAGGAGGTGATTCCATGAAAGAAACCCACACAGGCTGGACGGCGCAGGAGGACGCGGCGCTGACCTTCGCCGCGTCGGAGGCGCGCAGACAGCGCAAACCGCTGAAAACGGCGTTCGACGCGATCGCGATCGAAACGAACCGCCGTCCGAACAGCGTCCGCAACCACTATTACACGCAGCTGAAGCCGAATGAAAAAGACGGACCGGTGTTTCTCCCCTTCTCCGAGGAGGAGACCGACCGCCTGCTGGAAACAGTGCTGCTCGCGCTTGCGAACGGGCAGTCCGTGCGCGCCTGCACGCTCGCGATGGCGAACGGCGATACCCGCCGCATGCTGCGCTATCAGAACAAGTACCGCGCGCTTTTGAAATCCCGTCCCGAGCGCGTGCGTTCGGTCCGGACGCGGCTCGTTTCCGAGGGGCACGCCGTTCCGGATCCGTTCGTGCGCGATCCGGACGCGCCGCACGTCGGCCGCCCGCCGAAAACGAACGGCGATCTCGAGCGCCGCATCCGCGCGCTGCTCGACACGCTGTGCCGGAACCTGCTGGCCCTGACGCAGGGCGAAGACGCGGTCTGAACGGCGCCGGACCGGAAAAGGAGGTCCCCCCTCCTTTTTTATATGCGCGTGCGCGAAACGATTGAATTTCCCGTCGAAATGTGGTATAATCGGGACGGAAAGGTGGTATACCCGTATGCTGATCCTGATCGCCGTTCTGCTTCTGAGCGCCGCTTCGACCGCGCTTCTTTCGTGGCTGCTCGGCTCCTGCGCGACGTGGTGGTTCGTACTGCGCATCGCGCTGCTGTTTTTGGCGTTCTGCGTCTGCTGGCTGCTGCTGTACACGCTGTTCCTGTTCGTTCTCGGCGCGCTGATCGATCAGAAAAAGCCGGTCAAAAAGCCGCATCACGGCATGCGCCGGCTGATGGTCGAAACGATGGAGCTGATCCTGCTCGTCGGGCGGATCCGCGTGCGCGGCGAAGGGCTCGACCGGATCGACCGCAAAAAGCCGTTCCTGCTCGTGGCGAATCACCGCTCGCTGATCGACCCGTTCCTGCCGCTGACGCTTCTGAAGGGCACGGAGATCGTCTATATCTGCAAGCCCGAGGTCGCGAAGATGCCGGTCGCAGGCGGCATGACGCATATCTGCGGCTTCCCGCTGATCGATCGGCAGAACAACCGGCAGGCGCTGAAAACCATCTTCCGCGCCGTCGGGATCCTGACGGACGAATCCACCTCCGTCGCGATCTTCCCCGAAGGCACGCGCAACAAGACCGCCGATCCGCTGCTGCCGCTGCATCCCGGCTCGTTCTCGATCGCAAAGCGCGCAAACGTGCCGATCGTCGTCGCCGTCAACCGGAACACCGAAAAAGCGCTGAAGCGGTTCTTCCTGCACCGCACGCGCGTTTCCTTCTCGGTCGTCGACGTGCTCTCTCCCGAACGGATCGCGCCGCTCTCCACACAGGAGATCGCGGAGCTCGTGAAGGAACGGATCGAAGCGAAGCTGAAAGAAGCGAGCTGATCCCCGAATAAAAAAAACAGCGCCCTTCCGGGCGCTTTTTTTCACGGCCTGACCGATCTGGCCGCCAGCAGGTCGCGCGCGTGTTCGGCAAGCGCGTAGACCGTTTCGGACGCGGTCGGACGCTTCACAAACGGGAACGGCCTTCCCGGCTCCGTTTCCTCCCGATCCCAGCACGCGCGGATCGCCCCGTACATCGCCTGCCCTGCGCGGTCGTCCGACCGTCCGCACATCGCGCCGAGCACCGGAAACAGCGTGTCGAACGGCCGGCGTCTGCATTCCGGCATATGCTCCGCCGTCACGCGGACGCCGTCGCGCAGCAGCTCGAAGCCGCGCTGCTCCGGATTGACGCCGAGCTCCAGCAGCAGTTCGGCGCTGATCCGCGCCCCGTCTCCGATCCGTTTCGGATGCGCCTCTCCGTTCCATCGTTCCTCTCTCCGCAGGACCCTTCGATTCAAAATACTGATCCCTCCCCTCTCCGCATTCAGTCTACCGCGCATAGGGAACGGAATCCACAAACGAACCGTTTCGATCGTCGGGGAATCCGTAAACGATCTGTGACAAACAAAAACCGGCGGCTCAGACGAGCCTGCCGGTCGTTTCCGTCTCTTTTGCGATTCGCCTGCGGTCCGGCTCGACCGTGACGGTCAATCCGTCCGCGCCGAGTTTTTTCGCTTCGATCAGCGCAAGCCGCGCGCGCTGTCCGCTCATCAGAAGCTTCATGCGCTTCGGCGCGAACCGCGCGTCCGAAAGCGTCCGGAACGCCGCCGCAAGCTGTTCGGCGGGATAGCAGAACGTGAGCGTGCCGCCGTTTTTCAGAGCGAGGAACGCGGCGCCGCACCAGTCGGACAGCAGCGACCGCTCCGCGTGACGCGCGGTCCCGCGCTTTCCGGGATCCCCCGACGTGAAGTACGGCGGGTTCATCAGCACGCGCGAAAACGCGCCGTATCCGAGTTCCTTCGGCGCGTCCTCGGCGGAAAGCATCAGAAACCGGATCGCCTGTCCGTTGCGTTCCGCGCTCGCCCGCGCCAGCGCGAGCTGTTCCGCGTCGACGTCGACGCCGGTGTACGTTCCGCCGTACCGCGTTTCGGCGTACAGGCACAGCACGCCGTTTCCCGTGCCGAGATCCAGCACGGCGTCCGATTTGCCGATGCGCGCGAAATGCACGAGCGCGATCGAATCCTCCGTAAAGCAGCCGAGGTCCGGATCCTGATAGATCCCCGTTTTCGGCTCGACAAGCCATTCCCAGCGTTTCATTCCGAGCCCTCCGGTACGAGCGGCGCCGCCGTCGATCCGGGCGTCTCCCGCGGGAAGTCGATCGTCCCGTCCGCGCGGATCGTGCCGATCGTCACGCCCGTATAATACTGATGCAGGATCTCCTCATACGACGCGCCGCGCTTCGCCAGGCCGTTCGCGCCGTTCTGCGAAAGGCCCACGCCGTGCCCGTATCCCTTCGTATGGAAGACGATCCCGTCCTCCGCCCACGTGATCGTGAACATCGTGCTGCGCAGATTGAACAGGCTCCGCGCTTCCTTGCCGGTGATCTCCGTTTTGCCGAGCCGCAGCGTTTTGACGCGGCCGCTCTCATAGGTCTCCGCAATGCGGACCTCGTCCTCGGCGTTGTCCTCCGTCACGCCGCATCCGGGGTACTTCTCCGTGATCAGCGCCAGAAACGCGTCAAAGCCGATCTCGACGTCCTCCGTGCGCATCGGATCCTCGTACGGACTGTCGACGCCGCGCAGGTACGGCAGCGCGTTCGCGTAGACGTTTTCGGAATCCTCGGTGCGTCCGCCCGAGCACGCGTGGTAGAGCGCGTCGCAGAGCTTGCCGTCGTACGTCACGACCTCGCCCGCCGTATCGATGACCGCCTGCGCGACGAGATTGTAGTTCTTCACGTAATCGTCGCCCCACGTCTGCTGCATGCGCTCGTGCGTCGAAAACGCCTGACAGCACTTGCTGTTCGTGCACACGTCCGCGTCGGGATTCGTATGACAGCCGCCGTGCGCCACGCTGTACAGCGTATAGGTGCGCGACGCGACCGCCTGCGCCTTCAGCGCCTCAAATTCGTAGCGCACGGGCATTTCCGCGGCGACGACGCCGACGACGTACTCCTCGAGATCCATGGTGACGAGCCGGTCCGCGCGGTGGTCGTAGACCCGGATCTGCACCGCCTCCGTCCGGTCGTACGTCGCGTACAGATCGAGCAGCGTCGGTCCGGGCGTTGCGAACGCGTTCTCCCGGGGCAGCGGATTTCCCTGCCCGCACGCATCCTTCAGGGCGGTGCGCGCAAACAGGATCAGCGCGACCAGGAGCGCCAGCAGCAGGATCGCCATGCCGGCGAGCACGATGGGGTTGTTTCGGAAACTCTTCATGGTATGTATTATAGTGCCCGCGCGCAAAAAATACCAGTTATTTTTACTTATCACGAAATTCCCGCTTTCCGTTGCATTCCGAAACGCCGCCGTGCTATAATACGGGTATGAATATCCGTTTTTCGCCCGATGCGGCGCGGCGCGAGATGACGCCGGTCGACAATCTGTTCTTCCTTGAATACATGCCCGATGCGGACGGCACGTTTGTGAAGGTATACCTGTTCGGTCTGATGCAGTGCTATCACCCGTCGCTTGCCGACACGGACGTTGAAAACGCGCTGGGGCTGACCGAAACGCAGATCCGCTGCGCGTTCGTCTACTGGCAGGCGAAGGGCCTCGTGCGGATCCTCGGCGACGATCCGCTGTCGGTCGAGTATCTTCTGACCGAACAGCCCGCCGTGACGACGGCGACGCCGAAAAAATACCGCCGCTTCATCGAATCGATCGACGCGCTGCTTTCGCCGCGCTCGCTCGACATGCGCGAAATGAAGGCGATGTACGACTGCATCGAGCTGTACGGGCTCGAGGAGGGCGCGGTGCTCGCGCTCGTCGGACACTGCATCGAGCTGAAGGGCAAGCGCGTTTCGACCAACTACGTGCTCACCGTCGCGCAGGAATGGAGCGAACGCGGCATCAAAACGCAGACCGCCGCGGAAACGTACGTCGCCGACTGGCGCACGAAAAAGCACGGCGCCGCGGAGGTGCTGCGCCGCTGGAACAAGCGCCGCCCGCCGACGGTCGACGAAATGGACCTGTACGACCGGTGGATCAACGAGCTCGGCTTCGACGCCGAGGCGATCCTGTCCGCCTGCTCGCGCATGACGGACGTCGCGACCCCGACGTTCGCGATCCTCAACGACCGCCTGCTGGAGATGAAATCGCGCAACGTGACCGACGCGGCGGAAATGGACCGCGACGAGGCGCGCGCCGCGCAGGACCGTGAGTTTGCGCGGCTCGTGTACGCGCGGCTCGGCAAGATCGGCGCGCCGGACAAAACGACGGTCGCGCAGCTCAGGATGTTCCGCGACGATAAGGGCATCCCGCGCGACGCGATCCTGCTGGCCGCGGACGAATGTGCCGGCGCGGAGCGGCCGCTGGGTCTTCTCAAGAAGATCCTGTCTGACTGGGCGAACGCGCACATCGAAACCGTGGAGCAGGCCGAAGCGGCGCTGAACCGGCCGAAGCCCGACACGCCGAAAAAGCCGAAAAAGAAAAAGAACCCGGCGCTGATCTATCAGCAGACCCCCATTTCGGAAACCGACTTCAACAATCTGGTTGTGGATCTGAGCGAGGACGTATGACGAACGAACTGCAGCGATATTACAGCGACCTGCGCGAAAAGAACCGCCGCGCGCTCGAAAAGCGGATCGCGGAATGCGAGCAAAAGAACCGCCGCTTCCGTTCGCTTGCGGACGAGCCGGGGCTCGTGTTCAAGCAGCTTGCCGCGGGTAAACTGACCCCCGCCGCCGCGAAGTCGCGCATCGGCGCGATCGGCGCGGAGCGCAGAAACCTTCTGATCTCAATGGGGCTTCCGGGCAATTATCTCGACCCGATCTATACCTGTCCGCGCTGCCGGGACACCGGCGAGGTCGGCGAACCGGCGCGGCTGTGCGCCTGCGCGCTCAAAAAGCTGCAGGAGCAGATGATCGCGGGCTCGCGCATCAACCCGCGCGAAACGTTTGCGGCCTTCCGCGAATCGATCTATCCCGACGACGAGCAGAAAAAGCAGGGCCTTGCCATGAAGCGCTTCTGCGAACGCTACGTCGCCTCCCTGCCCGCCCCCGAAAAGCCGAATCTTCTGATCCTCGGCGCGGCGGGGCTCGGCAAAAGCTTTTTCGGCAACGCGATCGCTTCGGCCGCGATCGAAAAGGGCGTGCCCGCCGTCAAGACGACGGCGTACCAGTGCGTGCAGGCGATCCTCGACGGCATCGACGCGCGCGAGGACGCGATCGCGCCGTTCCTTTCCGCTCCGGTTCTGGTGCTTGACGACGTCGGCACCGAGGCGATGGTCCCGAACGTGACGGTCGAGACCTTCTTCCGCATCCTGAACGAACGCGCCGCGGCCGCGCTTCCGACCGTTCTGATCTCGAACCTCAACAAAGACGAGCTGTTCGAGCGCTACGGCGAGCGCGTGGCGAGCCGCATGATCGACGGCGCGCTGACCTCCGTCATTCTGCTGCGCGGGGACAACCTGCGCACGAGGATCCGCTGATGCTGTACCTCGTCGCAACGCCCATCGGCAACCTCGGCGATCTCTCCGCGCGCGCGATCGAAACGCTCAACGCCGTCGACGTGATCTACTGCGAGGATACGCGCCGTACCGCGCTTCTGCTGCAGCATTTTCAAATCAAAAAACCGACCCGCTCCCTGCATACGCACAACGAACGCGAACGCACGGAGGAGGTCGTTTCCGCGCTGAAGGACGGACGCGAGATCGCGTACGTGTCCGACGCGGGCATGCCGGGGATCTCCGATCCCGGCGCGATGCTCGTGGAAGCCTGCCGCAGGGAGGGGCTCCCCTGCACCGTGATCCCCGGCGCAAGCGCCGCCGTGATCGCCGCCGTGCTTTCGGGCCTGCCTTCCCAGCCGTTCAGCTTTTTCGGCTTCCTTCCGCGCGAAGCAAAGCCGCGCCGCGAAACGCTCGACGCGATCGCGGGGATCGGGCATCAGGTCATTCTGTACGAAAGCCCGCACCGCGTGCAGGCGACGCTCCGCGACCTTTACGACCGGTTCGGCGACGGACCCGCCGCGGTGCTGCGCGAGCTCACCAAGAAGTTCGAGACCGTCGTGAACGGCTCGCTCTCCGAGCTGATCGAACGCTTCGCGGAGGAGCCGAAGGGCGAATGCGTGATCGCGTTCATCCCGGGGCGCAGGGACGAAGCCGAAGTGCCGGATCTTGACGAAACGCTTCTGACGCTTCTGAAAACGGAGTCCGTCAAGGACGCCGCCGCGATCGCCGCCCAGCGGCTGGACCTTCCGAAAAAACAGGTCTACCGCCGCGCGCTGGAACTGAAAACGGAATGATCCGAAACGAAAAAAGAGAGGCCTGCGCCTCTCTTTTTTGCTGCCTTCGTTATTCGGGACGGCACGCCGCGATCACGTCCTCGCTGCGGACCGTAACGGTCGGATCGTTCACCGTAGCGCGCAGCTCGTCCATGCAGTTCTTGCCGAGCAGCTGCGCCGTGATCCGCTCGCGCACGCCGGGATACCGGTCGATCGGCACGACACCGGTCTCGCCCTCGACGCGCAGGAACAGATAAAAGGCCTTCTTTCCGTCCTTTTCCCTGACGAGCGTACCGACGGATCCGACCGGCACGTCCTTCGCCGCCTCGTAGAGCCCGTCGATCAGCGAATCGTTCGGCGCGACCGCAAGGTCGCCCGCGGTGCCGTTTGTGACAAATTCGTTGTCCGTATCGACGTACAGCGCGTTGAAATCGGACTCCGCCTGCGCGCGGTACGCTTCGATCTGTTCGTCCGTCGGATCGGTATGCACGAACACCCGTACGAAGATCGCGTCTTCCGGCACGTACAGCGACGGGAACGTGCGCTGTCCGTTGAGATAGTAGAACAGATACTTCGAATACGCGCCGGCCGTGTAGCGGTCGACGAACGTGTCCTGCACGATCCGTTCGTATCCGGCCTGCAGCTCCTCGTCGGAGAGCGTGTGCGACGCCTTGTAGTCCTCGAGGATGTGCGTGAAGTACATGCTCGCAAGAAGGCTGCGCTCGAACATTTCGACGTAGCGCGCCTCGGTGAAGCCGGTCTCGCGGAAGAACGCCTCCCGCGATTCATACGCGCCGCCGGATTCCGCCAGGCTGTCCGCAAGCTTCTCCTCCGCGGTCTCCGCCGCATTGTACAGATACGCCTGTTCCTGCGCCGTCAGTTCATATCCGCGCTGAACGCCGAGGTCGTACGCGGCGGCCTCGAGCGCGAGCTCGGCCAGGACCGCCTCGCAGAGCGCATCCATGCCCGCTTCGGTGCGGGTGTCGTAATACTCGTACGCGTATCCGGCGGCCTGATCCGACACGAACGTGAGGTACGTTTCGCGGTCGTCAAGCCCGTTTTCGCGGATCGTGCGAAGGCGGTCGTTCAGATAATACCGGTACGTCACGGCATAGACCGGCGTGTCGCCGACCGTCAGCACGACGTCGTCCGCGTCGATCGCAGGCGTTTCTTTCGCCGATCCCGCGCAGCCGCAGAGCAGCAGAAGCGCGGCGAACAGCGCGCAGAGCAGACGGGTCTTCGGCATGCGGTTCACTTCCAGAGCTCCTCGGGATACTGTCCCTCGTCCTTCATGCGGCGGATCGCTTCCTTGAGGATCGGCAGATCGGGACGGTTCGTGATGCCGTGCCAGCGCGCGGTGGTCTCAAGCACCTTGATGCTGATCTTTCCCTCGCGCATCATCGCGTCGAGCACGCGCGGCAGCAGGTATTCGCACTTCATCGGATTCTTCGGCAGGTTTTCGTCGAGGAACGCCGGGAAACGCGCTTCGAACGCGTCGAGCACGCTTCTCTGCAGACCGAACAGGTTCATCGAAACGAGCGTGTCCAGCGCAAGCGGCGTATAGGTCGCGCCGTCGTCCTCGGTGAACGCGGCGGCGCCGTCGCGCTTTTCGATCTTCAGCCGCTCGGTGAGCGAAACGAGCTTGCCGTCCCCGCCGATCTCGCAGACGCCGCGCGCCACGGACCCGAAGTCGGAAAGCGTGTTGCCGAGCTGGTACCCCACCATCGCGTACTCGCTCTCGTCATGCGCTTCGCACAGGAAGTCGTAGATCTTTTTGTACGCGTCCGCGCCGTAGAAATCGTCGGCGTTCAGCACCGCGAACGGCGCGTCCAGATGCTCCTTCGCGCAGAGGATCGCGTGCGCGGTTCCCCACGGCTTCACGCGGCCCTCGGGGATCGCATAGCCCTCCGGCAGCTTGTCGAGCGACTGGAACGCGTACTCGAGCTGCACGTGCGGACGGATGCGTCTGCCCACGCGCTCTTCAAAGTCCTGTTCCATCTCTTTCTTGATGATGAGCACGACCTTCTCGAAGCCCGCGCGGATCGCGTCGAACACCGAGAAATCGAGGATCACGTGATCGTGCTCGTCGATCGGCTCGATCTGTTTGGGTCCGCCGAAGCGGCTGCCCATGCCTGCCGCCATGATCAAAAGAATCGGTTTTTTCATTGGTTTGCTCCCTTCTGTTGCTGATGATTCCGATGCGTCACGGATCGTGACGAGAAATTTCTCTTTCAGTTCCGTGGGCTTGTAGTTCATCTTGGAATACCGCAGCCCCGGATCGCCGCCGTCATCCTCGCGGTTCAGGTACTTCGCCGCGGGAAACGCCCTTACGAACGCCTGCGCCATCGCGGGGTACGCGCCCGCAGCGTCCGGCATCGCCTTTTCGACGTGCTCGAACAGCATATCGTCCTTGCTCTCGCCGATCGCCATCGCCACGATCTCGCCGCCCGCGCGCAAAGCGACCGCCGTCTGCCCGAGCGCTTCGCGGTGCAGAAGCAGATCCCGCGCGCCGTTCCACTCGTTCTGCTCGAGCGGGGAAAGCTCCGGATGCGCGGCACGGAAACGGTCCAGAAACCCGAGGCACGCGCGTTCCGTCTCTTCGTCCGAAACGAGCACGGCCTCCGCGTCCGGATGCTCGCGGTAAAAGCGGTTCACGTGGTTTTTCTGCCCGTGATACGCCTTGCCGGAAAACGTGCGGAACGCTTCGGCGTCGTAAACGTAATCCGCCCAGTCGCGGATGCTCTCAACCTCCATGCGGCCGGCATAGCGCGCCTCCAGAAGCGGCATCATGCAGCGCGGCACGACGCAGTAGCGAAGCGGAATCCCCCGCCGTTTCGCGTCCTCCTCGTTCGCCTCGAACGCCGCCGAAAGATCGCCGCTGCCGAGCGGCACGGTGTAGCATTCGCCGTACGCGCCGTAGCCCGCGCGGATGCACAGCATGTCCTTTACGATCGCGTAATACGACACGTAAATGTCGCGCCACTGGTAGACGGCGCCGACCGTGTTGTCGCAGATGCCACATGCATACAGTTGAAAAAACGGCTTTAAAGCCGATACGGTTTCACCCGTAATCCGTTCGTATTCGATCATAAAAACTCCTATCGTTCAGTATATCATACTTTTCCGATTTGTGAAGACCGAAAAAGCGCGCGCCGCTGTTGACGAACCGGCGAAAACCGTGTAGAATGTGAAGGTATGGAACGAAATGAAATCAAAACCGGCTTCAGATTCGTCGCCTTCGATCTGGACGGCACGATCTGTAATACGCTTTCGGACATCGCGTCCTCGCTGAACCGCGCGCTCGACGCGCTCGGTTTTTCCACCTATTCCGACGACGGCGTTTCCGGTCTCATCGGGCGGAGCATCGTCTGGATGTGTCAGCATGCCGTGCCCGAGGACCGTCCCGAAGCATGGACCGACGTGCGCGACGGTTTCCTCGCCGACTACGCGGAGCATCTGTGCGACACGACTGTGCCGTATCCCGAAATGCCCGAGCTGCTGCACGCGCTGAAACACCGCGGCGTCACGCTCGCGGTCGTCACGAACAAGCCGGATCCGCACGCCAAGAAAATGATCCGCACGCTCTTCCCGGAGGGCGATCTCTTCGCCCGCGTGCAGGGACAGTGCGCCGACTATCCCGTGAAGCCCGATCCCGCGATGCTCGACGTCGTGCGCGAAGAACTCGGCTTTTCACGCGAAGAAACGCTGTATCTCGGCGATATGGACGTCGATCTGCAGTTTGCGAAAAACGCGGGACTGCGGTGCGTCGGCTGCGGATGGGGCTATCGCGGCGAAGCGTTTCTGAAGGAAGCGGGCGCGGCGCACGTGATCTCGCATCCGCTGGAGCTTCTTGAGATCATCGACACGCTGTAAACACACAGAAACAAGCGACAGGCAAACGCCTGTCGCTTTTTCGTTATTCGATTGCGGGAAGCTCGTCGAGCGGCTTGATCTTTTTGCGGTACAGCCGTTTGAACAGCAGCCCCGCCGCGATCAGCGTGATGAACTCGGAGATCGGGAACGCCCACCAGATGCCGTCGACGTCCTTGGTGATCCACGCAAGCAGCGCGGCCACCGGCAGCAGCACGATGAGCTGACGCTGCAGGGACGTGATCGCGCCGTACAGGCTCGTGTCGGTCGCGCCGAACGCCGTGGTGAACGTGATGCCCGCCGCCGCCAGCACAAAGCCGATCGAGATGATGTGCAGCGCGCGCTCCGTGACGTCGCGCATCTCGACCGAAACGCCGAAGATCTGAATGATCTGTCCGCTGAAGAACTGGAACACGAGCGTGCCGAACAGCATGAACACGCAGCAGTAGATCAGAAGCATCTTGAACGCGCGCATGAACCGCACGCGGCTGCGCGCGCCGTAGTTGTAGCCGAGGATGCTCATCGCCGCGTTGGTCAGACCGAACACCGGCATGAAGATGATCGACTGCAGCCGGAAATACGTGCCGAACGCGCCGCGGTACAGATCCGAGAAGCTGATGCGCGAGCCCTGCGCGATCTCCTCCGCAACGGACGCGGGCGCGATCGAAAGCTGATACGCGCCGAGCGCGCTCAGGATCGCGTTCATGCCGAACATCATGACCGTGCCGACCGCCTGCATCAGGATCGACGGCAGACCCACGCGGTAGATCTCGTAGACCGTCTTCCGGTTCAGTCTGCAGTCCGCAGGCCGGATCCGGATCTCGTGCTTCGTGCCGAACAGCAGGACGATCGCAAGGATCATCGAGGCGAACTGACCGGCGACCGTCGCGATCGCCGCGCCCTTGACGCCCATCGCGGGGACCGGTCCCCATCCGAGCACGAACACGCGGTCGAGCACGATGTTCACGATCGCGCCGGAAAGCTGCATGAACATGGCGAAGATCGTTTTGCCCTGCGCCGTCATGATGCGCTCGATGCCGCAGGCGACGAAGACGCCGACGCACAGCGAGAGGCAGATCGACATGTAATGGATGCCCATCAGCTGCACGACCGGATCGTCGCTCTGCCAGCGCATGTACGCGCCCGACAGCGTCAGTCCCGCAGCGGTGAACACCGCCGCGGAGATCAGCAGGATCATCAGCCCGTTGCCCGCCGCACGGTTCGCTTCCTCAAAGCGGCGCGCGCCGAGACGGCGCGAGATCAGCGAGTTGATGCCGACCGAGGTGCCGACCGCGACCGAGATCAAAAGCATCTGCAGCGGATTGACCAGCGACAGCGCCGCGATCGCCTTGTCTCCGACGTGCTCGGCGGCGTCCGCGGTGAACAGATCCCCGAGGATGCTCTGCAGCGCTTCCGTCGGCAGGAATTTCATGCGCGACACGAACACGCTGTCCACGACGTTGTACAGCGCCTGCACGAGCATGGACACGATGATCGGCCAGCCCAAAGAAAGAAGGAGCCGTCCCTCCGGCTCCGTTCCCATTCTGTTTTTACGAATCGAAGCTTCCATAACAGAACTATTATATGGATGCTTTCGATATATTGCAAGACATTTTTCGCGTTCCGCGCGGCAAACGCCGGCAGCAGGATCCATGCGAGCAGAACCGTTTGTCTTTTTTTCGTCGTGTTCTCCTTTTGTCCCCTGAATCATGCGGAAAAAAGTGTTTCCGTACGTACGCGGTCCCTCTCCGTTCTCATCCGCACGGCAGGGATCGCGCGCTCACTCGAAGCGGATCTCGTACTGCGCGTAAAAGTCGTAGGAAAGCGTGACCGTAAGCCCGTCCGGAAGCGTCAGCGTTCCGGTATATCCGCGTTCGGAGGGGCGGACCGCGGCCTGCTGCGAAAGCGATTCCGCATAGCCGTTTGCCGCAAGGAACGGGCCGAACACGTCTTTTTCGAGCCCTTCGGCGACGTTCTCGAACAGCGAGCAGGACATCGAATACACCTCGCCGGTGCGGCTGTCGAACTGCACGGAGAGGCAGAAGGTCTGCCCGCTGTCCGCGCTGCAGTACGCCTGCGCGCACCAGAGCGCAAGCTTTGCGCCGGTCTCGTCGTTGTAGAAATCGCGAAGCGTGCATTGGACGCGCGTCTTTTTCAGCACGGCTTCGACCGATTCGCCCGTGAGAAGCCTGTTTCGTTTCGCATGCGCGTTCAGCACGTCCGACCAGAGCGTTCTCAGCCGCTCCGTGACCGCGCGCTCATCCAGCTCGCCCGGCATGACGGCGCGTTCGTCGCCCTGCCGTTCGCAGCGGCGGAACAGCGCAAGACGCGTTTCGAGCGACAGCGGCGCGCCGATGCTGTCGGCGCTGATGATGCTGACCGCCTCGTATTTCGGGTCGTCGTACAGTCCCCGTTCGCTGAGGCTGAAGATCCAGCGGTTCAGCAGAACGAGCAGGAACGCGGCGGCGACGGTGCCGACCGTGAGCGCGATATAGACGATGCGCGTGCGGGTGACGCGGCTGCGGTTTGCAAACAGACGGATCTTTTTCATTCCGCGTCGCCTCCCTTCCCGCGCGCGTAGAGCGGCACGTCGAACCAGACGAGCGTGCCGACGTTGACCTCGCTCTCAAAGTGCAGGCTGCTGCCGTGGATCTGCGCGATGCGGTTGCCGATCGCAAGGCCGAGACCTGCGCCGTGCTGTGCGCGCGAACGCGATTTGTCGACCATGAAGAACGCCTCGGTGATGCGCGAGATCTCCTCCTTGGGGATGCCAATGCCCTCGTCCCGGACCGAGATGCGGTAGCGGCCCGCCTCGCGGCGGCCGGTCAGCGTGATCGTTTTGCCCGGCGCGCTCGCCTTGCGCGCGTTGTCGATGAGGTTCGTGACGAGCGTCAGCAGCAGGTCCTTTTCGTACAGGATGATCTGCTGCTCGATGTCGTAGTTCAGGGTGAGCTCCGCCTTTTCGAGCATCGGCGTGACGACCGCCACGACGTGCCCGAGCGCGCGGCGCGCATAGCCGCGGACGAGCTTGAAATCGTTCTTGTCGAGCACGACGAGGTCCATGAGCTTCAGGGACATCGCTTCAAGCCGCTTGCCCTCCGAGAAGATGAAGTTCGCCGCCATGAAGGCGTCCTCCTCGTCGAGCTCGGTGCTGCGAAGCATGTCCGCATAGCCGATGATCGAGGTCATCGGGGTCTTCAGCTCGTGCGAGAAGCTCGCCACGAAGTCCTTCTGCTGCTTGGCGTTGAGCTCGAGCGCGTCGACCTTCTGCTCGATCGCGCCGGTCATGTCGTTGAATGCGACGGTGAGGTCGCCGATCTCATCCAGCGTCGTCACGCGCGCGCGGCGCGAATAGTTGCCGCCGCCGATCACTTCGGTGAACCGCTTCAGCCTGCGCAGCGGCTTCGTCGTGAAATACGAGACCAGCAGCATCGCCGCGGTCGAAAGCGCGACGGTGATCAGATGCAGCGCGGTCACGGAGCCGATCTGCTCGGCGCGCAGCCGCATCAGGTCGGTCGCGTCGTACCGCACCGAAAGGTAATAGTTCTGTCCGCCGAACGAAACGCAGCCCGCGGTGTCCAGAAGCGTCCGCTCCCCGTCGCGCAGCAGCCGGTACGCAAAGCGCCGCACCCGAAGCTCGGAGAACGCCAGCGTTTCCGGAAAGTCCTCCGTGCTCGCCGTGATCAGCATTCCGTCGACGCCGTAGAGCGCGCAGGGCGATTCCACGCCCTGATTCGAGCCCGCGCGCTTCAGGATCTCGCCGTACATCTCCGGCGACGCGGTGTTGTAGTAGAGATAGATGCCGTACAGCTCCGCCTCCATCGCGGAAGCCAGCGCCGAATAATCCGCAACCGCCGCCTGTACACGAAAACGAAGCGCCGTTTCAAAGCTCTGCGCGATCAGGATCTGTCCTGCCACGCCGAACAACAGCGCTACGATCAATACGGTGCATATGCAGATTTTCAGAGCAAATCTCATGTTTCGGGAATATCCAGCCGATAGCCGATCTTATGGACCGTGCGAATGCGGTCCTGCCAGCCGAGTTTGCGGCGCAGACGCTGCACGTGGCTGTCCAGCGTGCGCGTTTCGCCGATGTAATCCGTTTCCCAGACCCGCTCGAACAGCGTCTCGCGGAACAGCGCGGTGTTCGGGTTCTGCACGAACAGAACGAGCAGATCGAACTCCTTGCGCGTCAGCTCGACCCGGTTGCCGTTCTGAATGACCTCGCGCGCGTCGAGATCGATCAGAATGTCCAGGCACTGGATCAGACCCTGGCTCTTGTTGTAGCGGCGAAGCACCACCTCGATGCGGGCCAGAAGCTCCACGATCTCGAACGGCTTGACGATGTAGTCCTCCGCGCCGAGCTTCAGTCCCTTGACCCGGTCGTTCACGTCGCTCTTCGCGGTCAGGAAGATCACGGGGATGCCCATCGGGCGGATGTACGCGAGCAGATCGTATCCGTCGTACTTCGGCAGCATGATGTCCAGAAGCACGAGGTCGAACTGGTTCTTCTCCAGAAGATCCGCCGCCTGCTGTCCGTCGTAGGCGCAGGTGCACACGTACCCCTGCCGCGTGAGATTCATGCGGATCAGGTTTGCGATCGGTTCTTCGTCGTCCACGATCAGGATCTTTATCATGTTCCGTTCCTCCGATTCCTTATCATGGAAAAATCATATCATACAAATTCGGACAAAATGTAACACGAGTGTTGCCGACGTTTGATTTTTTCCGGTTTTTTCCGGAAACGCTCCGCCGCTGTCCGTATGAATCAGTATATCACAATCCCGCCGTACCGTCAAAGCCTTCTTATCGGCAAAGTTCGGGTTGCATTGGCGGCGGCGAAAGCGTATAATGGACCCGTATGAACTGGTATTATCACTCGCGTGATCCGCATTACAAATACCCGTTCGGCGCGGTCCGGACGGGCGAAACGGTTTCACTCCGCGTCGACGGCGACCCGAGCGCCATGGTCGAGCTGCTTCTGTACCTGCCGGACGGTCCCGTAACGCTTCCGATGCACCGGGACGGCACGGCGTACCGCGCCGCGTTTACCGCCCCCTCCGTTCCCTGCCGCATGGGCTACGGCTTCCGTGTCAACGGCCGGTATTTCGGTGCGGACAGCGGCGAAGCGCATTTTTCCGACGCCCCGCAGATCTTCGGTCTGACGGTGTACGACGGCGCGTTTCAGACGCCGGAATGGTTCCGGCACGCCGTCGTCTATCAGATCTTCCCCGACCGCTTTTTCTGCTCCGACCGCGCGCGGTTTCTGCGCGCCGCGGCGGATTACCGCGCGGCGGGACGGCCGCTCTTCGTGCACGACGACTGGAACGAAACGCCGTATTACACCCCGCACGGCGGCGCGAAGGACTATGCGCCGGACGATTATTTCGGCGGGGATCTGAACGGGATCCGCGAAAAGCTCCCGTATCTCGCCTCGCTCGGCGTCACCTGCGTCTATCTGAACCCGATCTTCGCGGCGCACTCGAACCATCGCTACAACACGGCGGACTATCATACGATCGACCCGCTGCTCGGCACGAACGCCGATTTCAAGGCGCTGTGCGACGCGGCGAAGGCCTGCGGCATCCGCATCGTGCTCGACGGCGTGTTCTCGCACACCGGCGACGATTCGATCTATTTCGACCGCTATCACCGCTACGGCACGCACGGCGCGTGCGAGAGCAAGGAATCCCCCTACTATCCGTGGTACCGGTTCTACGACTGGCCGGAGACCTACGAGTGCTGGTGGAATTTCAAGACCCTGCCCGACGTGGAGGAGACCGAACCGACGTACACGGATTTCATCCAGGGCGAACACGGCGTGCTCAGAAAATGGCTGTCGCTCGGCGCGTCCGGCTGGCGTCTCGACGTTGCCGACGAGCTGCCCGATTCGTTCATCCGCGGCGTGCGCCGTTCGATCAAGGACTTCGATCCCGACGCGGTGCTGATCGGCGAGGTCTGGGACAACTGCGCGACGAAATTCGGTCCGGAGGGCCGCCGCGGCTACGTGAACGGCGACGAGCTCGACGCGCCGATGAACTATCCGTTCCGCGAGCCCGCGATCGAGTTCCTGAACGGGCGCATGGACGCGTACCGGTTCGCCGAAACGCAGAACCGGATCCTGGAGGACTATCCGAAGCCGTTCCTGGACGCGTGCCTGAACCTTCTCGGCTCGCACGACACCGAGCGCGTGAAGACCGCGCTGACCGGCGCGCCCGACGCAAGAACGCTCACCCGGGCGCAGCAGCTTGCGCATCATCCGGACGCGGCCACGCTCGCCCGCGCCACGGACCGCGTCGCGCTCGGTTACGCGCTCATGGCGGTGATGCCCGGCGTTCCGTGCATCTATTACGGCGACGAGGCCGGCATGACCGGCATGTCCGATCCGCTGAACCGCGGCACGTTCCCGTGGGGACGCGAGGACAAGGCTCTGACCGATCGGGTAAAAGCGCTTATGCGCCTGCACCGCGAAAGCGACGCGATCAAAAACGGCAGCACGCGCATCGCCGCAGTCGGCAGCCGGACCGTCTGCGTGATCCGGCAGAGCGAAGCGGAAACGCTGATCCTGCTCGCGAACGCCGCCGACACGCCCGCGCGCGCATCGATCTATCCCGCGCTGTTCCGCGAAGGCTCGGCGGCGGACGAGCCGCTTGCGCTTGCCGGAACGTATCTCGATGAAAGCGGCGAACCGGTCACGGCGCGCGGCACGCTTTCGGTCACGATCCCCGCAAACGGCTTCCGGATCCTGAAAAAAGCGTAAGCGTCACGAAAAAATCACAATCCGCTGTTGAAAAACGGCGAAAAGGTTGGTATACTAATCCCACCGAACAAGCAAAGGAGTCAAAACCATGATCACGAAAGACATGAACATCCGCAAAATCATCGAGATCGACGAGAACCTTGCGGGCATTCTGATCGCCAGCGGCATGCACTGCCTCGGCTGCGCGATGTCCCACTTTGAGAATCTCGAAGAGGCCTGCGCCGTCCACGGCATCGACGCGGACGAGCTGTGCAAGGAGCTCAACGACTATCTCGAAAGCAAGCAATAAGCAAGGACCTCACGCCCTGCCGATCCCGGCGGGGCATTTTTTCGACTATGGGAAACGTCATTCATCTGGAATCGCTCGACGATCCCGCGCTCGACGTCTACGCGCGGCTGACCGAAGCGCAGATCCGAAACCGTCTGGAGCCCGAAAAGGGCGTGTTTATCGCGGAAAGCCCGAAGGTGATCCGGCTTGCGCTGGACGCGGGGTATGCGCCCGTTTCGTTTCTGATGGAGGAAAAGCATATTGAAGGCGACGCGAAGGAACTGCTCCTTCACTGTCCGGGCGTTCCGGTCTATACCGGCGAACGCACGCTCTTAAAGGAACTGACCGGCTACGCGCTGACGCGCGGGGTACTTTCGGCAATGCGCAGAAAACCCCTGCCCGCTTTGGACGCGGTGCTTTCGGGCGCAAAGCGCGTCGCGGTGCTCGATGGGATCACGGACGCTTCGAACCTCGGCGCGATCACAAGGAGCGCCGCCGCGCTGAACGTCGACGCTGTGCTGTTCTCCCCCACCTGCTGCGATCCGCTGAACCGCCGCGCGGTGCGCGTATCCATGGGCACGGTGTTTCAGGTGCCGTGGACGGTCCTGCCCGCGCTTGCCGGGGACGGGATCGCTCTTCTGCGTGAACGCGGATTCACGGCCGCGGCGATGGCGCTGGTCGACGATTCGCTTGCGATGGACGATCCGCGGCTGAAACGATGCGAAAAGCTTGCCGTCGTGCTCGGCACGGAGGGCGACGGGCTTTCGAAGGAAACGATCGCCGCCTGCGATTTCGCGGTGAAGATCCCGATGGCGCACGGCGTGGACTCGCTGAACGTGGCGGCCGCATCCGCCGTGGCGTTCTGGGAGCTCAGGCGATAAACGGACGTTTGCGGGACGCCGGGGTCGGCGTCCCCTGCCATATGAATCCGCACGCTTTTTTGCGCGCAAAACGGACAGGATGCGTTTCTGAACACAAAGTGGAATTATGTTCATACATTTCTGCCCTCACCTGCAAAAAAATGCAGAAATACTTGTTTTTTATGTAATTAATATATGAAATTTCTTGACGCGAACCTTTTTCTCATGATATAATCACCGTCGGAGGTGTGTGAAATGGACGAACTTACGAAGTTGATTAAAACCGAGATCAAAAAGCAATTCCTCAGTGTGCGTCAGTTTTCGATGTACATTGGGGTCCCGCAATCAACCATCGTAACGGCTTTGCAGAAGGGGATCGGCGGCACGTCCTTTGATACCATTATGCAGATTTGCAAGGTGTTGGACATCAAGCCCGTTCCCGGCGACAATCCCGTTTTCCTGGACGGTGAAAAGCGTGAGCTGCTGGAGCGCTATGCGCGTCTGGATGCGGAGGGCAAGAAGGCTGTCCGCGCTTTGACGGCGGTCGAACTGCTGCGCGTCACGGATGCGGAAGCGTATGCGGAATTCGGCAAGAAGCTGAAGGCTGTGGAATCCGCTCCCGGTACGAATTGAGCCAAACAAAACAGCCGCCCGACGGGCGGCTTTTTTGTTTGCCGGTTTTATCCGTTCTGCGCGGAACGGACGCGGTCGAGAAGCGCCTCGAACCGGTCGCGCACCGGCTGCGGAGAAACGATCCGCACCGCGCCGCCGAGCGCGGCGACCCAGCCGAAAAACTGCTCCGAGACCGCGACGCGCACGTACGCCCGGAACCGGTTCCCCTCCGGATGCACCGAAACGCCGGCCCCGAACCGGTCGACGATCACGCCGATCACGCTTTCGTCGCAGTCGAGCACCACGTCGGCCTCCTCGCCGGCGAACATCGAGAAATTGCGGCTCGTGTATTCGCCCATGTCGATCGCGGCGAACGCGTCCCTGCCCTTCCGCTCCGAATCGAGGATCGTGATGCGGTTCATCTTGTCGACGCGGTAGTGCTTGATGCGCGCATCCTCCGCGTCGTATGCGATCAGATAATAGAATTCGTCGTCCCAGACGAGCGCAAACGGACTGACGCAGTAGCGCGCGCCGTTTCTGCGCGGGACGCGTTTTTTTCGGAGATCGTACTGCCAGTAAACGAACGAGATCTCACGGTTCTCGCCGATCGCCGTATGCACGGCGTCGATGTTGTAAAAGACGGATTCGTTGTCCGTTTTGCCGCGGTCGGAAAGATAGAGCTGACGCTTCAGAAGCGCCGCCTCGCCGCGGCTCGAGAGCGCCGCAAGCTTTTTGATCAGCGCGCGCGTCTTTTTCGGCGAAAGGAACTTCGCCGCCTGCACGCTGTCGACGAGCATCTTGAGCTCCGCCGGCTCGAACGTGCGCGACGCGAGGTAATAGCCCTTGCGCTTGCCGACCGCGACCGATTCGATATCCATGCCGTAGTCGGTAAGCGCGGCGATATCGTCCGCGACGCTCTTGCGCTCGGCGTCGATGCCGCGTCCGTTGATCGCGGCAATCAGGTCCGCGACCGTCAGCGGATGCTGTTCGTCCGTTTCCAGCAGCAGATCGCGGATGACCAAAATCTTGCACTTCTGATTTTCGCGTTTCATACGTTCCTCCGTTCCAAAACCGTTCCGTTCGTTCGTCCGGTGCACGCGCCGTTTTCGACCGCGGCCGTTCCGTTCACCAGCACCGTGTCGATCCCCTCCGCAAGCGTCTTCGGCGCCGCAAAGGTCGCGCGCGCGTGCACGCGCTCCGGATCGAAGATCACGAGGTCCGCGTCGGCGCCGATTTCGACGCGTCCTTTTTTGATAAGCCCGTACCGGTCGGCGGGCATGCGCGTCATCTTTTTCACCGCTTCGGCAAGCGAAAGCGACCGGCGTTCGTTCACAAACCGTTCGATCACGTGCGCGCAGGTCCCGTACACGCGCGGATGCATCCGTCCGTCGGTCGGATACGTCGCGTCCGAGATCACGTACGAAAACGGCGCCCGATAGATCGCCGCGATATCGTCCTCCGCGGTGAGCCGGTCGATCATCGTGACCGCGCAGCGGTTCCGCGAAAGCAGTTCGGCGCAGAACCGCCACGGTTCCCCGTCCCCCGCCGCCTCCGCGATCGTTTTGCCGACGAGCGGCCTGTCCGCTTCGCATTTCACCGAGGCGATCTCGATGTTCTCCCAGCCGATCAGCATCGCGTAGTTGTCGTAATCCGTGCCGGTCTCAAAGCGCGCTTCGAGAACCTTCTGCGCGTCCGGATCGATCAGCCGCGCGGCGATCGCGTCCGTGCCGCCTGTCAGAAACTCCGGCGGCAAAACGTGTAATAGCTGCGTGCTGCCCGCGGTATACGGGTACGCGTCGCACATGACGTCGAGCCCGTCCTCGCGCGCGCGGCGGATCGCTTCGAGCGCGTCGTAAACGAGCGTCCCCCACCGTTCGCGCCCGACCGCCTTCAGATGGCTGATCTCAAGCGGCACGTTGAGCGCCCTTGCAAGCGCGGCCGCCTCGTCGATCGACGGCAGCAGATTCATGGATTCCGAGCGCATATGCACCGACAGCGGGATCTTCGTATTGCGGATCGGTTCGAGCGCGCGAACGAGCCCCGCCGTGTCGAAAAAGCATTCCGGCGCGTAGCCGAGCCCCAGCGAAACGCCGAGCGCGCCTTCGGAGAGCGTGCGTTCGAGAAGCGAGCGGATCGCGGCGTAATCGCCGTCCCCCAGGTCCCTTTGAAACCCCGCGACCGCCGCGCGGATCGTGCCGAGCCCCGCGAGCATCCCCGCGTGAAGCGGCAGCGGACGCGTTTTCAGCGCGCCGTGATAGGCGGCAAGGCTTTCGAGCGGCAGTCCTTCGATCGCGCCGGTCACCGGATACAGATACGCCGCGGTCTCCCCTGCGTGCGCGCCGAACACCGGCGCGGCGGAAAGCCCGCAGTTTCCGTTGATCACGGCCGTAAGCCCCTGCCTGAGCTCCGCGGCGCCGAATCCGTCGCGAAGGATCGCCGCGTCCGCATGACGGTGCGCGTCGACAAAGCCCGGCGCAACAACCTTTCCCGCCGCGTCGAGGATCTCTCCCGCATGCGCCGCGGACAGATCGCCGATCGCCGCGATCGAACGCCCGCGCACGCCGACGTCGGCGCGGAACGCTTCCGCCCCGCTGCCGTCAAGCACCATGCCGTTTTTGACAATACAATCAAAATCCATCGCCTGTTCCTCTGCCGCTATTCTATCACGTCCCCACCCGCCTTGCAATCCCGTTTATGGGATAACAAAAAAGGCCCTCCCGATCGGGAGGGTCTTGATCCGTTCAATTGTTCCGGTATCCCAGCGCTTCGGAAAGCGCCGCGGCGGTCTTTCGGACCTCGGCGGTCGCGGCGCGGAACTCGTCCGAGTCGACGCGGCGGAACATGCCGATGAGACCCAAAGCGTAGCGGACCGCGCCCTTATGGTCGCGGATCGGCGCGGCGACGCCGCGGATGCCGACCTTGAACTCGCCGTTTTCGATCGCGTATCCGTTCTCGCGAACGGTCCGAAGCTCTCCGATCAGCGTGTCCGCGTCGGTAACGGTGTGCGGCGTAAACGGCTGCGCGTGCGTCGATACGATCTTCCGGACGCTCGCGTCCGGAAGCGCGGACAACAGCACCTTGCCCTGCGCCGTGCAGAACGACGGCAGGTGCGCGCCGGTCTCGGACACGACGTGAAAGCCGCTGTCCGGCTCCGCGTGCGAAAGCACCAGCGCTTCGCCGCGGTCGAGCATCGAAAGCGACGCCGATTCGTTCGCCGCGGCCGTGAGCAGGCGCATCGGCTCCTCGGCAAGCGTGATGATATTGCGCGTGGTCTGCACCGCGCTGCCGTACTCGAACAGCCGCACGCCGAGCGTATACAGCCCGGTTTCCGCGTCCTGTTCGACGAGCCCGCAGTTTCGCATCGAGCTTAAAAGCCCGTGGACCGTGCTCTTTGCCCGGCCGGTCGCCTTCGAGAGCTCGCCGAGCGACAGCGGGCGCTTTGCCTCCGCAAGCAGATCCAGAAGCTCGCACGCTTTTCCGATCGCGCGGACCGGTTCGCCGTTTCGTTCGGTCATGCGTCCGCGTTCGGGTCGTACGGGAAGGTCTGCATCAGCTCGAGCTTGAAGAGGTTCATCTTATGCTTGCGGTCGATCAGCGCCTTCGTTTCCGGATCGTCGATCTCGCCGGTGCGGATGTAGCGGTCGAGCACGGCGTAGGTGAAGCCGAGGTTGTCCTCGTCCGTCTTGCCGCAGAGCCCGTCGCTCGGGACCTTGTGCACGAACATATCGGGAAGCCCGAGGTACGTTCCCATCTCCTTGACCTCCGCAACCGTCAGCTTGCCGAGCGGGCACACGTCGCCCACGGAATCGCCGTAGCGCGTGGAATAGCCGACCCAGTCCTCGGAGAGGTTGCAGGTGTTGATCACGCGGCCGTTATACGACTGCGACACCGCGTACAGCGTGCTCATGCGGATGCGCGGCGCAAGGTTGATGTAGGACTGGTTGCTGAGCTCCACGCCCGCCGCCTGCGCCGCACGCACAACGCCGTCGTACGCGTCCTTGATGTTGACGACGTAGGAGCGGATGCCGAGATGCTGCACGAGCGCTTCGGATACGTTGATGTCGTACTGCTCGCCGTTCGGCATGAGAACGCCGATCACGCGGTCCGCGCCGAGCGCTCTGACGCACAGCGCCGCGGTGACCGAGCTGTCCTTGCCGCCGGAAATGCCGATCACGGCGTTGCAGCCGGGACCGTTTTCGTCGAACCAGTCGTTGAGCCATTTGACGAGGTCGTTCGTCACTTTTTCCACGTTGAATGCCATTGCTGTCCTCCTTTATACGGTGCGAAGCCGGATGTTCTTTTCCGCGAGAACGGCAAGGATGCGGTCGATATACGACTGCACCTCCGCCTTCTGGAGCGTCTTGACGGGAGACACGAACGAGAGCCGGATCGTCATGCTCTTGCCCTCCGCCTCGTAGACGTCGACGAGCGAGATGCCCGAAAGCGTCTCGTCGCGATCCGCAAAGAACGGACCCGTGACGTCCGCAAACGTGACGTCTTTGCCGACGGCGAACGAAAGGTCGATGTCGATGCCCGGGAAGCGCGACGCCTCGCGGTATCTGAGCTCGTCCGCGGGAATGTCCGCAAGCGTGTCCATGTCGAGCTCGAGCGTGACGAGCGACGCTTTTTTGTCGATCTCCGCCGCGACCTCGGGATGCACGGTCGAAATCGTGCCGACCGGTTTGCCGTCGAGCACGATCGTCGCGGTGTTTGCGGGATGCTCCCAGCAGTTGACCGGCTCGACGCGCACGAACGACGCGTGCTTTCTGCGCATGTCGAACAGGATCGACGCGATCATGTCGCGCGCGGCGAGGAACACGGTGCGTTCCTTCTCGTGCGAGAGGAGCGCGACGCCGAGCGTTCTGCGCTCGTTTGCCGTGCCGTCCTCCCTGAGGCCCTTCACGGTCCTGCCGATCTCGAACACGCCGAACGCCGGCGCGTAGAAGCGGTTCTCCTTCAGCACGGGCAGCAGCGTCTGCATCATCGCGGTCCGCAGCACCGTCGCGTCGGGGTTCATGCCGTTCAGAAGCCGCAGGTTGTCGGGAAGCGGGATCTTGAGGTCGTTGAGTTTTTTCGCGTCGCACCAGAGGTACGTATGCACCTCGTGCAGGCCGAAGCGCTTCACGAGCGCATCCTTCATCGCCGCCTCGTCTGCCTTGACGGTCAGCGGCAGGATCGGACGCAGCGCGCTCATCGTGGTCTCGATATTGAAGTTGTCGTAGCCGTAGATGCGCGTGATCTCCTCGATGACGTCGGCCGGGATCGTGACGTCCTTCGTCGCGCGCCACGAGGGCACCTTTACGTCAAACGCCGAACCGGTGCGGGTCACGCCGAAGCCGAGACGCGTGAGCGTGTCCTCGATCTGTTCGTCGGAGATGTCGATGCCGGTGTAGCGGTCGACGAACGCCTTCGTGAAGTGCAGCTCGATCTCCGGATACCGGTACTGGTAGCAGTCGGTGTAGCGGCTTACGACCTGCGCGCCGGGGTCGATCGAAAGCAGGAGCTTTAAGAATCTGCCTGCGGCGAGCGCGCAGAGCGCCGGATCGAGCGTCTTTTCATAGCGCATGCTCGCGTCGGTGCGCAGACCGATGCGGCTCGACGTCTTGCGGACCGAAACCGCCGAGAACGTCGCGCATTCGAGCGTGACGGAATCCGTGTCGGAAACGATCTCGCTGTTCAGACCGCCCATGACGCCCGCGACCGCGACGGGCTTGCCGTCGCTCGTGATCATCAGCGTTTCGGGATCGATCCTGCGCTCCGTGTCGTCGAGCGTCCGGAACGCGAACGGCTCCGTAAACCGCTGCACGCCGATCGTGCCGACCATGCGCGAATCGAACGCGTGCGTCGGCTGACCGAGCTCGAGCATGACGTAGTTGGTGAGGTCCGCCAGAAGCGAGATCGCGCGCATACCGCAGTAATAGAGGCGGATCTGCATATCGATCGGGCTGACCTTCTTCGTGATGCCGTCGGCGCGGATCGCGGAATAGCGATAGCACAGCTCCGGATCGATCGTGCCGAGCGGAACGGCGGGCAGCGCGTCGTACGCGGAAAGGTCCTGAAGATCCAGGGGCTTCAGCGGGCGCTTTGCGATCGCCGAAAACTCGCGCGCGATGCCGTAGTGTCCCCAGAGGTCGGGACGGTTCGTGAGCGACTTGTTGTCGACCTCGAACACGACGTCCTCGAACGCGTACAGCTCCTTGACGGGTTTTCCGAGCGGCGCGTCCGAAGGAAGCTCGAGAAGTCCGCTCGACGAATCCGCGATGCCGAGCTCCGCCGCCGAGCAGCACATCCCGCGCGAAACGACGCCCGCGATCGCGGCCTCGCCGATCGTCATGCCGACGACGGATGCGCCGAACGGCGCGAACGGTACGCGCATGCCCACGCGCACGTTGGGCGCGCCGCACACGCAGCGGTCGGTATGATCGCCGAGGTCGAGCTCCAGAAGATGCAGTTTTTTGGAATTCGGATGTTCCTCGATCTTTGTGATCTCCGCGACGACGACGCCGTTGATCTCGGTACCGAGGTGATACACCTCCTCCACCTCCGCGGTGGACAGCGTGAAGCGACGGATCAGATCCTCAACGTCGAGACCCGAAAGGTCAACGTATTCCGAGATCCAGTTCATGGATACTTTCATGGTTCCGCCTCCTTACTTCACGAATTGGTCGAGGGATTTCAGGTTTCCGCTGTTCAGGTCGCGGATGTCCTTGATCCCGTATTTCATCATGGCAAGCCGCGTAAGCCCGAGGCCGAACGCGAAGCCCGTATACTTCTCGGTGTCGATGCCGCCCGCCTTCAGCACGTTCGGATGGATCATGCCGCAGGGGCAAAGCTCGAGCCAGCCGCTGTTCTTGCACGACGGGCAGCCCTTGCCGCCGCAGATCGCGCAGGAGATGTCCAGCTCGAAGCCCGGCTCGACGAACGGGAAGAAGCCCGGACGGAGCCGCACCTTGACGTCGCGTTGGAAGACCTCGGAAAGCATCGTCTTCATGAAATAGATGAGGTTCGAGATCGAGATGTTCTCGTCGATCATGATGCCCTCCATCTGGAAGAACGTGTTCTCGTGGCAGGCGTCGGTGCTCTCATTGCGGAAGCATCGACCCGGGAAGATCGCACGAAGTGGCGCTCCGTATTTATGCATGATCGCGTTCTGCGCGGCGGACGTGTGCGTCTTCAGAAGCTGCCCGTTGCTGAGATAGTACGTGTCCTGCATATCGCGCGCGGGATGATGCTTCGGGATGTTCAGCGCTTCGAAGCAGTGGTAGTCGTCGACGATCTCGTCGTAGTCCTCGATCGTGAAGCCCATCGACGCGAAGATCTGTTCGACCTCGCGCTGTACAAGCGTGATCGGGTGATAGCTGCCCTCGGAAAGCGTACTCGGCAGGGTCAGATCATAGCGCTCGGTCGCCGCGATTTTGCGCTCCAGCTCCTTTGCGTGCGCTTCCTCGATGCGCTTTCTGATGCTCGTCTCAACCTCTTCCTTGAGCGCGTTGACCTTTGCACCGTATTCCTTGCGCTGTTCCGGCGCGATCGCACCCATGTTCTTCAAAAGTCCCGTGACCTCGCCTTTTTTGCCGAGATACCGGACGCGCAGCTCCTCAAACGCCTCGGCGGCGTTCGCCTGCATCAGGTGTTCATAGAACTGCTTCCGCAGCTCTTCCATTGTGATTGCCATACATTCCTCCTTAAAAAA
>JAEEGL016640045.1_pt1 | contig 27617 bp, 20 predicted proteins | sample 9134231 | NCBI WGS metagenome assembly JAEEGL01 (sample SAMN16246548, study PRJNA631951) | gut metagenome | biome: gut microbiome; feature: rumen; material: fiber-attached | host: Bos | place: Iran: Karaj | collected 2018-10
AACGCTTCGGATTATCTTATCAGCTTATAATCAGATTACAACTTAATACTCAGAAAAACCGTTGATTTTGTCAGCGGTTTTTTTATTTTGAAATCATCCCGCCGGTGCACAGGCGGGATTTTATATATATACAACCGCAAAAACCTACAAATTAAGGAAGGAGTAGAAATTACAGAATCAACTGAAACTGATATTGAAATAAATACAAGCGATGTTTCTATAACTAAAGGTAAACCTGAGAAAGATATCGTTGTAGATTATGCGGACACTTATACTGACATTCCGATGACCGGAAGCAGCAAAGTGGTTGCTGTAGGAGCGCTTGCGGCTGTTTGCACTGCGTTAATCGGAGTAATTGTCACTAAGAAACGCACTCAATAATTTTTTTCTGAACCCTGAAAACGGATGTACCGGGTGTCCCACATCAGGGTACATCGGTACATCTGATTCTTAAGTCTGTGTGATTTTTTCTGGATATTTGCTCTTTTAAATTTTGCAGAGGTTTTCAAAAGTGCCCGTTTTGGCACATTTTCATCGATACCGTATCGGGGTTTTTGTACCTTTTTCCTCTCAGTTTTTTAACAGCCAGTGTTTACTCATCCGAGAAATTTCCATCTGATGAAAGTACAAAATGTGTTAGCCCTCATAATGCTTATCATTGCAATCTGTTAGATATTTCATCCTGTATTAGTTGTCCGAGTCTTTCCGGAATAGCTGAATCACTGTTTTCGGTTGATTCCCAATATGAGCCTGTAATATTTCCGTAATCGTTAAAATCCAGTTTGAATTCCCAGGTAGATATACCACTTTGTGATTCAACCTTTCCAAAGACAACAGGCCCGTCTACGAGGACTTGCAATCTTTTTATCTTTTTTCCAGCATTATATACAATTTCGGTAAACTCTGATTGCGAAATTCCGTTGTTGAAATAGCACGGGGTATTCTTTCTCCTTTCCTCCTCAGCTCGCCTTTCCTTGGCTTTTTTACTTCCATCGGCAATTAGTTTTACAGCACCAACAACAGCTGCGCCTATACCAATCGTAGACAAGAATCCCATAAATAGCAGTCACCTTTACTTATTAATTTTTCATTACTGTTTTAAATCACTTTGAATGATATCTTATTACAACAAGCGCATCGGATTCAATTGACTGGTTTTTATTAAATTCAATATTTCCGTTAATCGCTATTTCTTTAACTGCGTTTTCTTTGAGATAAAGATCAGAGAATCTGCCAATATCTTTAAGACCTTCTGTGACGATATTAGTAAATCCGGCTGATTCAAACATAGTTACGATATCACTGTAGTTTTTACCCTTTGCATCAGACGAAGAAACAGGAATTTTAATCTTTTTCTCCTCGGTTTCTACTCTTTTCGCATGTTTTACAATAACCTTTTTATTTCCAACCACGCCGGAAAGAAGATCCTTTACCAGTTCTTCTGCGTATTTATCTGCAAAATCCAGGAGATTATCTGTTGTTGCCTGATGTTTAACATCTTCCTCTGCTTGTGCATATGCAGCGTTATAGTAATCTCCATCTTTCCAATTAAATAAAGCTTTTTTATCATCATAGTATTTAACTGAGCCTTTAATTATATAAGGCTCGCCCAGTATTTCTGCCGCCGGTAAAGTTACGATTATTTCTTCATTGTCAACTTTATAATCAATTTTGTTAATATCTGCAATTCCCGCTTTTACTTTTGCTTCATAATACATTACACATCCCGCTTTATCAACAAACGGAACGGAACCCTCTAAAACATCAGATTTACATGCATATGTCATTTCGGCCGTTGCTAATTCTGCTATTTGTGAAAGCTGTTTTTTCAGAAATTCAGTATTGACTTCCATGTCATCATGAGCGCTCAACACTTCGATTTGAGATCTTAATTCATCAAGTTCTTTTTCATGGTGATTCTTCATAATGACATATGTGACATAAGGACTTGCTGCCATGATTGCCAAGACAAGAAAGATAATAAAGATGGTTTTTAAAACTGGATGCTTTGATTTGTTTTCGCTCATGTTTTGTACTCCTTTTTTTCTTAAAATGATTAGTCGGTTAAGTAGCTACTGAAATAATTAATTGAGTCAAAGACCTCGCTCATTCTGTTCTTTGCTATAGTTCATCTTTTTTGATTAATTAATAATTAACAGTTTCTGTTCTCCATTTAAAATGATTAAAAACATAGTTCGAAAAGAAAGAACGAACCTTACCAAATAAGCTGCTATTTATATTTACTATCAGCACTCTTTCGGATACTGTTTCGTTACAATATCTAACAGAAATTGGGATTTCTTTTGTAAATGATAATGATCCAATATGCATAGAATAATTATTAGAGTTATTCTCTGCTCTTGCGTTATTGATGAAAATCTCATAGTTTTCAGGTACACTTTCAAGAGTAACATTTACATCAATATCTTTTTTATACTCTATGTTCTTTGGCTCAAAAGAATCCGGCAACTTATAGAATAATGAATATTTATAATCCAAAGCTTCACAAACAACATCAATAGTCCAGTCTTCAAAGTTCCGCTTGGTTGAATTTACAGATTCAAGAAAATCTTTGTTCTTTTTTAACGCCTTTGTTAATAGCTTTTTATCATTATCATCAATGTCTATTCTGTATAGCAAATTACATAATGAAATAATTAATTCTCGGCTTTTTTCCAGCTCTGCATTTTCAACAATTGATGATTTATTATCTAAGAATTTTTCAAAATCATCATCGGTATATTTTGGCTTTAATCCAAGAATAGGATTCACAAGTAATTGGGTTGAAGAATTCATTAGATTTACATACGAACCTAATTCATACTGCTGGGATTCGGTCATGTTATCATAATCAAGGCCGAAAGTTTTGATTTTGGTAATAGCATCATGTAATATGCCGGTTTCATTTATTATTCTTTTTATACGTTCATTTAATTCAACGATAGCTAATTCATAATTGGTACAATCTCTTTTACTGATTAAAGCAAATGTATCTTCAAGTTTTTTGCGATCGTTATGAGCTTTGAATAACATTATACCGCTACCAACCAAGGCTAAGCCGGCTATTGCCCAACCAACAGGACCGGCAAGTGCAAGAAATGCATTTCCCGCAACCATACCTCCGCCACCGGCGGCTAAAGCTCCTCCGCCCAGCCATGCAAGTGCTGCATTAGTAGCAGCAGCACCGCTAAGTGCTGAAATAGCCGTGCCTGTTGACGCTACTCCAAATGTTGTTGCGACTCCCATTGCGGCGGTTGGACCAAGTGCGGCAACAGCTACACCGGCTCCGACGCCGGCAGCGCCTATTCCACCGCCCTTTACTTCAGCTTTTTTAAATGCTTCATCAATGTTTTGTGCCTGTTGCTTCCAGTTCAAGCGTATTTGTTTTAGTTTTTCATATTCTAGCTGCTCATCACTGGGAATATTTCTTATACAGTCAAAAGCATCCTGTATCTCTCTGAGAGCATCGTGAAGATCACTTGTATTACCACCAAGCTCATCTATTACTTCATTGGTTTTGCTAATTGCTTTTTCTGCACTTTCTTGTGCAATTTGCAACCTGCTCTTTTTCTTTTCTTTCTTCACTTCAACTTCTCCTAAAATATGTATCGATATCTTTTTTATCCTTTAATATCTTATCCTTTGGAACATTGCGCTTTTCAGCTAAAGAAACTGATTTTTCAAATGCTTGTATATATAAGTCGCTTTTACAGAAATCCTCGGTAAAATTCACAAGATCCTGATCGTCATAAATACTGGATAAAAGTTTTAGGCTGGAAATATAATCATTAACAATAGTTTTCTCTCTCATAAGGAACAGTTTTTCCGACTCCACTTTTCGAGTTTGAATGCCTCGTTTTATCTCACCATATAACGATATCGTAAACCTACCTATTCCTATGATGTTTAATCTCAAAAAGAATTCAACCGGATTAAATGTACTGGCACCAGTAACAAATCCTCTTGCTGTGGCATCAGTAATGTCTATTAGGCAGAAAGTGCCATGAGCAACAGTAAGCATTCGTTTTACGGTCACATTCTTAAATGGTTCGCATAGTTCCCACAATTCTTTAAAAGTTCCATTGCTTTGGTCCCTATTAGTAAACCACCTGATTATTCTTCTTGTTGAATACAAGAATCTTACCAAAAGCTCGTTGATTAAAACAGGAATCATTTGAGCTGTTTGGAATCTTACATCGTATCCTTGTTCAAAAAGTTTCATTGAAAATTCATTTATTGTTTTATCAAAATCCGAAACCGGGATATTTAGCTTTCTCTTAATAGCAATTATGTCATTTGTCCACGACCAAATAGGAGAGGGAATTCCCATCCCGCGCCCCTTACTGCTGTGCGATCCTGAAATGTCGGACATTATATGACCAAACCAATTTACAAATCCACAAAAAATCTTTGCCGGAATATTACCACCTTGTAATTCAAACTTACTATCTGAATTTACTAATGTAATCAATTCTCCGTCAGCAACAAAACTAGATGTATTGTTAAATTGGTTCAGTATTGAAAAGAATAGTCCTAAAAGTGTAGGATTATGACCTAATGATTTAAAATGATGATTATTGGGCGTTAGGTTTAATAACTCTTTAAAAATCCCTTTACCTACGCTTTGATCATAAGGAACTTTGAACTTTCTTTCTAAAAAGTTGATTGAATAATGTAAGGGGTCTTTACAGTTATCTTTAACTCTATAACCACACAATTTAGCGAAATCTATTGTTCTGTCGGCAAACCATTTATCTGTTAAATCACCTATCGAAGATTCTCCGGGCTTGCCAACGAGAAAAACATCGATTATCCCGCATAAAGCTCCAGAACTGGCAGATAGAATATAATCAAGTTTATCACATTCAGGTTTAATAACTTTTATAGAATCAATTGTTTCTTCAATAGAAGATAATTCTAACTCAGCATTGGATAGAGCCGATGATATTGTTGAAGAAAAATCAAAATGGCCGTCAGATACACTTAATTCCATCAAAGCAGCTTCGTTTCGATTGTTGCTTTTCAATTCATTCTCTCCTTATATCAGAATAAAGCATATGATTATTGCAAGTGCTATCAGCACAACGAAAACAATTGACGCCAGTTTAATCCATATTTTCGACAGGACAATCAGAAGCATGACGGCGATTATCAAAATAGCAATCATCAATAATATCAGCATCTTATCAGATCCTTTTTTCAGTGTAATCTCATATTACACTTTTCGGCCGATAAAATGGTGTGCCGTCAGCACAATTACTTTTTATCCTTAATTAAGGGTTTTATGATCTTGAAATACTCTTGGCCTTTTGTTCCGTACTTCTTTTCCAAGTAATCGTGAATGCCATTTTTTGTTTTATGATTCCTGATTATTTTGGCTATTGCCTTTGCTATATTGACGTCATCAATTAAGTCACATACTTCTTTTTCATATTCAGGCAAAATCGGTTCAGTTTCGGGAGAAGGAATAAGCGATTCTTCAATACTCTTTATCTGCTCCATGCAGAACCCTCGGTTGCGCCAGTATTCACAGACGAAAGAAAAGCCGCGATCACCCGATACTATATAATGTTGTGTATCCTTTTCTTGATATTTGCCGATAATATATCCCATATAGGTTGCAAGCTGCATATCAAGAGCGTCGTGAAAGGATTTGTTGGTCTCTTCTATCTTAACATTTGCTTCTTTTAACCAAACCTCTGCTTTTGTTCTTAACATTCTTTTAACTATGTCAATATCTATTTTCGGTTGATTTACGCTATAGAAGATAATCACAACATCTTTATCGGATAGCTTTTCTATCTTTGATAATCCATTTGCCTGAACGTTTTCATAATCAACTACATAAACACTCATATTATCATCTCCTGAATCATATCTCCTCAATCCCGAGTGATTTCAGATAGTTATATGTCCCGTCATAGTATTCCGGCAGGCGGGTGCTGTCTTCCCAGAAGCCGTTAGGGGTTTTATTGGGATTGCCTTCGGGGATGCAGATTATCATACATTTAATCACTAAAAACAATGTTTCCGGTATATTTAGTTTTATCGAACCATTTTACCATAACATCCAATAAAAGCTTATACTCGTCTTCCACTTCATCAAGGATTGATTCATCATAATTTCTGAACAAATGAAATTGGCGAACATCGGATCCCGCGCAGATAAATCCCTTAATTTTTATCCAAGTTGGATCATTTTCATTAAATCCTGAATAATAAAATGCTACGCAGTTATCGTTAATTACATATTCGTTAACATTATCCGGATTCGTGTCATTAAATGCACCATAATTATTCAATATGAATTTGATCATATTTGAATAAGAAATGCTTCGACTGTCCGGATTGGGGAGAAGCGTACTGCCGAAAGCATTAAGTTTACCTACACCGAACGAGAATGGCTTTGCTTGAGTATGATCCTTATTTAAATCATAATCACACGGAACGATGTAACACCAGTTTTCATTGGGACCGATTCCTTCACAAGTTGAATGATAGCCGTCAGGAACAGCTATAACCCAATCCCTTCCTGCAACAACAGTGTTACCTTTGTCATAAGATACATTCACTGCCGCTTTTATAGTTGTTGTATATTCCTTGCCGCAGGAACGACACATAATGTTATTTGACATTTCTCCTGTTCCTGTTGCACAGAATGTATTTTGACTTTCATATCCGCAGTTAGGACATTTAGGTCGAAATGATTTTCCTCCAAATAATCCGGGTCCTGCTTCAATGCAATTAGTCAGTATAAGCCCACCTTTTTTTGTTACAACATCCTTTATAATTCTCTTTCTACCGGGGAGTATTTCTATCGGAATATCGTTTTTTACGGCATAATTATAAGCATATGAACCTTTATTGCATTTGATTGCAAGATTATCGCATGAGATAAAAATTTTTTCATCTATTTCCATGACGCTGTCAGGAATTGTTATGCTTGTAAGCCCGGTGCAATTCCAGAACGTATCCTTGCCTATACTTGTGACACCGTCAGGTATGGTTATGCTCTCAAGCGATTCACAGCATTCAAAAGCAGATTTGCCTATATTTGTGACACTGTCGGGAATGGTTATGTTTGTAAGTCTGGCGCAATTTTGAAACGCCATATCGCCTATGCTTGTAACACTGGCGGGAATTGTTATACTTGTAAGCTCGGTACAATCGGAGAACAACCACTTACTTATACTTGTGACACCATTGCCGATGGTTGCGCTTATAAGTCCGGTGCATTCACCGAATACGGCATTACCAATACTTTTGACGCTGTCCGGAATCGTTATGCTTGTAAGTCCGGTACATTGGCTAAATGCTTCTTCTCCTATTTCTGTAACACTGTTCGGGATCGTTATGCTTGTAAGTCCGGTACATTTGCTAAATGCTTCTTTTCCTATGCTCGTGACACTGTTGGGGATGATTATACTTGTGAGCCCGGCGCAACTCCAGAACGTATCCTCGCCTATACTTGTGACACCATCGGGAATTACAACATCCCCGCCTTTTCCGTTGTAGTCTTTCAGCACTCCGTTTTCAATATCAAAATCACTGTTTTCCTTTTCGCTGCTCGTGATATTGCTTTCCGCTTTATTGACCGAGTTATTTGTTTTAATCATTCTTAAAGCTTCATCTGTCGGAATATTGTTTTCTATCGCATATTTATACGCAAATGACCCCTCATTACATTTAATAAAATAGTTCTCGGAATTATAAAATGCTTCTTTCTCTATTTCTATGACACTGTCGGGGATAATTATTCTTTGCAGTTCCCCACATTCGCTAAAAGCTCTGAAACCTATACTAGTAACACCGTCGGGGATTGTTAAATCTTTCAACCCTGAGCACCCGGAAAAGGCACAGCAGCCTATTCCTGTGACAGTTCCATCATCGGGTATGATACTTGTTTCACATCCCGCAATAAGAGTTTTACTTTCTGTTTCAATAAGGCAGTTTCCCTCGCTGTGATATATGGGATTGTTTTTATCAACATCTATGCTCTTAAGAGACCCGCAGCAAAAAGCAGCTGTGCCTATACTTTTGACACTGCCGGGAATGGATACGCTTTTAAGCCCTGTGCAGTTGTCAAAAGCAACATCACCGATGCTTGTTACGCCGTTGCCGAAGGTAATGTTTGTAAGCTCGATGCAATTTGAAAAAGTTTCTTCTCCTATCTCCAGGACACTTTCGGGGATGCTTATACTTGTAAGCCCTGTGCAATCCTCAAATGCAGCATCACCTATACTTGTGACACTGTTGGGAATTGTTATGCTTGTAAGTCCGGAGCAACCGGCAAGCACACCTTCTTTTATGCTTGTGATACTGTCGGGGATTGATATACTTGTAAGCCCTGTACAACCTCGAAACGCCCACTCGCCTATGCTTATGACACTGTTTGGGATGGCTATGCTTGTGAGTCCAGTGCAGCTGTCAAAAGCACTTTCGCCTATGCTTGTGACACTGTTTGGGATGGCTATGCTTGTAAGACCGCTGCAACCGGAAAAAGCATAATCACCTATGCTTGTGACACTGTCGGGGATAGTTACGCTGGTAAGCATGCTACAATAGGAAAACGCATAATCGCCTATGCTTGTTACACTGTTGGGGATGACTACGCTTGTGAGTCTTGAGCAAAAGTCGAAGGCTTTTTCTCCTATGGTTGTGACACCGTCGGGAATCACAACATCCCCGCCTGTTCCGTTGTGTTTTTTCAGCACTCCGTTTTCAATTTCAAAATCACTGTTGCTCATTATAATCCTCCCACATCATATCTATAAATTCTGCTTCATCAACCCAGGATGCTTCATATTTAACCTTGGAAATTTGTGCGCCGCAACCGGGACAAATTTTATAAGCCTTCTTTGATTTGCAACCGCAGGCAGAGCAGATGAATTCATTTGCCCTGAGAAAATGTGTCTTCTGTATCCATACAGGAGATTTTTTCTTTTGTCTGAATAGGGACATAGTTATAATCTCGTTAGTTTATATTACGCTTTAACACCATTTAACATTAGTAGTTAAAATATAGATTATTTTGTAAGACCATGCATCGCAAGTGCCAATTGTTTTTCTTTATTTGACACAGGGAAAGCATTTGGAAATCTCTCAGCAATTATTCTTTCCAAATGGATCTCATCTTTATCTATAAAAACGAATAATCTCTTTCTTGCTCTTGATGCCGCTACATAAAAATCGCAATTTCCTTCTTCAAACGATTTGTCATTAATATCAATTATAATAACATCGTCTGCTTCAAGGCCTTTAAATGTTGGGCAAGTATAAAGACGAGTCTTTTTTCCTTCAGACCTATAAGAATGAGTTCTTCCGTCAGCTTCTGTTATCATTTTTTCTTGAATAGTGCTATATTTCAGCGAATCAACACAAGAAATAATAACCCGAGTGGAATTGTCATCTTTAGAAAGATTGTCAATTACATTATTCAACCGCTTTTCTAATTCATCTTTTCCGGAATAAAAGATAAAGCTTGTTGTCTCGCCATCCCACGCTCTTTCGTGCATAACAGGAGCTGAACCAAGTAAAGAATATGCAGTTGCAGCAATGTTTTTTGTGTTGCGACAGTTTCTGTAAAGCGTAAGTTTTGAATCTACATTTTGAAGATAAACTGGCAGTTCTCTTGTATTAACCAATTGGTTCTTGTCATAGAAAATAAAGAAAGAGGTGTCTTCATGGCCAAATGTGCCAGATCCATAATCTGATAGTAACTCAAGGATATCAGACTTGATATCAGTTTCTTGCTCGTTTCTTTTACCAAAATCCTGTCCTTCGTCAACAATAATATGTTTATACTCAAAAGTACCATCTAGAATTTCAGTTTCAAGAACATCTTTCAAATCATAATAACTGATGCGATCCCAAGTCGTGCTACATTTCTTGCATGCAAGTGAATCTAACGTTAAAAAATCAACATTTTTAATTGCCTTGTTTTTTTGAGCAAGATCAACAGCTAAATTATGGTTATAACAGAGGAATAAGACTTTATCTCCTTTTTCCGAAAGTAAAGTTGCGCGATGCACCGCAACAAGGGTTTTTCCAGTTCCGCCGGCTCCACTAATAGCTGCAGTGCGTTGATGCGCCAAAAAATTCAAAACAATATATTGCTCCTCTATTAATTCAAGATATGTATCTTCAAAATCTTTCTTTGTATTTACGATTGTTCTGAATGTTGGGCAAAAGACTTTCTTGAACAGCGTCATTGCATCCTCTGGCGATAACGAGTGTTGATAACCAGGAGCGTTTTCAATAATTTTTTCTTCTTCATATTTACAAACAAGATGTACTCTATTCATCCTCTCCATAAGGGCTAAAACCTGCTTTTTTGTCTCCTCCGGATAAAGCATGGCTTCTCGAGTCATTATGATTTCTTTCGTAATATTAGCCCCAAATGTTGCTTCGTTTACATCATTCTTAAAGTATTTTGGTAGCCATACTGCAACCATAAACTTACACCGGTTGATTTTTTCGGTATATTCAGGATACAGTTCTTTCAACTTGTTAAACAAGTTATGCTGACCGCTAAAAGCTTGGTCAAATGGATCGTGCATATTGACCCATTTTTCATCACCTTTGCTTCGGTCTAAAAATTGCCATTGACCATCCTCGTCTCGTCTTAGAGTGCGATTTTTGCATTCGATAAATAGGCAACCATAGTTAGGGTTAAAAACCAAAAAGTCTATTTCGTTTTCGTTAAGACCTTTTTCTGGTATTAACTTAACAAGCCTATATGAGTGAAAAACATAATAGTTGTTAGGCAAAGTTGACAACGCTTCAAACATTTCTTTTTCTTTACTCGATGGATCAAAGTATCCGCCTTCAGAAGGAATCATTATTGCCATTTTACTCATTTACCTCCGTCACAAAAGCAACATAATCAAATGAATCAGTTAAGAGATAACATTTAAACTTGTTCTGACTATTAACCAATTTTTCGTAAGATGTTTTATTGTCTATTGTAAATAAAAGGATGCTTTTATCTGTCCATGCAAAATCTGCATACTCTATTTCATTTCCATTTATGGCTGATAGAGTATATCCAAATCCGTTTGGCATAGTTGCTTTCTGCCTATTCAGTTCAGTAAACAGACTGCTTAATGCGGCCAAAGATACCTCGTCACTTATCAATTCATTTTCTAAAACAACAGAAGGATCCACGGTATCAAAATTAAGATGTGGAGCAGAAAGTGAATATTGTATACTTCTATCCTGTGCCTTATGAATTATTGATTCCAATGCGGTTTTTGCCAATCCTCGTTTTATATGCTTATGCAAGCGCTGATTGTTATAAGTTCTAAGGCAATTGTAACAAGATGTATCTTCTTCACAGCAATTTTGAGAAACTTTCTTTAATGAATTCTTTAATACCTCAAGAAGAGATTGGTTGTCTTTTAAGCGTTTAACATGACCAGCTCCTCCGGAAACTGTGTCAAAAAGGATTAAATCATAAGGTTTTGCAGGATTCACGGAATAAACTAGACCACCAATATCATTTCTTTCAATATTATATGTCATGCTAATTCCTTCTAGAAGTGCAAAAAGAACCGAAACAGCCGTATCTTGATCAAACATTTCAGAAATGTTGTTAAATCCGACGCGTATAATATCTGTTTTATAAGAATGGCCCAAGTGTATTAGATTTAATGTGTTACCACATGCTGAACAATCTTTGCCCCGATATTCTTTGTGTTGAACTCTTTTTGTCGGAAGCATATTTCGCCTGTCTAGATTAGTATAGCCGCAAGCCGGACAGAAGAAAAAATTGCTTTCATTTAAAACCAATAATTCTTCATTCCGATGCTCTGTAACCTCAATGACATTGTTCAGTTCTTCAGAAGTAGAAAGATTATCTCCTATATAATAAATGTCGCTAGCATAAGTTTTGAACGGCTTCATACGTTTTGTGTCTTTGTTTTTTCGATCTGCAACAAAGCCATAAATAGGGGTGATAAAGCTTTTCACTTTTGTCCCGGATGTGTCTAATGCTGTATCACAATATTTGCATTTACAACCAGGAACAAAATAGTTCTTATCAGGACTTGTATTAATTGTATGGCATTTTCCGCACTCGCAGTAATATGTGGTTGGTAACGAGTAAAAAATATGAGGAAGGAACAAGTAACGAGACGTGTACTTTCGTTCATTTACAATTACTTCTGAACCTGGTGCATACTCTGATATTGCTAGGGATAAATCTCTGGAAAGATTATACTCGTCATTCATATCCTGCTTAGCATAATCATAGATGTAAAGTTCAACATTATCGACAGGAAAGCCATAACCAGGTATAACATTATACTTTGTGAAATAAGTGATCAAAGAATTACGCGTGTTTAGGCGGCGAAGAGCTTCATCGTAAGATTTGCACAAACTCCATTGATGTTGATCTGCTGCGTAATCTCTCGCTTCTTTATATAAAGCAATTAAACTCTTAAGGCCATCTCGCATTGACAATAATGCACTTTCAGACATGTCGAGGAAATCAATCCATTTAAACCCACCATATTTTTCAAGCAAATCGGGGGTTTTTAGTAGATACTTATCAATCGTAATTCCCAATTTTTCAGGGCGACTTTTAATAAAACTTAAAAACTTCGTAGTTACATCTTCATCAAGGAAGTGTTCAACTGAATCAAAATCCGCTTGATATTCTGGCTCTCTAAAATATAATGACAAGGCTGTCGCTGAAATATGGCGCATTAATATCTTATCGTTATCAATCACAAAGTAGGGAGGTTTTACCAATCCGCGAATCATTTCTTGTGGCTCTGTAAAATATGTATAATCATGCGAAGATGTACCACAAAAAGTGAGAATAAAAGCCGATGTTTCAGCTCTTCTTCCCGCCCGTCCAGCTCGCTGAGCATAATTTGATGGCATTGGTGGAACATTTCTCATAAACACTGTGTTTAATCCACCAAGGTCTATGCCCATTTCAAATGTAGTGGAACAACTGATGAAATTTATTTTGCCGGTATCACTCTTGAAATCATCCTGAATTGATTTCGCTTCGTCAGCATTCATTTGCGCTGTGTGTTCACGACATACCAATTTTTCTATAGGTCTGTTTATATACTCATTTCTATAATAGTTGTTGCTGTATAGGATATCACTATCAACATCGCATTCTTCTAATGTTCCGTCACAATCTGCTTCTGTACATTTACCGTTAATGTTATACAGTGTCAGTTTATTACACTTCTTGCATTTATAGAACTGCAAATTCTTATAACTATACAAGTCATAATCCGTTGCTTTAATTAGATATGTATTTGCATATTCCGGATTGCTATTAGAAATAAGGACGCCTTCATCAACAGCAAGTCTAAATAGAATTCTCAAAAAATCTTTTGCTTTCTGAGTATCATATCCCAAGGCTTTTTTTACATATTTAACTACATTATTAACAGAGCTCTTTTTTGTGTCATCATCTTCAACCGGAAGGAATGAACGCACAGGGTAATAAAGCGGTTTTTCTTCTTTGCTTTTTTTCCCTTCTTGCATTGAAATATACACGCTTCTTTGACGATACCCTAAAAGTTCCTTTTTTTCTTCAATATCATCGGTTGCAAGTGCTTCGTAATCTATTGATGGAGAAACCCTAAATATTGTAAGAACTTGAGATGTAATATCTCTAAACTGTTTTGCTGTTACATTGTCAAATCCCCAAGATTTTAGCGCGTTTTCAAGTTCCTCATCTTGAATATAATGACCACGATTTAAATTAAGTTTAAATGCGAACAGTCCAATACCTTCACCGCTGTTACGACCATCAACAAGCAACAGTTCCCAAAGAGCGGTTGCTTTAGCGTGTTTTATGGCTTCCTCATCTGTATAGTGAAGTCTCTTTCGAAACAAATCATCCAGTTGAGAAACTAATGACAAATATGATATTTTGTTGTGGTTATTTTCTTTCAGCAAATACCACATTAAAGATTTTTTTAGAAATCGATCATTATTAGCATTAAGAAATTTTGAAAAAAATGCTGCTTGTTGACGAGAATCCGAAAATGCTAAAAACTGTTTCCTAAGCTTAACAATTCGGTCTTCCTTTTCAAAAAGGGAGAACTCGCTTGCCTTTTCTTTTTTAACAGGGTATTCCATAGATTCATAAAGGATCTGAGCAATCAGCGTTGTTGCACGGTCTTTACCAACATGAAACCCCATAATAACGCCGCCATTATTAGCTTTGTAATCACATATTGGGCATCTATGAATGTTGTTTGTTATGACATCTTCATCATCCATTTCAAGATCATCTTTTCCGACAAACTTATACAAGGCAGTTCTGTACTCATCAAAATGTTCACAATCTGCGGTTGTTATTGCCGACTTAGCTTTTCTCAAATATCCGCAGCGAGCACAAATATAATACTTTTCAAATTTTGGATCATTATCTAAATCTTGCTTCTCTTCATCTGTGAGGCAATCTGCAATCAAATAATATTCCAATCGCTTTGCCTTATCAGCATATGACTCATCAATGTCTATTTCATCGTCAATACAAAGCACATTATTATCGGTAATGCCCATTATATAAGGAACCTTACAGTTTGAGCATATGCCAATTTTGAACGCTTTAAAGCCACTTATTTGATTAACAGTTACTAAGGACAAATCTTTGTTTTTTCCAATTGTTATAAAAGCTCCGTCTGGTGCTTTCATAAACATATGGTATTTAATATCATAAAGCTTCATCGGGTATTTTGAATCGTTTGATAAAGCCTTAGTTACTAGTTCTACAAGTGCAGTAAGTGATTTAACGTCAAAGCCATACATGTTACGCATAACCTCAACGAAAGCACCGACGTTTTTTGTAAGATGATATAATTCTTTAGTATGGCTATCTCTAATTAACAACTCATATAAGTTGACTTTCACACTAAGTTCGACATTATATGGACGATATTTTTCACATATCGATTGTAGCTCTTTGGGAGTATCTATATTTTCAAGCATACCGACATAATCCCCAGGAGCAATCTCATACTCTTGAGGTTCGGTATGGCTATGTCTAATTCCAAAAATAACATCCTGGTTTTCAAACGAAGCAGATGTTAATTTGCTTGCAAAGTCAATTATTTGAGGAAGATCTTCTTTTCCTCGCCCAAGCGTGGCACTGGTAAGTATAAATTGTGGATTTTTATTTGCTGTTCCTTGCAATCTTCTAAGAAGCAGCGATATTTCAATTCCTAATGCGCCTCTATATATGTGTGCTTCATCAAGGACTATAAAGCGAAGATTCTTTAATGCTTCAGCTGAAATAAGGCTTTGATCGGTAGGACGTATCAGCAAATACTCGAGCATAGAATAGTTTGTGAAAAGGATTTGTGGTGGGTTTGCGCGCATTTTTTCACGAGTAAGAACTTCGTTTTTTACAGGTTCACCATATTTTTTACGATACAATCCTAGCTGCTTTCTGCCTTCAGTTGACTTCTCGTCTTCAGGAGTTCGGCCGGTATAAAATCCGAACCGCAAATCTTCATAGTTTTGCAGAAGGCCTCTTAGTCTATCAATCTGGTCATAAACTAACGCATTAAGAGGAAACAAAAATATTGCTCGAACACCAGGACTTACATTTCCTTCATTATGCTCTTTAATCAGTTCGTTGATGATCGGAAACATAAAGCACTCGGTTTTACCAGAACCGGTTCCGGTGGTAACAACCATATTGTGCCCATCATGAATTCTTTCAAATGCTTTTATTTGATGAGCATAACAGGGTCGATTAAAATCCAGATAATCTTCTTTCTCTGGATCTTTTCCCCCTATTTTTTCAAATTCTTTTTCAAGTAATCCTTCTTCTATTAATTCGTTAAGTGTCTTCGACTGTTCAAAAGGTAAAGATGAAGCTAAATATGGGCCTTTGTATAAACGAGACTCTAGTTCATCTAATCTTTGTGAATATAACGACTTATATGTGTTATCTCTTATATCAAATGAAGATCGAAGATATCGCGAAAATTTAGCTTTAATAAACTCGGTTTGTTCAATCTGATTTTTCATAACCATCCTCCAAACTTTTCAACGATTGCTCCCTCTAAAATTTTCCCGTTTTTGAATTTCAATTTGTAAATATTGTTTTCCACTTGGCGCCTCACAACGACTTCATAATTAAATTTTGAAGCTTTTTTGACAGATATAAGCAAATCATTTATTATATCGCCACTTTTTTTATTTAAAAAAGAAGCAACAATATAATACTTTTTATTGATTTCAACAATAGTATAAAAACGAGCGCTATATGAAACATTCATTTTTGTGCCGTCGCTGATAATAAAGCTGGAAACGGAGAGAGTTTTTTTCAAAAAAGGAGATTCCACTTTTATAGGTTTAGAAATAAAAAAAGGAGTTTCTGTAAAGCCGTTTTCATCATCGGTAGCACTATACAAACATAGCTTGTATGAATTAAATGGGAAGCAAGAAATATCAAGTGCAAAATATTCTCCATCACATATCGTTTTGGAAAATAAAGGATGACTAAAACCGCTTGGAACAATATCAGCTTTGATTATATCTGCTCCATCAAAGTCAACTTTTCCGGATAAAACATCTTTTTCAAGTTTAAACTCCGGAGGAAATGTTTTCAGTTTAACAGATTGCCTCCCAAGATCATATTTTGGAAAAGTCATAAACGGTTCAGATTGATATGGATCAAACAGCGCTCCATATTTTTTTCCATAAAGAGACACACTTAAACTATTAACTGATTTGTCTATATCAGATTCATTTATCTCTATTAATTCGCCGCTACTAATAACTTTCGAAACTAAAACAGTTTCAGAATGTAAGGGCTTAATAACTGCTTTTAATTTACTTGATCCCTCAAAGCGAATATCAAAAATATGGGTTTTTCTTTCCGCGTCAAAGAAAAAGCGGCTTTTTTCTCTTGACACAGAAGGGACGATCCCTACGATTAAATACTTCGATCTTTTTCCGTAATCAAATGATATCTTAGCACTCTTTTTTCCAGATAATGTTCTGAAAAAAGCAAGGTAAAGTTGATATTTTGTTGGATTATCTTGAATTGATTCAAAGCTTATTGCTTGCTTTTTTACAGCCGCGAAAGGATCCAAATAGAAAGCATTCATTTTTTTAGGGCCGCAAATTGTAATTTTCTGCATACTCTCTGGTATTTCATCCAAAAGAAGCTTTTTGTCTGTTTCATACCATGTTTTCCCATCAACGCTGTAACTAATTGAGGAAGGATACAACACAAGCGAACCGTGACCAAGTCCTTTTACAAAAGCATGATATTCTTTTTTTTCTGTGCCAAATTCAAATATTATCGACTGATCAGGTATAAAGTTACCAGTCAATTCATATGTGATTCCCTTTTCATCTTTTGAGACATACGATTTCCATATATCCGGATCGTATACAACATTAAATGTTGCCCCTTTAATCTGTTTTCCAGTGTTTGAATTAAAAACGCGAATTGTATGATATCCTGCTTCCAACCCATGCACTTTTGAGGTGTATGCCCATGTTTCCCCATACTCTTTTGAAAAAAGACTAATAGCAAATCTTACATCCGCATCATCACCATAGTAATAATCTACGCCGTCAATTTCCATATAAATATCTTCTTTATCACATGACGAAGGAAATAAAAGCGTTATATCATTATGTATAGTAAATCGTTTATCTTCTACAGAAACAAAATCGGCCCATGGGATCTCGTAGCTTATTAATTGAGCAGATGAAATTTTATAAAAAATGTAGGGTTCGCCGTCAAAGCGGAAGACCTCGTAATCATTAACCTCGACAACAGAAATAACATAATTATCTCTTTTATACAATTCATTTATTCTTTCGCCGTATTCATCTTTGTTTGATCTTTTCGTTATTGCAAAAAGTTCACCGGAATAATTGCTGCCGGGCTTTACTTCATTACCCTTTCCATCAAAGAATAGACTTGACCTATAAAGGCGCGCTTTAGAGTCATATAATTGCTGACCTAAGCAAACGATTCTATAGGATAGTTCTCCTAATGGAGACTCAGGAACAACATATTCTTCTCGCTTTATGACATATCCACTCATAGCAGATTCATCATCAACATATTCTATTGTATTTGGATTGGTGATTAGATTATCCTGAATTAGTTTTTCGCCGTTATAAATACAAATATGGACATCGTTAGGGTTATAGGAATCGTCCATACTATACTCGCCGGTAAACAGATGAACTTCATCATTTATATATTTTAGATAAGGTTGAGAAATTGTTCTGTTGCTCTCAAATCTAGACTTCTCCCTGTCGTCAGATTCAAAAGCATTCATCCATGCGGAATATCCTTCTTCATAGTATGGTTCAACTCTAAATGAATCTTCCGGGCGGGTTAAATGATTGATAATCAGCCGTATACAGTGTGAAACAATCTGCGAAAGAGAATCAATACCATATCCGCTGTAAATACATGATTGGGTATATTTGGACATTAGATAATTTGTCCCTTTGATTGTATCTGAATCAGAGATCAAATCTTTTCTCTTTAAGGTTGAAAATGTTTCTACAACTTTTTCTTTTATTTGCTCATCACTTAGGTCCTCATCAAAAAGTAGTTTTTTCTTATAAATATCATAAGAAATTCTAAATAGGTCCTTAAGTCTATAATGAGGAACGCAACTCATTATTATCGGAACAGCAACATAAGAATGAGGATCAAAATACTTAGTTTTTTCCCTAAAGTCGCCTATTGCTTTATAAATGCCGTTTTGTATTGATACACGAGAATACTTATATTCTGACTCAGGCTTTGACTCACGATACTTTTTTTCGATATAAGTGTGCAAATCTCCGTCGTAATATTTCTGCGCAATCAATGAAAGAGCACAGGCAATACAAGCCTTGTGTGCGTTGCTTAATTGGGAACCATTCATGATTTTTTCTAAGTATCCAAAAGCCTCGCTGCAGAGCTCTTTTTCAAACGATTCGTCATCATAAAGAGATATCAATTCAATAGCAATTTGTTCGTTTTCCAGCACGCTTTCTATTAGGATATTAATGACATCGTTTGATGAGATTTCTGTTGCTTTTTTTGCAATAGACTGCTGTTGCTCTTTTTTAGAGTTAGAGATTTGCCTTTCCAGCATAAGGATAACAGCTTTGTTTAATTCCTCGTTATCCAAAACAAGAATTCCTTTAATAAAAGCAGTGCTGGCCAAAAAGGTTTTTTCTGTGTTATTGGAATCAAACAAAACAGATACGTAATAATTCCCATCATCCTTCAAAAAAAATTTGGAAACACGACCGTTGCCATATGCATTATTCTTAACTCTTGAATCGATCAACTTTTGAATAAAATCATTATCAACCATGTTTTTTATATCCTCTTGATTTGTTAAGGTTTTATCTCATTCTATTAGTTTTTATGATTTGCTGGTATTAAAAACCATACTTATGTTACAAATCAAAATCATAAGCCATGAGATTTATTGCCATTTTTTCAATAAGATCTCCCAGAGATTTGTCATACTGGGCTTTGCTTATTGCATTGCACTCAAGAAACAAATTCAGCGAATGTTTCTAACGGAGAAATAGGTCGATTTTCTTCTCTTCGGGGGATAGGCTTGAATATTCTATTTACATAATTATTCAACATTGATTAGTTCTCATTTGTATTATCGAAATCTTCATCAACATTAACATAAATATTTATTTCATTATCAATTGGGTAGATTTTTTTCAGAAATCTTGATACTAGAAAACTCGTTCTCTTGTCTATTTCATCTGGGCCCCACTTTTCGGCTGTCATAATGGGGGTGACTATTTTTGAATTCATGTCACGATTCAAAAAAAGATTCGTCGCTTTATAACCTCCTTTACTCTGACCTGCATTTTGCTTTTCATTTAGTGGCTTATCACTTAGTTCAGAGTTGTATGGTGTTAAAGTTAGATTACCAAGTTTATGAGTATATTTTTCTTGTATTTCTTTTGCTTCATCATATCTTCCTGGACCAGCCAACATTTTAACCCACTCTTCGCGTAATTTACCTTTAGTTTCAGGCAAAACATGCTCAATTGTCCATTCAAGCTTTTTCCCTTTTTTATCCTTATACCAATACCTGTTGTAGTCTTTTCCTTTATCTCCATCTGAATTTGTTTCAAAATAAGCTAAGAAGAATCTTATAGCACCAGCATATTCAAGATACACATCTTTTTCGAGCTCTTTCTTTATGTCGTCAACTGTAACACTCTGATACTTTTTAAGTGTAGAAATAATGCATGATATAATCTCGTCCTTTTGGGCTCCTGTTTTACTCATGTTTGTTAACTTATCCATTATTTCCATAAACATATCATCCATCTTACGAGTAAGAGGTTTCTCGGTTAATGAACGAATTAGGAAAAAATTCACAAGCGATTTAATAACTTTCTTAATGTCTTCATCTTTGAGTCCTAACACATCTTTATTCTTAAATAAATAAAGGAGTAGAGCGTATGAAGTTGTACCATCGGCATGAAACAAATCTATCAAATCATTTTTATAAGACTCTTCAATATTATCGCTTGATGTTGAAATCTTAGCATAGATTCTTGAGGCAGTAAGCAAATCTTCTGTTAACTCAACACACCTTTCTTCCAATTCTTCTTTATATAACTTTAAAAGATTACCTTTGCCGGCTTTTGTTATTTTTTTGTTATCTTTTTCGTTGGGCTGACGAATTAATGCATTATAATAGTGCCGTAGGAATCTTTCCTGAATACCAGGATCATCTCCAATATTCTGTTTTGTTTCCATCCAACAAGCATGACAATAATCTTTTTGATTAACTTTAGGCGAAGAAGATTCCTGTATTAGTTTGTTGTTTACGAGATCGACAATAGAAAGTGGCAATCCGCGGTTATTAAGTGCCTCAAATAGAATAAATGCTTTCGATTCGTCTTCGACATTTATACTAACCACTTTTGTTTTTCTCGTTTTATTAAGAAGATCAAACTTATCGTTGACGGGAAGATCTTCAATTTGCTTTGCAAAAAAATTAAATGCTGATTTTATTCTTCTGTTACCGAAATATGGTGGGTACTTAATTCTGTTATATTCTTGTTCAAAAACTGACCCAATAAGATAATTGTAATCTTGAAAATTGCTTTCCTGAAGAATTAATCTTAAGGCATCTATATCTTTTGGACTATGGCGAATCATTTTTTTTGCTGCCCGGTATCCGTCAAATTCATCACTTTCCGTATCATAATTGTCTACTATCTTATTTTTTATAAGGTCATCTAAAATTGCAAGCAATAGAATTGATATTGTAGTTAGCCTTTGCTGACCATCAATAACTGTGTAAGGAATTACACTGTTTTGCGTATCGGGCTTTCCAGAAATACAAATAATGGAGCCTATGAAATATCCAACTTCATTTTCAATCAAGTCATCAAATAGAGTACGCCACTGATCTTTTCCCCAAGCATATTCCCTCTGAAATTCTGGAATTTTGTAAACAATCTTGTTTTCAGGGTTAAGTATTTCTTCCATTGAACTAAATAATTTTTCCATATTTTCCTCCAATAATTATTTATTATTATTCATTGCCCATTCCTTTAATCTTCACAATATAGATTAAATAGAATGACCCTCATTTTAATCTGCTGTCCTGGATTAACCTTTGATAGGAATAAACATTCAAACTCGTTTTTATCAAGAGGCAAAACATTTCTCATACCATCATAAGCACGTAATGCTGCTTCCACAGACTCAAGCGTTTTAAAAAAGTCCTTGCGCCTGACAAAATAAATAAGTGCAGTTTTGCAATCACGCCAAGTTAAGTAGCCATCCAATTGATCAATTGCTTTTCCAACTTCTTTTTGACCGGTCCACATTTTGCATTCAGCAACAAACGCAGCTCTATTTTCGCGCTCAATACAAATATCTGTCTTTCCTCTATTGCGGAATGTTTCGCCCGTAGCATCTCCTTTATATGTTGCATTGAGTGCTGCTAAGAGTGTATTCCGCAGATCTTCTTCATGGAGGGCTTTATACGAAGAAGGCGTGCGTTCATAAGTTGACCCCGTATGTTTGATAGAATCCAGAATGTCCTTGTAATCGCTATCTAAAATCCCGTAGTAATTTGAAGATTCATAGTGCTTTGCTACGGGAACAATGTTTCGTTTTAGAGAGATATGGGTTTGAGCATACTCTTTTTTCTCAATTGGAACCTCAAACAAAGTAGCAATGTTAAAGAATGCTTCTACTTTTTTCTTCTTTTCCTCAAGCAATTTTAGTGCCTGCTGCTTTAAAGTATTATTAAAAAATGTCACATCCTTGTTCGCATAAGAAATGCCATCTCGGATTTCCTTTAGAGCGTGTTCGAGATTCCTAAGCAAATTATCTTTTGAATTCGCATTATTCATCTCTGATAGAGAGCACTCCATATGAAAGGAAACCGTCTCTTTATCAACTGTTATCTCCGGATATCCACTCACAGAAAAAGTTGATGCGCGGCATTTAAATAGATTAGGGTCTCCCGTATATGGATAATAGAATTCAGCAATTATCTCGTCAACCTCGACATACTTTTTGCATGAATAATCCCTAAAGAAAGGCTCAATATACTTCTGAATTTTTTCTTGTTTTATACTCCTCTTCGAGAAATCTTCTTCAAAAATCGTCACTGGCTCAATGAAAAACTCCTGATAGATGTTTTCTGCTAACACGTCAAGATTATTCGCCATAATCTCTTCGTTGGACATTTTGTCTATCTTATTCTTCACGGCAGCCCATTGATTTGTAATGACCTGACTGAGGTCGTAGTCTCGGAAAGGTTTCATAATATATTCCACTCCAGCTTCATAGCAATGGTTTTAATTTAGACATTAGTGTGTCATGGTTTTTCTTTTTGAATTCGCATTCCCATATTCTTATAACAGTCCAGCCTCTTTTTTGAAAAAGTGAGGTTATTTCTTTATCGTGTTCAATATTCCTATTTATTTTCTTTTCCCAGTAATCTTTATTATCTTCTGGTTTAAGATTTCTGCAGTTATGACCGTGCCAAAAACAACCGTCGACAAAGATGACAACCCTTTTGTTAAAAAACACAAAATCGGGATGTCCTTTGACTTTGTAATTTCTTCTCCACCCATGAATATTTAATTCTTCAAAAATGTTAATCAATTTTAATTCGGTAGATTTATTATTATTTGAACGAACGCTACTCATTATTGAAGAGCGTTTTTCTTTTTCAAAGATATCGGCCGTTTTATATCACCACACAAATCGTAATGTAACTTATCGTCTGTAGACTCATAGTCTGCGTAATGCTAAAATCAATGATGGAGGTTTTGGTTATGGATATTATTAAAGTGTTTGGTAAGAATGTAAAAAAACTAAGGCTTGAAAATAATCTCTCTCAAGAGAAATTTGCTGAATTATGCGGATTGCATCGAACTTATATAAGCGACATTGAATGTTTCACAAGAAATGTGTCTCTTGAAACTGTTCAAAAAATTGCCGATGCTTTTAAAATTGAAACTTATAAACTTTTTTTGGAGAACAAAAAATGATTCATACTTTTTTTGATTTCTGCTCGGGAATTGGGGCGGGAAGACTAGGCCTTGAACAATGTGGATTAAAATGTGTTGGTTATTCAGACACCAGTCGATTAGCAGAAACCACATATAAACTTCTTCATAATACTGAAGGAGAAAAGAATTATGGAAATCTAAAACGAATTAAATATGAAACTTTACCTAAGTTTGATGTTTTAATTGCCGGCTTTCCTTGCCAGACATTTTCAGTAATGGGTAGACAAGAAGGCTTTTCAGATGATCGCGGACAAATTATATTTCATCTTGCAGATATATTAAAGCATTCCAAACCGGATTGTTTTATTCTTGAAAATGTAAAAGGTCTTGTTTCTCACGACAATGGTAAAACTATAAAAACTATTCTTTCTTCTTTAAATGAATCTGGATTTGATACTAGTTACCGAGTTTTAGTCAGCCTGGATCACGGCGTTCCCCAAATGCGTCAAAGAGTTTACTTCGTTGGGTTTAGAAAAGATTTAAAATATAATTATAAAAACTATAAATGGCCCGATCCTATTCCTATGCCATCGCTTGACGGCTTTCTTGTCTGTGACAAAATAGCAACAGAGGAAAACATAGAAATATTTAAAAGATATCTATTGAACGAAAAAAACAACGGCAAGTATAGTATTGAAGTTTTAAAGACGATGAATAACAAAATCCTAGATACAAGAATGAATGATTTGCGAATATATGATAGAAAGATTCCAACATTAAGAGCTCAGCGTGACGGAATCTATTATGTGATGAATAATACAATCTATCAACTAACTGGATATGAAGCGTTGCTAGTTCAAGGCTTTCCAAAAGAATATGCTGACAAAGTTAAGGATATCGTTTCAGACCGTCACTTGTTAATGCAAGCTGGAAACGCTATGACTGTAAATGTTATTAAAGAGTTGGGTAAGAGTATAAAAAACTTTATAAAAGGAGAAGAAAATGGATAATTGGGAAGAATTTGAATGTGAATGTACACAGTATCTTAATGAAAAATATAGCAACTCGAAAGTTATCTTTGAGCATAAAGGCTGTGCAGATTCTACAGTTCCGGATATAGCTGTTTATAAAAACGGGAATCTTGATTTCTATGTTGAAGCAAAAATGGCTGGTGCTCAATCAGGACAATTCGTTTTGTTTCCAAACTATACAACGCGAACTTTTGATTTTTCAGAAAGAAACTATAGCGAGCAAAACGAATTCACTGAAATCATAATTTCTCAGATGAACGACAACTTCGATTATTATTGTTCAGCTGGAACAGCTGGCCGCGACATAGATATTAATCAAGTCATTTTCTCTAGATGGATTATTGGTAATTATCAAAGAAAAGGTGTGAAATTTGTAATCAGCAAGGATATAGGTTTCGTAATATTGCCAATCGAAAAATTTGGAGAATACTTTAACATCAGTGCGAAATACAGAGTAAAGAAGAGCGGTTCTACTTCTCCAGCAAAAAAAGATATTCAATCTATTGTTCAAGAATTAAAAAGTCAATATAAGGCAGATGAAACATGGATAGAAGACGGAAAACTATTGGTTAGTGGAATAGGACTAGCAGGATTGAGATTTGTTTTAGGAGATTATACTTATTATTTGTCTGATACAAACGGCACTAATTATGAAGTTCGTCGTCTATCAAACACAAACAATATGAATGTAATTTTTTCAATTTCGTTGAAAAAGGATCAAGATCTTAGAGACTTGGAAGCCTTCAAAAAATCACTCAAATGATTTTAAATAATTAATATATTGTTTAAGATTATATTTATACGCGCTTAGATAGTATTTACCTATTGGCAGGTTTGGGTGATATTTTTCCATTTCTGGATTTTTACCAGTGTTGTTAAAGAGGGAGAGAAGATAACAACACTGGTCTTTTTTATATTCAGAATCAATATCTATTTTCCCAAGTTCTTTTTCTAGTTTTTTCAACCTTGAAACTGCATCTTTAGTCGTTTTTTTGTTTTTTCCATTTTTTATTAACCATATTTGAAAACCAATCTCATTCATTGCATTTCTCCCTGTATTGAAGCCCAATTTCCTCAGCTATATATTGTAAAACATCAATAACAACTGAATTGCCGAATTGTTTATATGCTTGATTCTCATTCTTTGCAATTATATATGAATCAGGATATCCCATTATCCTAGCACATTCTCTAGGAGCAAGTTTACGGTATCTTCCATTAACTAAATATCCACCGGTTTTTGAAAAAACTCCTCCACCATATGCGGATAAAGTTATTGCAATGCCTTTTGTGCTATAAATTCTTTCACCTTGGCCGCCCTTATTAACTATACCAAGGCGAATGGGAGTATCACTATACTTGTCATCAACTTTTTCACTCATATATGTGTCAGGACGATTAACATAGTATTTTTCTTTAATTTCATCTTCAGGCAGCAAAAAATCTTCGACATGTTTTTTCAGTGGAAAAGGTGCCGGAAAATTGAACATCTCTATTCCGATGTCGTCTCTAAAACAAACCATATAAATTCTTTCTCTTTTTTGTGGAACACCATAATCAACAGCGTTTAAAACTCTATATGAGAATGAGTATCCAAGTTCTTCCATTGTGCTTTGAACAACTTCTAATGTTTTTCCATCGTCATGAACAGCAAAGTTTTTGACATTTTCCATAAAAACTATTCGCGGCTTTTTGCATTTAACTATTCTTGCAACATCAAAGAATAAAGTTCCACGACTATCTTCGAAGCCTCTTTGTTTGCCACTAATAGAAAATGCTTGGCAAGGAAAACCTGCACAAAGAATATCATGATCAGGAATTGTTGACTCGTCAACTTTTGTTATGTCTCCTTCAGGAGTTTCTCCAAAGTTTTCTCTATAAACTTCTTGGGCAAATTTATCCCATTCGTTTGAATATACGCATTTTGCTCCAAGCGATTCAAGAGCAATTCTAAATCCTCCTAAACCCGCAAATAAATCAATAAAAGTTAAACCTGAAAGAACCTTTTCTTTTACATTTATCATTTGAATCACCTCTAAAAGCAATTATAGCGCACTGCGCTAAAAAGTCAATAGAATTTATATAATTACCTTTAAATGGAATCCTTTGCAAACTGTCGATTGATAGTCCCCTCAAGTTCGCTTAGATTTCTAGAACTTGTTCCGATGAGTTTATCCTTGAAAGTCACCTGAAGAACAACATAGTTTGGCATAGTATAAAAACCTCCATTTATTATTTGTAAACGATTTATTAAAAACTAATTTCTTTCAGAACTGTTGCCGGGTTAAACTTGTTCATATATGATACCCAGCCCATAGCTGTTCCGGTTTCTTTCAGCACAACAACTTCAAAATCACCGGTTATTTCGATGTTCGTTTTTTCAAAAAAACTGTATGCGTTATCATACTCATAGCACGCATTAACCTTCGGGTTTCTTTCAAGTGCGATATTCTTACACTCTGTGTATGTCAACACTATTTCCACCTTTCTTTTGTTATTATCTTTATTTGTTTAATCATCAAATGTCCATTTATCCTGCGGCAGGGACTCGGCGAGTTTGGCTCTTGCCTTTGCCTGGCCGTCAATCGCGCCCTGCAGGCTCTTTTTATACATCACATTTCCTCCGGCAACCATATCATAAAGAAAGGCTTCGGCTTTTTGGAAACATACGAGGGCGTTCTTTGCGTTTTCTTCGGTTCCCTCGCCCTTGAGGAATGCGTTGCCGACTCTGAGGAAAACGGGGCCGGCGCAGATTTCTGCCGCTTCATCGGTCATTGTTTCAAGGCATCTGTTGTATATGTGAAATGCCTCTGTCGGATTCTTCTCAACATAGTAACCATTCATATACATATCGCCGATTTTGTAGAGGGAAATGATGTGGCCGTCAAACGCTCCGAGGGCGAAATAATGAAACGCCTTCTCATAATCAACGGGCATATTTCTGCCGTAGTAGTAGCAGTAACCGAGGTTTTCCTGAGCCTGTCTGCTGCCTTTTTCGGCGGCGAGTTTGTAATATTCAACCGCCTTTTCAAAGCTCTGCTCAAATCCTCTTGAGCCATCATAATAAACGGCTCCGAGGTCGTTCATGGCATCGGCATTACCATTTTC
>JAEEGL011033634.1_pt1 | contig 27616 bp, 20 predicted proteins | sample 9134231 | NCBI WGS metagenome assembly JAEEGL01 (sample SAMN16246548, study PRJNA631951) | gut metagenome | biome: gut microbiome; feature: rumen; material: fiber-attached | host: Bos | place: Iran: Karaj | collected 2018-10
CTGCTTCTGCAGAACCGCATAATGATCGGCGTGACGCAGCGCATGGTACTGCGGCTGCGCAGCGCCATAGCCCGCAAGCTGGGGAGGCTGCCCCTCGGATACTATGAGGGCAGGCCTTTCGGAGACCTTCTTTCCACGGTCACGAACGACGTCAACGTTCTTTCGATGAACTTCCAGTCGTTCTTCATCCAGATAGCCGACGCTCCGATCTACCTTATAATGATGATCGGCGTGATGCTGAGCCTGAACCCGATCCTCGCGCTGGTGGTCATAGCCAGTGTACCGCTGAGCGCGGTATGCTCGAAGCTCGTTCTCGCACGCTCGCAGCGCTATTTTGACGCGCAGCAGCGGGTGCTCGGCGAGCTGAATGGCAGCATCGAGGAGAACTTCACGGGCTTCGATGTCCTGAAGCTGTTCGGCAACGAGAAAGAGTCCGGAAAAAAGTTCAGGGAGACCAACCACAGACTTGCGCAGGCCGGTGAGCGTGCGCTGTTCCGCTCGTTCCTGCTCAATCCTGTTATATCCTTCGTAGGCAATCTGTCTTATCTTGTGGTGCTTATTCTCGGCGGATATCTCGCTTTCAACCGTATGCTTGCAATAGGTGACATACAGACATTCATAAACTACGTCAACAGCATAAACCAGCCGATGCAGCAGATAGCCAAGCTCGGCAGTATATACCAGAGCTTCAATGCTGCGGCGGACCGTGTGTTTACGCTGCTTGACGAGGAAGAAGAGACCGATGTTCCGGAGCCTGTGAAGCCCACGTCAGCCGGCGGAGCAGTCTTCGAGCACATACGCTTCGGCTATACCGAGGACAAGATACTCATAAAGGATCTGAACCTTGAAGTGAAGGAAGGCGAGAAGATCGCCATAGTCGGTCCTACCGGAGCCGGAAAGACCACTCTGATAAAGCTGCTGATGCGCTTCTACGATGTGTCGGGCGGCTGCATACGCATAGGCGGACAGCCTATAACCGGGCTCCTGCGCGAAGATCTGCATGAGCTCATAGGCATAGTCCCGCAGGATACATGGTTCTTTGACGGTACGGTAGCCGATAACCTGCGGCTTGGACGCGAGGGCGCGACGGATGAGGAGATAACCGCAGCGCTGCGTGAAATAGGTGCTGATCACTTCATTGATATACTGCCCGGCGGACTTTCTTTCATGCTGCATGAGAACGCCGCGAACATTTCCGCCGGTCAGCGGCAGATGCTTGCTATCGTAAGGGCATTCATCGCGGACAGGCCAATTCTGATACTTGACGAGGCGACTTCCTGCGTGGATACCCAGACCGAGCAGAAGATACAGACCGCAATGGTGCGTCTGATGCTGGGCAAGACGACATTCGTCATAGCCCACCGTCTCAGCACTATCGTCGGTGCCGACTGCATACTGTATCTTGAGGACGGCGACGTGAAGGAGCAGGGTTCTCATGAGCAGTTGATGGAGAAGCACGGTGCTTACCGGAAATTATTTGATTCACAGTACACATAAAAAAGGAGCTTTATCATGACACCTTTTTTCAGTATTCTGATACCTGTATATAACAAAGCAGGAACAATGGACGAGTGCGTCGCCTCTGTGAAGGCACAGACCTTCGGAGATCTTGAGGTGATCTTCGTCAATGACGGCTCGACAGACGGCTCCGCCGCGGAGATAGAGAGCTTCTGCGCCGGCGATGAACGTTTCCGCTTTCTTACCCACGAAAAGAACAGCTCACTCATCGGCGCCCGCAGTACGGGCATGAGAGATGCGAAGGGCAGCTATATCCTGTTCCTTGACAGCGATGATCTCTTCACACCCGATGCTTGTGAAAGCCTGCATGACCTGCTGGCTAAAGACCCGGTGGATATAGTGCGCTTTGATATCATCGAGGAGCCGGAGATGCGTGTTCGCGCTGCTGAGGAGTTCCCCGAAGGTGTCATGGACGCTTTCATGCACGGCAAGATATCCCCGACGGTATGGAAGAACTGCTATTCCCGCCGTGTCACCGACAAGGCAATAAGCCGCTTTACACCGTTCTATGCGAATATGTCGGAGGATATCTTCCTGAGTACGGTGTTCTACAGCTGCGCAGAGAGCTTCGCTGTACTCAACAGGACACTTTATCGTTATCAGACCGGCAGCGGTATGTCTACCACCCATAAGGTCACGCCCGCAAAGATGCGCCGGGATGTTGACAGTATAATGAATATCGAGGAAAATCTGTACGCCTATACTGAAAAATACTGCCCCGAATGGCGCGGGACGGCGGAAAAGCTGATAAAACGCGCGATGCACTATGTATTCATCAACGGTGTGTGGGAGTATGACGACCTCGTCAGCATCATGGACGTAATCTACCCGCTTCGTGAGGGCAGAACCCGCTGGCTTTACGAGGATATCTGCCGCGAAGCCATACCGGCACTGGTAAGAAAGCAGTTCGGGCTGAGCGACAGGAAAATGGATCTCGCCGGAGTGCCTTACGAGAGATTTACATGGTTTGAGGATTAAGCTTATGACACCGTATTTCAGCATACTGATACCCGTATTCAACAAGGCCGGGCAGATGGACGAATGTATTGAGTCGCTGAAAGCCCAGTCTTTCACGGATTTTGAGGTCGTGTTCGTCAACGACGGCTCAACGGACAGCTCGGCGGATGATATAGCACGGTTCTGCGCCGCAGACGGACGTTTCCGTTCCGTGAGCCACGAAAAAAACAGCTCCGTCATGACTGCGCGCTGTACAGGAATGCGGGAAGCGAAAGGCAGATATATCCTGTTCATCGACAGCGATGACGTGTTCTCGCCCGATACCTGTGAAAGCCTGCATGAGCTGCTTTCGGAGCGTCCGGTCGATATAGTCAGGTTCGATATAATCGAGGAGCCTAAGATGCATCTGCGGGCTGCGGAGAAATTCCCGGAGGGAGAGTTTGAGGCTTATATGCAGGGAAAGATCTCGCCGACGGTATGGAAGAACTGCTTTTCAAAGGCCGTCACGGAACGCGCTCTTTCCCGCATAACGCCATTTTACAGCAATATGGCCGAGGATCTGTTCCTGAGCGCGGTGCTGTATCACTGCGCGGAGAGTTTCGCCGTTCTGAACAGGACTTTCTATCATTACCGCATGGGCAGCGGTATGTCCACAGTCTATACCGTTACTCCCGAAAAGATGAAGCGTGACATGGACAGCCTTGTTCTCGTCGCCGACAACCTGTATGCCTATACCGACAGGTACTGCCCCGAAAAACGCGGTGCGGCGGAAGAGCTGATAAAGCGCAATATGCGCTACATCTTCCTCCTGCGTGTGTGGAAGGACAGCGACCCGGTGAATCTTGCAGATGTGATATTCGTCCTCAACACCGACAGGACAAGATGGCTGTATGAGGAAGTCTGCCGCGAAGTGCTTCCGGCGCTTGTACGAAGAAGATTCAGGCTTACCGACGACAAAATGGATCTTGTCGGTGCGAAGTATGATAAATTCACATGGTTCGATGACCTCGGACTGTATTTCTGAACTATGGAAAATGAAACAAGATACGGAAAGATATCCGTCGCCGGCTCCGAACTGATAGGGCGCGGCGGAAGAGCCGATGTTTACAGGCTCACGCTGGACACCGCAGTAAAGGTGTTCCACGACGACCTGAGCCCGGAACTCATAGAAACGGAGCTTGCCCACGCTAATGCGGTAACTGCTGCCGGACTTCCGGCTGCCAGGGCTTACGAAGCTGTCCGTGTAGGGGACCGGTTCGGCATAATATACGAATATATCAGCGGACGGCAGCTCGGAGCCCTGATATCGGAGCAGCCCGATAAGATTCCCGTTTACGGCCGAAAGACCGGAGCTCTGCTGAAAAAGCTGCATTCCACGCGCCCGGGACCCGGTGTACTGCCCGATATAAAGCAGAGGACCGCGCTCTGGACGGACTGCCTTGAAAGTGACTTTGTTTCCGGGGAGGACGCGGCTCTGATACGCGATATCCTTGCGGCCGTACCGGATACGGAAACTCTGCTCCACTGCGATTTTCACCCCGGGAACCTTATGGTGCGGAACGGAGATCTGGTGATGATCGATCTGGACGATGTCTGCACCGGTCATCCGATATTCGACCTGACGTTCAACAGCCTGCTGCATAAAATGTCAACGCCGCAGATGATCGAGCGGGCAATGGAACTTTCCCCCGGACAGGCGAATGAACTGCGCAGCGTGATGCTGGCGGAATATGCCGGTACGGCGGATGAGACGGCTCTTGCGGGGCTTGAGCACAGCCTTGATCTGTTCGGTATGCTTATGCTGCCGCTTATAATGGCACGCAGCGCTATGGCATGGAATATCACCGAAGAGCAGGCTGCAGGAGCGATAAGCGGAGCCATGCCGCGGCTGCGGGAGAACGCTGCGGAAATAAAGAAAATGATACAGGATCCCCCCGCTTGTATAGCGATAATTTAATTTGCTGACAGCCATGGCTGCCGGAAAGGAGCTGTAATGACTGAACAATTCATGAAAATGGGCGCCTCTGACAGGTTCTTCTTCTATGCGCTTACCGGACGTTCGACACTGAACCCTCGGTTAGAACTCACATTCCGTGAGGACTTCGATCTGGCAGCAATGAAGGAAGCCGCAGACGAAGCGCTCGAATATATCCCGGAATTCAACAAGCATATCGTGGTACGGAACGGCCGTCCCGAAGCCGTTGTCGGCAGCGGTGACACGGCATTCATACCGGACGCGCAGAACAGGAACATAGCCTTCGGCACCGCAGAGACAAACGGGTTGCTGTTTTATTTCGGTTATTCCGGAAAGATCCTGACACTGAGCGTATTCCACGGACTTACCGACGGCGCGGGGATGACCGCATTTATGCGCACGGTTATGTATCTCTACATCCGGAAGAAAGGTATAGCTCTTACCGCGGAGGAAGAAGCGGAGATGACCGCCGCGATCCGAACGGAGAAGGGAATACCCGCGGGTGCCGATGAAGACGACCTGTTCACACCCTATGAAAAGCACGGCGATCCGGCTGCCGAAACTCAGTGGTCTTACAGCAATCCAGGAGCCTTTGCGATACCGGAGACGCCCTACGGCAGTGACTGCGCGTTCGCCCATGTCTGCCGCATCGTGCTGCCGCTGGCAGAGGTGAAGGCTGAACAGCAGAAGCTCGGTACATCGCTGCTCCCTATGCTGACGGATATCGTTTCCGCCGCGGTGGCGAAGACTTTCGGCAGCGGAGACAGACCGCTGGTGGTCATGTCAGCGATAGACCAGAGAAGGTGCTTCGGCTCAAAGACGCTGGTAAACTGCTCTGACAGCCTGTTCTTCACCTATGATGCGGAACTTGCCGGGAAAGATGTAAGGGAGCGCTGCGCGGAGCTGAAAGCCGCCATGAAGCAGCAGCTTGACCCGGGCAATCATAAGAAAATGGCGGGAATGAAGGTGCTTACTGTCCGTGAGTTCGAGAAAGACCCTGCCGGAGTAGCCGAATTTGCCCGCAGGCTCGCGGATATGCCGCCTGCCGATAATTTCAATCCCATGACCTGTGTCCTGACGGTGATAGGTGAGATGTCGCTGGGCAGAGCCGCGGATCGTCTGCTGGAAGGTCTGGATTCGTACATGGTGTCGAGGGGTGCCTGCTTTGCCGGTGTATCGGCGTTCGGCGGCAAGATGCTGATCACAGCAGTGAACCAGAGCGACAGCCGCGATTTCGCGGAGGGCATAACCGCGGAACTGAACAAGCGCGGCCTGCACGCGGAGCTTATCAGCGACAGCCGCGTGAATATAGACGGATTTACTTATGATGAAAGTGAGGAGAAACAATGAGACCGTTTTTCAGTATCCTTATCCCTGTATACAATCAGGTGGGTCTCATGGACGGATGCATCGCGTCCATTGAGGCGCAGACTTTCGGCGGGTTTGAAGTAATACTCGTGGATGACGGTTCGACGGACGATTCGTATAATATGTGCAGGGGCTTCTGCGAGAAGGACAGCCGTTTCAGACTGCTGCGGCATGAGAAGAACGGATCTCTCGTAGCCGGACGCCTTACAGGAATGAAAGCCGCCGAGGGTGAATATATCCTGTATATGGACAGTGACGACTATTATGAAAAGGACGCTCTTGAAGTCCTGCACAGGAGCCTCACGGAAAAGCCCGTGGATATACTGCGCTTCGGCTATTTCAAGGAATTTCTCAATTCCGGCGAGTCCGGAATGGGACTGTCGCTGAAAAACGAGGAGGTCATGCCGATCGCGACCGATGACCCGCTGCGCTCGGTACTGACGGACGAAATGGTGCCGAACGTGTGGAAGAACTGTTACAGCGCCGCTGTCATAAAGAAAGCCTGCGAGCGCGTGGAACCGTTCTACTGCAACATGGGCGAGGATGTTTTCTGGAGCACGGTGCTTTTCACCTGCGCGGAGAGTGACGGCATACTTGAAAAGTGCCTGTATCACTACATAATCGGCACGGGAATGTCCACATCGTCCTCCAATATGTCGGTTGAGAAGCTTCATACCCACATAAAGAACATACGTTTCTGCATAGATCATATACGCGATTATCTGAAACAGTACGCTCCGGATTATCTTGACCTGCTGGAAGAGAAGTTCATCACCATGAACTGCTTTATCCTCATAGTTGCCATAAAGGACGAGCCGGACTACCGCAAGGTAGTGGACTACCTGAAAGTATTCGACGAGGAAGGTCTCGACAGAGTGTATGACTACGGCTGCAACAAGGCTCTGGGTTTCAAGATGCGCGCCGAGCTTGGCATCACCGACGAGATGCTCGACAAGCTGGGCGTGAAATACCAGAAGTTTTCGATGAAGTAAGGAGGCAGTCATGTATTTCAGTGTGCTTGTTCCGGTCTATAATCAGGCCGGAAAAATGGATGCCTGTGTAAAGTCCCTGAAAGATCAGACATTTACCGACTTCGAGGCGATATTCGTTGACGACGGCTCGACTGACGGATCGGGAGAGTTCCTTGATGAGCTCTGCGCTTCGGACGAACGCTTCTCGGTGTATCATCACGATGAAAACAGGTCGCTGCTTGCGGCACGCTTCACGGGGATGTCCCACGCGGCGGGGAGCCATATCGTGTTCCTCGACAGCGACGATTTTCTTGAGACGACCGCTCTGGAAAAGCTGAAAGCCGCCTTCGATGACGGCGAACCGGATATCGTGCGCTTCGGACTTATACTGGAGCCCTTCGGCGTTCCGATGATGCCGATAGAGACCGACGATTTCCTGCGCACCTACATGGAAGGAAAATTCCCGCCGGCAATATGGAAGAACGCGTATTCGGCGGAGATCATAAAAAAGACCGTCGAAGTCTGCGAACCGTTCTACTGCAATATGGGCGAGGACAGCTTCTTCTCCGGAGTATTCTTCGGTCTTGCAAAGACGGTGAAACGTCTGCCCGAGACCCTCTATCACTACGACGCTGCCTCGGGTATGTCGCAGTCGGGTGCCGTCAGCACAACAGAGAAGCTGATACGCGACTACGACAGCGCACACGCTTCCGGAGAACATCTTCTTGGTTTCATAAAGAAGTATAAGAGCGGATACACAGCGCTGGCTGAAAGAGCAGTGCGGCATATGTACCGCTTCATTCTGTGCAGGAATATGCTCAACGCTAAGGACTTCCTCGATGCCGTGTCCTATCTTGAATTCTTCAAAGAACGCGGACATATTGAGGTTTACGAATTCGGCTGCAGGGAACTTATCCCGTACAAAGTGAAGTACGACCTGAAAAAGAGTGACCCGCAGTTCGCAGATATCGCGCTTGAAGATCTGACGACTTTCCTTCCGGAAAAGGAAGAACTGTAAGTCTGAAACAAAACGAAAAGGAGAATACCGATATGGGAATGCTGACTATAAACAAGGAAAAGAACGGCGGGAAGCTGACAGTGTCACTTGTGGGACGCGTTGACGTCATGACTGCGCCGCAGTTCGACGAAGAAGTGAGCGGAGATCTTGATGGCGTGACCGAGCTTGTGCTCAACCTGGCGGAGCTCGGATATATGTCTTCTGCGGGACTCCGCGTGCTGGTGGGACTTCAGAAGTCCATGACCGCAAGAAAGGGAAAACTCACGGTATGCTCGCCTTCCTCCAACATACTCGATATCCTGAAAGCCACGGGACTTGCGGATTATCTCGATATACAGGAATAATACGGCTCTCCGCAGGTGCGGCGCACAAACAGTATCGGTGATTATATGAAATTATTGGATACCTTTCCGACAAATAAGATACAGGATCTCGAGTACTGTATAGGACGCATCTTCCCGTTCGGGGCTACGATCACGGACGGAGGAGTGAATTTCAGCGTCTTTTCAAAAGAAGCTACAGGCTGTACGCTGGTGCTTTTTCACCACGGTCAGTCCGAGCCTTTCGTGGAGATACCTTTCCCGGAAGAATTCCGTATAGGCAACGTATATACAATGATGGTGTTCGGTATACAGACCGAGACAACGGAGTACGGATACCGCTTTGACGGCGAGTATGCGCCGGAGCGCGGGCTGTGCTTCGACAAGTCCCGGGTGCTGCTGGACCCCTATGCGAAATCTGTCTCCGGCAGATCGGTCTGGGGCAGAGAACCCGACTGGGATAAACAGTATCAGCACCGCGGACAGATGGTGTACGAAGACTTTGACTGGGACGGTGACAAGCCTCTGGAAATACCGCCGAACGAGCTTATCATCTATGAGATGCACGTCCGCTCCTTCACCGAGAACAAGAACAGCGGTGTGAAGTTCCGCGGCACCTACACCGGCATCACGGAAAAGGCGGATTATCTGAAGGAACTCGGGATCAACTGTATCGAGCTGATGCCGATCTTCGAGTTCGACGAATTCGAGAATTACCGCGAGATCAACGGCAGACGGCTCTATAATTACTGGGGCTATTCGACGGTGGATTTTTTTGCGCCTAAAGCGGGCTATGCTTCTATGGCACCGTTCGGTATGGAGAACGACGAGCTGAAAAGCATGATAAGAAAGCTCCACAAGAACGGCATCGAGGTCATACTCGACGTTGTGTTCAACCATACAGCCGAGGGAAATGAGAACGGTCCCTACATCTCATACCGCGGCATAGACAACAGAACATACTACCTGCTCACCCCCGACGGGTATTATTATAATTTCAGCGGCTGCGGGAATACTATGAACTGCAACAATCCCGTGGTCAGGAACGTGGTGCTGGACTGCCTGCGTTATTGGGTAGCCGCATACCATGTGGACGGGTTCAGGTTCGATCTCGCATCAATACTGTCCCGTGACGAGGACGGCACGCCCATGATAGACCCGCCTCTCCTTGACAGCATCGCGCATGACGCGGTGCTCGGAAAGAGCATACTCATTGCCGAAGCATGGGACGCAGGCGGACTTTATCAGGTCGGCAGTTTTCCGGCATTCGGACGCTGGTCTGAATGGAACGGCAAGTACCGCGACTGCGTGCGCAGATTTATCAAGGGCGGCGCAGAATGTGCTCCGGAGCTGTTCTGGCGCATACGCGGCTCCAACGATATGTACGGCTGCCGCAGCTCCGCGGCTTCGATAAATTTCGTGACCTGCCACGACGGGTTCACATTGTACGATCTCGTATCATACAACGAGAAGCACAACGAAGATAACGGCGAGGACAACCGGGACGGCAGCAACGAGAACAACAGCTGGAACTGCGGAGCGGAGGGCGAGACCTCCGACGCAGGAATAAACGCACTGCGCTTCCGACAGATGAAGAATATGCTCACTGTGCTGCTGACGAGCCGCGGCATACCGATGCTGCTGTCCGGTGACGAATTCGCCAACACACAATGGGGCAACAACAACGCTTATTGTCAGGATAACGAGATCTCCTGGCTCGACTGGTCGTATCTCGATAAGAACCGGGATCTTTTCGATTATGTAAGGCGTCTTAACGCGTTCAGAAAGGCACATCCGGTGCTGACCTCTTCATCGTATGACTTCGGGCATAACGGCACAGGCTATCCCGAGCTCTCGTTTCACGGCACGAAGGCCTGGGAAATCAACGAAACGGCGCCGGGACTCTGTCTCGCGTATATGTACGCTGAGGATCATGTGAAATACGGCATAAAGCAGGACTGCTTCATCTACATCGCGGTCAACGCCCACTGGGAGGAGCACCGCTTTGAACTGCCCGCGTTACCCGGGGGGTACGAATGGCGGCTGGCTTTCGAGGCATACGGCCTGTCGACTGACGCCGGGCATGAGAAGAAGCACGAAGATCAGTCGTGTATAACGATCGGCGCACGCTCTACTGCTATACTGATCTCTGTCCTCACGAAGGACGGCAGCAGATGAAATATCATTCAGGAGGGAAATTACCATGAACTACGAAGAAGCAAGAAAAAAGATGGCCGATATCGGTCAGGAACACGTTTTCAAGTATTATGACGAGCTGACGGAGGAGCAGAAGTCCGCTCTCATCAGGCAGGTCGAAGAGACAGATTTTTCTGTTCTGAAAAGGATAGACAAGGGTGCAGGTGACGAGCGCGGAGCCTTTGCGCCGCTGGCTGCCATGCAGCGCCCGGAAATAATCGCACGGGAAAAGGAACTTCATGACGCCGGTGTAGCGGCGATAAAGGCCGGCAAGACTGCCGCGCTTCTGCTGGCAGGCGGAATGGGCACGCGCCTCGGTTCCGACGACCCCAAGGGAATGTATAACATCGGCCTTACGAAGCCGGTTTATATCTTCGAGCGTATAATCACGAACCTGCTCGACGTTGTGAAGGAAACGGATACATGGATAAGGCTGTTCATCATGACCAGCGAAAAGAACCATGACGCTACAGTGAAGTTCCTTAAAGAGAAGAATTTCTTCGGCTACCGTGAGGACAGGATCGTGTTCTTCAGACAGGATATGGCTCCCGCCTGCGATTTTGACGGCAAGCTCTATATGGAGGCAAAGGACCGCATTTCCACTTCACCGAACGGCAACGCGGGCTGGTATTCATCCATGGTGCGCGCAGGGCTTGACAGGATACTGACCGACGAGGGCATCGAGTGGATAGATATATTCGCGGTGGATAATGTGCTCCAGCGGATCTGTGATCCGTGCTTCGTAGGCGCCACTATACTCGCGGACGTTTCCGTGGGCGCCAAGGTAGTGCGCAAGGCTGCTCCCGATGAGAAAGTGGGCGTTATGTGCCTTGAGGACGGCAGACCGTCCATCGTTGAGTATTACGAACTTTCTGAAGAGATGATGAATGCAAAGGATGCGAACGGCGATCCGGCATACAACTACGGTGTCATACTCAACTATCTGTTCCGCACGAGCGAGCTGGCTGCCGTTACGGACGACCGTATGCCGCTTCACGTTGTAAAGAAGAAGATACCGCATATTGACGAAAACGGCGAACTTGTGAAGCCCTCGGAGCCCAACGGCTTCAAGTTCGAGCAGCTCGTTCTCGATATGATACATCAGCTTGCGACCTGTCTGCCCTATGAGGTCATAAGGGAGAAGGAATTTGCACCTATAAAGAATCCTACCGGCATCGACTCGGTGGAGAGCGCCCGTGAACTTCTGAAGCTCAACGGCGTGGAATTATAAAGAATACCGGGGATACCGTACAAGAACCGTTGACGGTCATTGTGCGGTATCGTATTTATTACACCATTTCCCCGGACAGGTGGAAAGTATGAAAAGAAGACTGCTCGTACAGGTCGGAATAGTTACCTCACTGTTTCTTGCCGTAGTTATGATATTATTCGCCGCGATACTGCTCTATGTGTCCGCTTCATCGGTCATTGAGGCGAAGAATGAGGGTATGGAACGAGATATGGAAGCGGTGTATGATGACATCGTTGTATACAATAATTGTGGGGATGTATTTGATTACTGTCTGGAAAACATTGATGATTTCAAAGTACCGATACCGCGCAAAAGACTGGCTGAGATCATGGAGGGACTGATCTTTGCGGATGATCCGGCCAAAATGGTTTTTGATGATATGGATCCCGTAAAGAAACGCGTGATCGCCGAGGTGTATTACGAAACCTATAGCAATACGCTTACTGAACATAAGGATATGTTCGGTTACGATAATATCTGTATCCTGGCTGTGGATAACACCGGAAATGCCGCGATGGTGCTTAAAAATATGAATAATTCCGAAGAGATCATGGAAGACAGGGGAGGAGCAAGAAAGTGTCTCGGTGAAAAGCCGGATTATGAAATCGGCAATTCGGAAAAACTGAAAAAGATCTGTATTGAAAAGACCGCGGTGAGCGAGTTTGAGATAAAGTACCGTTCCACCGGCAAAGATTATTATTTAGGCTTCAGACATCTGACCGATACTGAAAAGTATCACTATGTGCTGGCCTTTTCCTATGACGTAAGTGAGATATTCGACATTATAGATCATCTGCTGTTTCCCACAGTGGGCGTTAGCGCACTGATCATAATTTTAATCAATGTGCTGCTCATGACCTTCCTGTATTTCAGGGTCATAAGACCGATCACAAAGATACAGAGAAATGTCCGCATATTTACTGATACGAAGAATACGGAGCTTGTGGTCAGGGAGCTTTCCGGTGAAAAAAAGAGCAACGAGATCGGTATGCTCTCGCGCGATATCGTTAATCTCGCGGAGGAGATAGATCGCTATACGAACGAGAATATACGCCTTGCCGGTGAGCAGCAGCGCGCGGCGGCAGAACTGGATATGGCGGCCAAGATTCAGATGAGCCAGCTCCAGCATCAGTTCCCGGCTTTCCCGGACAGAAACGAGTTTGATATATTCGCGTCCATGACTCCCGCAAAGGAAGTGGGCGGCGACTTCTACGATATGTTCATGATCGACGACGATCATCTCGCCATCGTCATAGCCGATGTTTCGGGCAAGGGTGTTCCGGCGGCGCTGTTCATGATGATCTGCAAGATACTTATAGACAACTATGCACTGTACGGAAGGACGCCGGCCGTTATACTCGGCGCTGTAAACGACCGCATCTGCCTCAGCAATGATGACAATATGTTCGTAACTGTATGGCTCGGTATACTTGAAATAAGCACCGGAAAGCTCACCTGCTGCAACGCGGGTCATGAATATCCCGCTCTGAAAAGAGCGGACGGCAGGTTCGGTCTCATCGATGACAAGCACGGTCTGTTCATCGGAACTATGCCCGGTGTGCCTTACAAGGACTATGAAGTGATGCTCGTACCCGGTGACACGATCTTCGTATATACCGACGGAGTGCCCGAAGCAACGAATAAGGAGCTTGAACTGTACGGAACGGAACGTATGACAGACGCGCTCGATCACGCCGGCAGCGGCACGCCCGAAGAACTGCTCCGGTCCGTGAAAACCTCGGTGGATATGTTTGTCGGTGATGCTCCGCAGTTTGACGATATTACAATGCTGGCTCTGCGGTATAACGGCTGCGGAACCAAAGCCAGAAAGATAACGCTCACTGCGGTGAACGAGAATTGTGCTGAAGCCACGCAGATGGTGCTTTCTCTTCTGGAACTCAACGGCTATGACTCCGACAAGCTGAAGATGCAGGTCGAAGTCACGGTGGAGGAGATATTTGTAAACATTGCGTCCTATGCCTACAATGGTGAACCCGGTGAAGTGACGCTGACCGCCCGCATCAGCGGAGACCCCGAGAGCCTGACGGTGGTATTCGAGGACGGAGGAGCTCCGTTCGACCCACTCTCGAAGAAAGATCCCGACCTCAGCATACCGATAGAGGAGCGCCGCATCGGCGGCCTCGGCATCTACCTCATCAAGGATAATATGGACGATATCAGGTACGAATACAAGGGCAGGAAAAACGTCCTGACCATAACCAAGATACTTACCCGTGAGCAGCAATAACAAATTCCGGCAATAAAAGCAGAACTCCGCTGATTTCCCGATCGGCGGAGTTGTTTATGTTTTGGCTGTCATAAGTTCTCTGCTGATCTCACCTGCGGGTTCCGTTGATTATATAAGGTAATCAACACAATTCCGGCCGGAAAGACTCAGGCGGTATAAAATGTGTCGCAGGCGGAGTCTGCGCATATTTACAAAAGCCTGTGAAATTGGTATAATATTAGCATACAAATACTGTATATTTACCATATTTACAAATAGCCGTAAAATTGGTATAATATAAATACAGTTCTATATACTCCCAACGCCGGAGGTACATTATGACAAAGCGAAAATCAATAATTATCATATCGGCCATAGCAGCAGTCGTTATCATTGCTGCCGTTATCGTGATACTCATTCTGTCGAACGGCAGCGCCGAGGGCTATGATTCCATAACCGTCACCGAGATCGCCGGAGAAGTTACGGTTGAGAACAAGGGTGATACCTACAAAGCATACACGAATATGAAGCTCACGGCCGGCTTCACCATGACGACTGCCGCGGAAAGCCACAGCTATATGTCTCTTGACGACGAAAAATACGTCAGGCTGGATGAGGAGAGCCGCGCAAAGTTCGAAGCGCTCGGTTCAGGCGGCAGATCGACCGCTATTAATCTTGAGTACGGTCAGCTCTCCAGCGAGATAATACGCCCTCTGCGTGCAGGCGAGGGTTACGCCGTCACCACACCCAATGCCGTGCTTTCCGTCCGCGGAACTCTGTTCATCACAAAATCCCGCAAGGGAACCGACGGCAAATGGCTCACCGATGTCTATACATTCGGCGGATCTGTTTCGAGCCGACGTATTATGCCCGACGGCACGCCGGTGGATGAGGATGTGCGCATCAACGCCGGATATAAAGCCACTATAAGAATGGACGACGATACCACATACTACATACAGGAAAGCACCGATCAGCCTGATGACAATGTCGATCCTATCGGAATAAGCGATATTGACACCGATATACTCGCGTTCGTCTATGCCGCTGCCGATGGCGGTCATGATGTGTGCTTCACACAGACCGAGATACTGGAAGAATTTGCGAAACGCGGTGCCGACATCACGCAGTACAATTCGTACCGCACAGGAAAGCCGCTTGCTCCGCCCGCAGAGCCCAAAGCCCAGGAAGTGACCGGGGAAACGCAGGATAGTCCGGATAACGGTGAAAGCGGCGTACCCGAGGAAATACCGGGTGAGGAGGAGACTTCCGACAGCGAGGAAGGAGACAGCAACACCGATGCTCCGCCTCAGATACCGACCGATCCGGACAGTAACGGAAACGGCGGTGAGGCGACTGACCCGCCTTCTGGAACGACCGCGGCTCCGGATACAACCGTTCCGCCTGCCGGTCCCGAAAATAAGGGTGGAGAGGTAACTACAGCCCCGGATAATACGCTCCTGCCCGCAGCCGGCGATGACGAAACCGTGCCTGATGAAGGAAATCCGGAGGAAGAGCCCCCGGCAGACACCACCCTTGAGGCTGAAACTACCGCTGGAGACGGCGATGGCGGCGAAGAACCTCCCGCCGATGAAGATGACAGCGGAGCCTCTCCCGCCGATGAAGATGACAGCGAAGATCCTCCCGCAGATAATGAGGGCGGCGAACAGGAGACCACCGCGGCTACGACCGCCACGCCGGAAGAAACGACTGCCGGCGAGTCGGAGCCCGCATCGGAGGTCACCACAAAGGATTACACCATACCCGACACCCCGCCGCCGTATAATGTGACGACGTCCGGTTCGGGTACTGTTCCGCCGGAGCTGTGCGATCATTCCTATTCTCTGAAAAATGTCGTCCTCGTATCCGGTGCCGGAAGCTCGGCTGTATTCTCCGCGTATCTGAAATGCCCGGTCTGCGGAGACAGCGTTTCCTTAAGCGCCCCGGCAGCAGGATATACAGAAAATCCCGACGGAAGCGTGACATACAGGGTGATCTTCACCTATAACGGCAGTTCTTATTTCGGCACATACACAGCCGACAGCGGAACAGTGCCATGTTCGCATATCTACGGGCTCCGGAGCATAACCCACAAGTCCGGAAGCGGCAGTTCCGCTGTGTTTGTCGGTACACTGATGTGCAGCAACTGCAGCGACACGGTAACGGTCACTGGCACTGTCACCAATTTTGCTGCCATCGCTGGCGGCGGCATGAAATATTTCATTGACTTCACTTACAACGGTGAGACATGGTCGGACACATACATTGATGAAGGCTCAATCGTCTGCATACACGATTATGATATCGCTTACGGCGAGGTCGAATACTATGAGTTTATATGGAACAGTGATCACTCTTCCTGCACCGCGAAATTCTACTGCAAGAAAGGCTGCGGCGCTTTCGAGACTGTTGCCTGCACCGTAGATCCGCCCTACGTCACGGCAGAAGGTACGGTGTATACCGCATGGTGCGAGTTCGGCGAAGAAACTTTCTCCGATTCATACACCGACACCGCCGGGGAGACATGGTATGTCCCGGAGTTCTACTTTGACACCGGAGCCGGTATGGATCTGTCGTTCAAATGGGGTACCGGTGAAGAACTGTACGATTTCGGAACGGACAACACCGGATATTACGCGGAGATATATGTCTGGTACGGCGGATCGCTTCCCGACCCGTATTCGATATCCGACTGCTGGATAGCGACCGTCCCCTACGTCGCGGAAGAAAGCATTACAAGTGATACAAACCAGTATGTGACATTAAGCGGAGGTTTTTACAGCGGCTCACTGTACCCGGCATTCTCAGGTACTGTGCCCCCACTCGCGACCGGAGATACGGTTACGCTCGGTATAGAGGTATACTCTCCGAGCGGCACACTTGCAAGGCGTATGCCTGTTTCCGAGTTTACAGTAAATTGATAAGAACATATTATGGATAAAAAGAAAAAGCTCCGGCTCACAGCAGGAACAGTCATAACAGCGGCGCTGGCATTCGCGGCATCGTTCTGCGGGATATTCACCGACGCGGATCTTCAGGCGCAGGATATGCTGTATCAGCAGCCGCGCGGCGTAAGCCCGGATATAAAGATAATCGCCATAGACGATTCGGACGAATCCCGGGCCATGCTGGGCAATTTCGGCACATGGAAGCGCGACGTCTATGCGCAGGTCATCGAGACACTTGGCGATTATCCGGCAATAACGGCGGTCGATGTGCTGCTGCTCGGAGATGTGGACCCGGAGACTGACAGGCGGCTCATTGAAGCCTGCCGGAACAGCGGCCGCGTGGTAGCCGCCGAACATATCAATTATACCGCACAGTACGAATTCGGCGCGGACGGCTGCGGCTACATAGACTACACTCATATCGGCTCGGTCAGCGAGCCCATAGTTGCCGGAAGCGCTGCGCTTGGCTTTGTGAATATCCCCGTGAGTGCCGACGGCAAGGTCAGAAGTGTCGATCTGACAGAAAATTTCAGCGGTGAAGAATTACAGAGTCTTGCGTACCGCACATACACACGGTATTGTGAGCTGAAAGGCATCACGCCGAATGAGCCCGCGCTCGACAAGTCCGGCTGTATGTGGATAGACTACGCCGGAGCCCCCCGCGGTTATGAGTATGTTCCCATAACCTCGGTACTGGACGGCACTGTGGATCCGAGGGCTTTTCGTGACTGCATCGTGTTTATCGGAGCCTACGAAACGGGGCTCCGGGACGAATACAGCGTTCCGGTCAGTGCCGAGCGGATGTTCGGTGTCGAGATCAACGCGAATGTTGTGCAGGCGCTTATTGACGGGCGTTCGCCCGTTCCGGCAGACAGGCTTCCCGCAGCGTTGGCATGCGCGGTGATCGCGGCGGCAGTGTTCGTTATCACCGGGCTTGTGAGTGTTAAAATAAGTGCTCCTGTATTTGCCGGTGTGCTGCTGATATGGGGAGTTTCGTGCTTCCTGATCTGGCAGAGCGGCACTATAATGCCGCTTATATACACTCCGGTATTCACGGGACTTGCATTCCTCACCGAGCTTGTATTCAACTACACAGAGGAGACACTCGAAAAGCGCAGGATAATGAGCGCGTTCCGCAAATATGTTGCCCCGCAGGTAGTCGAGAACATCGCGAAAAGCGGAAATTATAAAATAAATCTCGGCGGTGAGCGTAAGCACATAGCCGTGCTGTTCGTGGATATACGCGGCTTCACTACTATGTCCGAGAGCCTGGAACCCGAGCAGGTGGTGGATATCGTAAATACCTACCTGAACCTTACCACAAGAGCTATATTCGCCAACGAAGGTACTCTCGACAAGTATGTCGGGGATGCCGCAATGGCGGTGTTCAATGCGCCTTTCGATCTTGATGATTATGTGTTCCGGGCTGTAAAGACCGCCATGGATATAAACGCGGGCAGCGCGGAAATAGAAGCGAAGTTCATGGAGAAGTACGGCAAGAGCGTGGGTTTCGGCATCGGCGTCAACTGCGGAGATGCAGTAGTCGGCAATATGGGCTGTGACTTCCGTATGGACTACACAGCCATGGGCGATACGGTCAATACCGCAGCCCGCCTTGAAGCCAATGCCAAGCGCGGTCAGATACTCATAAGCAGCGCTGTCTATGAGCTTGTCAAAGACCGCATCACTGCCGAGCCTGTCGGTGAGATACCTTTGAAGGGCAAGTCCGTAGGCGTCTTCGTCTACTCCGTGACCGGCCTGAAGAAACCGTCACCTGATCCGGCGGCCCTGCATTAAGGCCGCTCCGCTCGAGCCCGGGGGAACCCTTTTGTGAACAAAAGGGTTCCCCCGTTCCACTCCCATTAAGAAGTTTTCCTGAACCGTATCAACAGACAAGATACGGCGGCTACGGTTTGTAACATTATAATACCGGAGGAAAGCATCTATGGATACTATTGTTAATAAACTCTACTATGGCGAGATTTGCCCGAGCGAGAAACCAGCCCCCCAGACCAAGCGCTGTATTGAGAATAGAGCAATCATTTGCGACACTGAGGCAAAGCTGATTGAGCAATTCCCGAAATGCAAGGAATTACTCGACACCTACTCAGACGCGCTTCATGTTGAAGCCCAGCTTGAATGTGAGGCTGACTTTGCGCGAGGGTTCAGACTCGGAGCTCTGCTAATGCTTGATGTAATGACAACTGAATAACAAACCGAATGACTGTCTAAATATACTGTAGCAGATAACCGTATGCGGATTAATTCCGTATACGGTTATTTATCTACAAATCACTTTTTACTTTGAGATACTGCATATTCAATTGAACAGTCCATAAAAGTGTCCATAAAGTCTTTGTCATACTTTTTTTCGCTGCAATTGGTAAAATCATAAGCGTATCTCCATTCTTCAAAAGCCTTACTATGAGTTACTATTTTTTTAACAAAATCCTTATGGCTTATTTCTTTTCCGTTATTGCTTAATTGCTTTCTAACCTCTGTTTCGATCTTGTTACGATCAGTGACGTCTAAAAGATTAAACAGCACATCTAAATTATGCTTTTGAGGTATTTGGGGAGGATTAATCATTGATTTAAGAATTAATTCACAAGCAAATGCACTATTTGCTGCATAAGGAACGAAAAGAGAACAATTCATAACTATGTTTCCTTTAGTAATACTATTCATTTGTTGTTCAAGAGTCTTTGCTGCATATATAAATGTTGTAGCAACTCCTAAAATCTCTTTGTCAAAAACCATAAACACTTCTCCTTTAAGTAACAATTTTACTATAAAACCTTTCCGTCGCCTTTTCGAACGGATGCATCACAACCGCCGCATTGCCCTTCTTCAGTCTTTTCCTGCCTTCCTTTACGATTGACTCGGTAGGTATAGTACTGATTATTCTTGCAACATCAACGCCGACATAAGCAGCGATCTGTTCGATGGAGTATCCGTTTTTAAACATACTCTGTATCAGGCACTCGCGAACATACTGCGGACAGAAATAAGTCCAAGCCGCATCCGACTTATCTATATTAACCAAGCTGTTAAAAATGCCGTTAACAGTTCCCACAGTAGGTCTTACGAGTTTGTTTGATTTATCGGTTGTTGCAATAATATATTCGAGTTTGCTTTTGTTCTTTCTTCGGCTCTGATCCAGCTCTGTCAGAAGAGTTTTTATAAGCGGAGTCATCTGATACTCTCTATTGTTAAAACTAATGATGCCTTTATTCAGATCAATATTATCCCATTTGATATTGCTGACCTCTGATCGCTCAAAACCATAGTAAGCGCAAAGAAGGAACACGGTAAGATTCCGTCCGTTGCTTTTATCCTTATAGAGATACTCCATAGCTTTCTCGAAACGCTCAATGCTCATGTGATTTTCAGCCTTGATTTTAGGAGTTTCTTCATAGATAGCAAGAGACTCATCCCGTCCGTCCTCAAACCCGTGACGTGAAATCATACCCATCTCTTTCATTTTATAAAAGAATGATGAAATATAAGAATAAGCATTCTTGATTGTTCGTTTTGAGCAAACAGACCGTCCATTTGCCGATGTTGCATTTTTCTTTGTTTCTATATATGATCTGAAATCATACACCCCAACATTTTCAAGACATTTCCTGTCATTTCTTCCCACCGATTGATAAGGATGGTTGGCGGAGTAATAGTCGAAAAATCCAAACAACGCACTCTTATATACCGCCCAGCTCTCTATATTAGCATTCTCCATTCTGCGAAAAGCTTTGAATTGAGCAATGTCGGCAAAGTAAAATGTTGTTTTGTCTTTAAATATTTTTTCATACGAAAAGTATTTCAGATAACCGCTGTCTGACGGCCTATCAATAGATATATCCAAGACAATCTTATCCATGTTCTGATTAATAATTGTATTGTTTAGCAAAATATAACGTCTGCCATTCGACAGTATTCCCCATATAACATCATGGTCGTTAAGATATCCGAGCAACTGGTTTATGTCTTGCTCTGTTATATCAATGTTAGGATTCCTGACGCTTTGACTGAGTCCCTTAGTTTCTACAGCAAGAATGGCCTTTCCATTTTCCTTGTATATTAGATCAGCACGTCCGCTGGTCGCACAGCATTCATAATCCCATTTCTGCGGATCGTATCCCAAGCTATTAAGGAACAGATCGACCACTACATGGGTTTTAATGTTTTCTTCTGTCAGACTTGGTAGTTCAGACATTTTGACCTTTATCGCTTTGATGAGTTCTTTCATATTTTCCATAATATTTTCTCCTTTATGCTGCCATATTAAACTGTATCATCATTGCTTTCTGAAGTTGCTGCAACTTCCTACGATCATCGACGCATCCTATCTTTCTGTCAAGCCGATACATGTCGATCGTTGTTATCTGTTCGCATAATGCAATGCTGGGCTTAACCAGACCATATCCTTCGAGTTGCACATGAACAGGCAGATTATGCTTCGACGTGCTTGAAGTAAGCGGAATAACATTAACAACGGTGCTGAAGCAGTTATTCTTGTCATTTGACACGATGATGACCGGGCGCGTACCCTGTTGAATGTTACTGTTTATAGCAACGGGAAGAGCAGCCATATAGATTTCACCAAATTTGTACATAAAAAGCCTCCTTATATTATATCATTCAGCAGATTGCCAAGTGTAGCGCTCCACCTGTCCTCTGCGGTTTTAACAGCGTTCATAAATCTTTCTTTCTCAGAATCGTATTTTTCTACGATTTCAAGTTGCTCTTCCAAAGAAGGAAGAGGTATAGTAATCTCCATTACATCCTTATGCGTTATCTGAATGGATGTCATTCCTATGCTAAAGCTATCAAATACAGCTTTTCCTATCGGGGTTTGGAAGAACACCTCCAGATAACGACTGTTAAGTTCCTTATTAGGGCGTATTACCACAAGGCTGACCGAAGGAATGCAGAGAAATGACTGCTGGGTGAAGGTTGCAGATTTTATTGTAGTTCCGCGGCATGTTAGCAAAACATCGCCATCTTGCAGTTCGTATCGTTTGACCTTGCGTTCTTCTTCGGTAAATCGTTCGAGGTGATCATAGTCTATACCATTCTCAGTTATATTAGATATGTTAATAACGCCTATGTTGCCGTCTATGGTTTTATTATTGACAGTTTTTCCACGGAATATTTCTGATACATCTTTTAATTTAACCTTATTTTTTTGTGATGAATAAAACGAATTAAGAATTTGATTGGCGTCAGATAATATTCGGTCAATTTGCCAACCTTCCGTTTCATGGAGCTCATCAGCAGTTATTTCGCTTTGGCTCTCACAGATAATGTCGTCAAAATCTCTTACTTTATTATTCTTGCTTCTATATGATGATATTAAAATTTTATCTGTTTTAACTGCCGAGAATTCAAAATAATATGTTTTTACTCCGGTTCCCTTGAATATTCCTGTCGGCAATTCAACAATCTTTATTAGGCTGTAGTATTCTTCTATATACTCTCTAAGCTTAGCAATCGATCCTCCCCCAAAAGTAATCCTTGCAGGTAACACTATTGAGAGCTTGCCGATATCAGAAAGCATAGCAAGTAAATTTTCGGTTGCTGCCAGATCCAACTCCCTACAAATATGTCTGTCATTTTCGGCAGTCCCCCTTCTGCCAAACGCCGGAACACTAGTAATCAAGTCAAACTTATCAGTAACAGTAATTTCATCATATATGTTAAGAGTGATTATATTAATATTTGGGATATTCCTATAATAGAATTGAAGAAGTTCTTTTAAGCTGTTATTAGCTGCACCAATTGTAAAGTTTTTATCTTTATAGCTCTCCGCCAAGTCTTTTATGGAAAATAAATAATGCTCCGCCTCCGAAATCAGTATGGATTTGTAGCTTGGATTCTTCATTTCATCAGTAAAAAACTTATTGATGCTTTGCGGCGTTTGTAGCGATAGTGAACCGCTCCAAATTTTACTCCTACTGGAAACAAATTGTAGTATCTCATATAAGTCGCAATCTTTCAGGCAACCATACATATCAACGCACAAGTCATCATCTATTATATAAACTCCTAGCTCGATGTTGTGTTTCTTAATAGTGTCCGTAATACTAGCTATTGAGTTTTCTCCTTCTAAATCATTTATAGTACGCTGCACACTCAACATCATAGAGATAATGTGCTCTGGGATTGTTACCAATCCCTTGCTTCTTAACCTGTCCATAAATTCATAGGTTTTTTCATCCATAATAGTATTCCTCCTTTAATATTTGCCTTACCTTGTAATTGTATTATACATCGCAAAGTATGGTTTTGTCAATACCAAAACATAAAATTGCAAAAACATTGTTTATTTATTACATATTCACAGCCATTTGATTGTGATTTTTGCACAAAAAAGACAGGCTAAGAATGTTTAGCCTGTCTTTTAAAAAACTGTAATAATCTAGAAGTTTGAAGAAAGGTCGTTGACAACACTATACAAAATTACATAAAGCACATTTGTTTTATTTGGCCTTGTGTTTAGTGTTAGATGTAAACTCAATGCGAGCCAAATCTGTATAGTCTCTAGAATAAGAATCAATATATAAATAATTGTCGATTCTATATCTCTGTCCTGCTTTCAGGTTGTCACATAATACCATAATATGTTCTGTTTCTAATACATTTCCTTTCGAATCATAAAAATCTGCATGTATACATATATAGTAATTATATATTGATGATAAGTTTTCTAAATAGCCCGTCCAATACATTTTGTCGCCTTTAATATAAATATTAAAATCGACTAATTTGATATCCTTGTCATAATAACCACTATATGGTACTTTTTTATAACTGTCAACTAATCCCTTATCAGCTTCAAAGATATAAGTTACTCCATTTATAGTTTTTGTCGTTGTCTGTGATGTATAGTCATCTCCAAAATATAATGTGTATTTTTTCCCAGATAAGACTATATCTGTCATTCCTTTTGCAAGCTTTCCGTTTGGTTTGCAATAATAAATTTTCCCGTCTATTATAACTGGCATATCTTTTACTTTGCATATTAAATAACCACTATCTTCATCAAAATAGTATATTTCATTTTTGATTTTTACATATCCATGCTGTAATACGCCTATTTTATTAAAGTAGTATTTATCGCCATTAATTGTAGCCCAGCCTGTGGCCATTTTACCGGTTTTCTTATAAAAATAGTATTCATTACCATTTGTCATTGTAACCCAGCCGGTTTTCATAACACCTTTTTTGTTAAAGTAATATTTGGATCCATCAATAGTTTGCCATCCGGTTAAGTATTCTCCGTTTTCATCTTCATAATATGTTTTTTCGTTGTTTTTTACCCAGTCAGCACTAACAGGTGTGCTCGCTGCACATGCCATTAAACCGATTGACAGCAACAATGCGATGGTTTTCCTCATTCTGCTTATCTTACTCATTTTAGATACCTCCGTCAAAACGTACTTGTAACTGAAACAAAAAGTGCGCGGCAATAAACCACGCACCCTGTAAACGATACATAGCTCATTTGCCGCGACGCAAATTGATTCAACCCATATTTATAGCTATAGACTGTTAGAGCCTGTACATTTACCGAAAGGTATAGTACAGCCTTAAAGCTATAAATATTCAATTTACGTCGCAAGTATATAATAACATAAATGGGGAGAAAAAGCAAGCGAATCCAAAAAGATTGTCATTTTCACAGGGCTTTATGGTGAATGTGTACAAACAGTCAGCTGCTTTGAATATACAAAAAGCGCCGAGAATTACTGAAATTATCTGCAATAAATATCAGTACCCTGCTATTTCCCTCTATTCTTAAAGCTCCCCTCCAGCCATTCCTCGAACTCGTCCAGCGAGATCTCCCCGCGCTGACACATATCACGTTTTTCACAAGCCTGATAATTCCACTTACGGAACTTATCGGGCTTTATTGTTCCGACTTTGGAGCGGGCGTGGTAGCGTTTGTAGTATTTGCGGAAAAGGGCGACAGCCTGATCGCTGTGCAGCTTTTCTTCATATTTCCGCTGAGCCGCGATCTGCTGACAGGTCTGGGAATTGCCTGCGCGGACGCGGTCGCAGTATTCGGCGTTGTAGTTTCCCTTGACGATAAAGTACCGTCCGCAGTTTTTGCATTTATGCAGCTTGATGCCGTATTCGAGCATTTTGGAGAATTCAAGATCAAGCATTTCGTGAAGCGAGCTTATCTCGTAGGAAACAGCCATAAATCTCGGAACGTGATAAAACATCTGAACCGTGTCTGCTTTTAAGCCAAGAGCCTTTTCAAGTGGGCTCTTTTTCTTTGTCGGGACATGACTTTGCAGTCTGTTTATTATGACATCCATAGGAAGTCGTGAACATTCAAGCGCGGTCTTGTCCATTCTTATCGTGATCTCAAAATCCTCGGTTCTGCGCGATTTCACAGGAATATCATATATACGCGCATACAGGGCAAAACGTTCGTGCGCCGTCAGCTTCAATAATTCATCGGGATAGAACTCCTCGTCAAACACAAATTCCAATCTCCGCAGCATTTCTTTCTGCAATTCAGTAATGCAGAAAGCGTAAAGTGCCGCGGATCTTTCATCTGTTTTAATAAACATCGGCGGAAATACTGATGTGTAGACAGTCTTTAAGAGAAGATCGTCAGCAAACAAAAATGTTTCTGAAATATAATCAAATCTTTCTTTGTGAGAATAATTCTTGATCTTATCATCATCGACCTTGTCCTTGTGAAATGCCGAAAATAACGTTCCATAATCCCTGAGCGATTTTATTTCTTCCGAAAAATCGAAGAAGCAGAATTCCAGCAGACCTTCGCCGACAGGGTAAGTTACCATTAAACTTGCGAACGGATTTATCTTGTATTCATGCAGATCGTTCGGGTATTTATGGCTGAGATGAAAAACATCGTGATAAAGATAGTCGTTATTGCTATCGGTTATATCCTGATCGGAGAAATCAAAATCATACTTTTCACTTTCTTCCTCGTCATCTTCATTTCCGGAGTTTTCATCATCGTTGCCCTGCGGGATCCAGTCGTCATTGGTATAATATTCATAAATATCATCAACCTCGATGATAACGGTTCTTTCCTTTTCGTTTATGTACACTTTGTCTCTGTAAGCGTCCTGATACATACGTGTATAATCTGAGCGGACAGCATAGTATTTTTCAAGCTCAGGAATCTCTTTTTTCTCTTCCATGTTCGTAAAACTCCCATGATAATTTTGGACAATATGGATTTTGCCGAAATCCCGGAAACCATATCGTTCTAATAAATATGATACCAAACTCTTGATTTTCTGTCAATAGCGTGCGATAATATATTTGTGATCACGAACAAAATGTTCCGGAACATTTTCAGAAAAATAACGGAGGAGGAAGGAAAAATTGCTATTTATCATTTCAGCGTCAAGATCGTATCCCGAAGCGCAGGCGCGAGCTGTGTTGCAAAAGCCGCGTACATCGCCGGGGAAAAGATCAGAAACGAACGCGACGGAGTCATACATGACTACCGCCGCAAGCGCGAAGTCGTTTACAAAGAAATTCTGCTGCCCGCGGGAGCGCCCGAACATTTCCACAAGCGTTCTGTTCTCTGGAACGCCGCGGAGCAGAAAGAAACCCGCAAAAACAGTCAGACTGCCCGGAGTATTGACGCGGCACTCCCGCGGGAAATCTCACGAACGGAGCAGATCGACCTTGTGCGGCAATTCTGTGCGCAGAATTTCACATCATACGGGATGTGCGTCGATTATGCGATTCACGACAAAGGCGACGGCAATCCCCATGTGCATATTTTACTGCCGACCCGTCGCGTAGATAAGACTGGGTTTACGGTGAAAGACCGTTCGTGGAACGACAGGGCTATGCTGGAACAATGGCGGAAATCTTGGGCGGAGTGGTGTAACCACAAGCTGTACTTTGTCTCCGATGAGCGCATAGATCACCGAAGCTACGAGGCTCAGGGGATAGAAAAGATCCCGACTGTACACCTCGGAGCCGGTGCTTGCGCTATCGAGAAAAAAGGAAAAAAGACAGATCGCGGGCTGCTGAACCTGCAGATCGAGATCGAAAACGCGAACACCTCTATCGCTGCCATGAAGCAGGAAATGGACGATAATAAGCATTACATCCAGCAAAACTTGGACTATCTTTTTCAGGAAGAGCTGGGCTGCTCTATGTCTGAGGCTTATGAATTGCGGGAAAAGGATGAATATATTTCATTTCTGAAAAGTGAAATGGAACGTAGAAATCATAATGCAATAAAAGCAAAGGAAGATGAGGAGTATTCAAAGTTGTTCTTTGCGAGGTGGGATCACGAAATGCTGGATCGGATAATGTATGAAATGAAAACTGCCTCGGATTATGTTCACGAACATGGACAATATCCGTCCGGTTGGAACAGCATTATGGAAACCTATCGTCTTTTGAGACAACAGGAAGAACAGCAGAAACAGCAATCCGCGCCAAAGCCCACGCCGCCTCAAAATGATACGCCCGAAAAATCTACGTTCAAGCCTAAGTCGAGAAGTATCTGACGCAACAATTTTTTCGCCGCACAAGCGGCGCATACGCGCGGCGTAAGCCGCTTTTCCCGCGGCACCGCAGGTGCCGCATTAGCCCAAAAGTCAAGGAGATGTGCTCCTTGCGCGCTTAACGAACGGAACGTTTGTATAAGTGCGCCCTCCGGGGGCGGTTAGCTACTTGGTTTTTCAGATTACTTTCACTCGATATGAAAAGTAGCTTGTTTCACCTGATTGGTTAGTTGCATACCGCCCCCGCCGCCGCGAGCTGTGTTCTCCGGTATTTTCGCCGGCGTACCGGAACCGCAGTTACGGCAGCTTCGGGGATCGCACTTTGCAGATAAAGAAAAACAGATAA
>JAEEGL016666145.1_pt1 | contig 27615 bp, 27 predicted proteins | sample 9134231 | NCBI WGS metagenome assembly JAEEGL01 (sample SAMN16246548, study PRJNA631951) | gut metagenome | biome: gut microbiome; feature: rumen; material: fiber-attached | host: Bos | place: Iran: Karaj | collected 2018-10
GAAAAACCCGTCCGCATCCTTGGCGACCGCGAGGTGAACACCAACTTGCGCTACAAATACGGCAAGAACTTGAAATACAACCCTAAAGAAGTCTTCGAGGTGAAAGACCCTGAGAAGATTTTCCTGCCCAAGGCCAACCTCAGTACGACCTTTGTCTTTGCCGGCGAGAGCGACTTCTTCGCCTACCCGAACAACTACAACTATTACGTCAGTTATTACCGCAACACCTTCCAGCACGGCGGCATCTCGATGAGCGAAATGCTGATACCGGTGACGCATCTTACGGCGAAGTAAGGTTTATTGTAGAATCTTTCGAATTGCGAGCATTGCGAGCAACAATTTTTTGGACATCGCATCCGTGTCGCTTTGCGTCATTGCGAGGAACGAAGTAATCCAGATAAAGAGCTATACATCTGGATTGCTTCTCCGTTCCTCCTCGCAATGACGTAAAACGAATGGAAAATTATTATCTTTGCAGCGCAAATACCAATGAAATGAATTCCAAAGAATTCCATATTACAAGCGTGGAGCAACTCTCAGAGGTCTCCGATTACTTGATTTCCATGCGAGGCGAGGCCGACATTATCGCGTTTTACGGCTCAATGGGTGCAGGCAAGACCACGCTCATCAAGAACCTTTGCCACAGAATGGGGGTCACCGATGAGGTGAACAGCCCTACTTTCGCCATTGTCAACGAGTATGTAACGGAAGAAGGTGAATCGGTCTATCATTTTGATTTCTATCGTATTAAGAAGTTGGAAGAAGCCTTTGATATTGGTTTTGAGAACTATTTTGACAGCGGTAACCTCTGTCTCATTGAGTGGCCTGAAATGATTGAGCCGTTGTTGCCTGAGAAATATATCCGAGTTGAGATTCAGCATGGTGAAACGGATGACGAGCGACTGATTACCTGCGATTTGCTGACTGATAATGCGTGATTTGAAGATGAACCAAACCTCAAAATGCATGGATTCCTGCCAACACATTGCCCAACTTTGGAATGACATTCATTCTGAGCCTTTGGGAAGCCTGTCATCCTTGAAGGGGAACGTGCGGGGCATGGGATTGATGCTTCCCCAAACTTCTATGGTTTTCATTCTGACCGACGAGAACGTGGCTCCGTTTTGGTTGCCCGAAGTGGCCCATTGGCTGCATTGTGATTCGGCAATTGAACTTGTTATCAAGCCGGGCGAGCAGTATAAAAACCTGCAAACCGTCCAACGCATTTGGAAAACTTTAATGAAGCATCATGCCGACCGTAACGCCTTGCTCATCAACCTCGGTGGTGGCACCATAACAGACCTGGGTGGATTCGCTGCCTCAACATATAAGCGCGGCATCAAGTTCATCAATGTTCCTACGACCTTGCTTGCGATGGTCGATGCATCAATAGGAGGAAAGACGGGCATCGATTTCGGAGGCGCGAAAAATCAAATCGGCACCTTCGCTGAGGCGGAAGATGTGATGATCAATCCTGTTTTCTTGGAAACTCTGCCCCAAAGGGAAATCCTTTCCGGCATGGTCGAAATGCTGAAGTATGGTTTTGTTGCTGATTCCAGACTGTTGAATGTTAATTTGACGAACTATCATGAGTTCATTGGCCAATGTGGAGAAATCAAGCGTGGCATTGTGGCACAAGACCCATGGGAAAGGGGATTACGTAAGATTTTGAATTTCGGTCATACACTCGGTCACGCCATTGAAAGCCATTGTCTGACAAAGGAATCTCCACTGTTGCATGGCGAAGCTGTGGCTTTAGGCATGGAGGCCGCCTTGTGGCTCTCAGTGAACCAATGCGGTTTAGATAACAAAGTTATGCATACGTTTGAAAACCAATTACCTGCATTGCTTTCAGAAGCAGAAATCTCTTTTTCCGAGGCTGATATTGATCCCATTATGGCCTATTTGGTCCACGACAAGAAAAACCAAGGCGATATCCCTCGATTTGTTTTGCTTGAGGGAGTTGGAAAGCCTGTTTGGGATGTTGAAGTGGAACAAGAGTTGGTGAGGCAGTCCGTGGCTTATATAATAAATAAGGTGTCGAAGGAATGAAACTGAAATGCGATATCACCCTGCCTGCCAGCAAAAGCGAGAGTAACCGAGCTTTGATGATTGCAGCGTATGGTGGGTTCGAACCAAATTTCCAAAACATCTCACGATCGAATGACACTAGAGTATTGAAAGAGACAATGTCGCATCTGCCTTCTATGTCATTCCAGAAGTGGAATGTGGGCGAGCAGGAATCTGTTGAGGGCGGTCGACACATCGTTGATATAGCCGACTGTGGCACGGCGGCGCGCTTCCTGACTACCTATTTGGCTTGCCACAAAGGCAGTTGGGAACTCACTGGGACGGTACGTATGTGTCAACGCCCGATGGGTCCTTTAGTGGATGCTTTAAGAACCTTGGGCGCCGATATTCACTACGTTGAAAAAGAAGGATTTTTACCCATACTGATCAAAGGGAAACCTATTTCAGGGGGCAAGTCCTCTATCAATATGACCCAAAGTAGCCAATATTCCTCATCTTTACTTATGGCAGCCCCTATGTTCCCCCAAGGCCTCGAATTGGAGCTTGTTGGAGAATGCAAATCCTTGCCTTACTTCAACATGACACTTGCCATGATGTGCCATTTTTCAGCACAGGCTGAAAGGAGGGGAAAGACGGTCGTCGTACAGCCCAAACCCTACGAAAAGAAAGGTTTTGTAGTTGAATCAGATTGGACTGCAGCCTCCTATTGGTATGAAATGGCGGCGTTCAGCGAGGAATGTGAGATTAGATTGCATGGTTTGTCGTTGCCATCACTTCAAGGGGATTCCATCATTGCCGAGTGGATGAAACAGTTGGGCGTCGGCACTTTTATTGAAAACGATACCATTGTTTTGAGAAAGATTCCTTTCGAAAAACACCCCTTAAACTTTGATTTTTCTCAATATCCCGACTTGTATCCCACTGTAGTGGCTACATGTAATGGATTGAATGTGGAAGCTACATTTACAGGCCTCGACAACCTTGCGTTGAAAGAATCAAATAGGGTGGAGGCTATGCAAACGGAACTTGCTAAGCTTAGCAACCATCCCGTGCATTTTTGTGCGCACAACGACCATCGCATTGTGATGGCTTTGGCACCGTTCTCCATGTTGGTTGGGCCAGTCGAATTCGATCATCCTGAAGCGGTGGAGAAATCCTATCCCGACTTTTGGGATGATGCCTTTTTTTTGGCTTTTCAAGGATGAAATTGACAATATTTTTGACAATTTGGCTTTGTCATAAATAAAATCCGTACTTTTGCACGATTTTATGCCTACTATGTCATGAAAGTTGAGCTGTTTGTACCTTGTATTATTGACCAGTTCTATCCTCGAGTGGCGTCCAATACTATGAAGGTTTTGGAACGCGCAGGCGTAGAGGTGGAGTACAATCCAGAGCAGACATGTTGCGGACGCTTTGCGTATCATGCTGGCTTTCTGGAAGAGGCCAAAGAATTGGGCGACAAATTCCTCAACGATTTTTCATATAACGGTCCAGTAGTGGCTCCTTCTGCTGCTTGTGTGTATTACATTAGGAAACGCTATCCAGAGCTGTTTTTCAATACGGCCAACCATTTGAATTTCAAGCGAATGGTGGCTAATATCTTTGAGTTGACTGATTTTTTGGTCAACCAATTGCATTTTGATGATTTTGGTGCTGAGTTCCCTTTTAAAGTGACTTTCCATGACAGTTGTAGTGCATTGCGCGGTATGGGGCTGGGTAAGGAAGCGCGTCAGCTGCTCTCAAAGGTGAGGGGATTAGAGCTGGTGGAGATGAAGCAGACCGACATGTGTTGTGGTGCCGATTTCTCCCTGGAGGTGAATCACGAGACACTGGCTATGGGAATGGCAAGTCATAAAGTAAAGAATGCGATGAATACTGGTGCTGAATACATCGTTTCGACAGATATGACCTGTCTGATGCACCAGAAGGCATATATTGAGAAAGAAGAACTGCCCATCAAGGTGATACATATCGCTGATGTGCTGGCATCAGGATGGGAATAAAAACAGGCCGCAGAGCCTGTCAAAGTGCCGTTTTAACAAAATAATGAGTCAAATGAGTGATTATTTCATACACGAAAGTAGTTACGTAGACAATAACGTAAGCATAGGCAAAGGGACAAAGATTTGGCATTTCTGCCACATCCAGTCGGGAGCCCAGATTGGCGAAGGCTGTTCTTTCGGGCAGAATGTCAATGTAGGCAACAACGTGAGGATTGGGAACCATGTGCGGGTCCAAAACAATGTATCAATCTACGAAGGTGTTGAGATTGAGGATAATGTATTTTGTGGACCGAGTTGTGTGTTTACCAATGTGACCACTCCGCGAGCCCATTTCCCTGTGCATGGCGTGTATGCCAAGACGAAGATTTGTGAAGGCGCCTCGTTGGGCGCTAACTGCACGGTGGTTTGCGGCCATACTGTGGGCAAGAGTGCTCTCATCGCTGCCGGTGCCGTGGTGACCAAAGACGTGAAACCCTATGCCCTTATGGCGGGTGTACCTGCCCGACAAATCGGTTGGGTCTGCGAATGCGGCAAACGCCTCAATGCTTCGTTGCATTGTGATTGCGGCCGCTGTTACGAGGAAAAAAACGGGAATTTAATTCAAGTACTATAAATTAGGGTAGGGATGTGGGGCAGCCCCAACAACTCTAAACTCTAAACACTAAACTCTAAACTGACAATGCAATTCAGAGATCTAAAAACCCAATATACCGTCCTCAAGGACGAAATGAACAAGGCCATTCTCGATGTGGTCGCGTCATCGGCTTACGTCATGGGCCCGAAAATTAAGGAGATGGAAACAGCATTTGCCGAGTATGTAGGCATGAAGCATTGTATCGCCTGCAATAGCGGCACCGATGCCTTGCTCCTTGCCTTAAAGGCATGGGATGTGAAGCCTGGTGATGCCGTTTTCGTGCCTAGTTTTACCTTTTTTGCTTCTGCCGAGGTGATTGCCATGCAAGGTGCAACGCCTGTCTTTGTCGATGTTGACAAGGACACGTTCAACATGGATGTTGCCGACCTTGAACGCAAGATTGAACAGACGATGAAAGCAGGAAAGCTCACACCACGAGTCGTCATTGCTGTGGATTTGTTTGGTCTGCCAGCCGACTTCACGGCTATCCGAAAGGTAGCCGAGAAGTATGGACTCTATGTCCTCGAAGACGGTGCCCAAGGCTTTGGAGGCCGTATTGTCGACCGCAAAGCTTGTACTTTTGGTGACATTTCCACCACATCTTTCTTCCCTGCCAAACCTGTGGGGTGTTATGGCGATGGCGGAGCAATATTCACCAACAATGACGAGTGGGCAGCATTGATGGAATCCTACCATATCCATGGCAAGGGTAGCGACCGCTACGACAATGTACGCATCGGCATGAACTCGCGTTTGGACAGCATCCAGGCCGCCATCTTGATAGTGAAGTTGAAGGCTTTCAAGGACTATGAGCTAGTGGATGTCAATAAGGTGGCTGCTCGTTATACCGAAAAGCTGAAAGACGCGGTGAAGACTCCAGTTGTTCCAGATGGTTTTTACTCCAGTTGGGCACAATACACGCTTCAGGTTGAGAACAAAGACGTTAGGTCAGGATTGCAAGAGGCTTTGAAAGCCCTTGACATCCCCACAGCCATCTATTATCCTATCCCAATGCACCGTCAGACGGCATTCAAGGATTTGGATTTGAACGACAACTGTTGCCCTGTCTCTGACCAGTTAGCCGACACCGTCATTTCATTGCCGATACATCCTTACCTTTCGGATAGTGACCAGGATATGATTTGCGATGCGGTTAGAAGATATTTGAAGAAATAAATTCTTGAAAGCATGGGCATTAGGTCTTTTTTTAGCAATATGATTGCTCGCGACAATTACGACGAGGTAATGCAATACCTTGCCGTGACCGAGACCCAACATGCCCCTATGTTTGAGTTTGACAAGGCTCCCGAAAAACTGCGTGAACTGATTGCGGTGGCCGAAACACCTCGTAGCCCCGAACGTTCGAAATGGCTGAATGATTATGCCGATAAGACTTGGGCAATGCCTGATGGAGAAGCAGACATTCTCTTGGCCAAGGAACATTTGAATGCTGTCCGATATCTGAACCGATTTCTGCGTAGCGCCAATGCCAAATTGAAACAAGACGGCTATTTCATCTGTGCTTTTGATACGGCGCAAAAGCATCGTGCCCAGATTTTCAGTAAATATCCAAGGGCGATTGCCTATGTTGTCTATTTCTTTGATTTTCTTTGGCATAGGGTATGCCCAAAGATAAAATTGACGCGTCGTTTCTATTATTTCTGCACGAAGAAGGTAAGGAAGGTGTTTCCTAGACCAGAGGTTCTAGGCAGATTGTATTATTGCGGTTTCGATGTGGTGAGCGAGCGGTATATTCATGACCGCTATTGTGTCATTGCTGAGAAGAAACGTCAGCCTAGTACGGAAGAGCATAGCTATGGGGCGTTGATTCGGTTGAGGAGGTATGGTAAGGACGGAAAACTGTTCAACGTGTTCAAGTTTCGTACCATGTACGCCTATTCGGAGTATTTGCAGACCTATATTTATGAGAACAATGACCTGGATGTGGGTGGGAAGTTCAATGATGACTACCGTGTTACCGAATGGGGACGTTTTTTGCGCAAGACTTGGCTCGATGAGTTGCCCATGTTCATCAATTTGATGAAAGGACAAATGAAGCTGGTGGGGGTAAGACCTTTGAGCCAACAGTATTTTAGTTTATATAGTAAAGAATCACAGGATCTTAGAATAAAGACCAAACCGGGACTTTTGCCGCCTTTCTATGTCGATATGCCTGAAACACTTGATGAGATTCAGGAAAGCGAAAGACGTTATTTGGTAGCCTATTTGAAACACCCCTTCCGCACCGACTGGAAGTATTTCTGGAAGATAGTCGGAAGCATTTTGTTTAAAGGTGAGCGTTCCAAATAAAATAAATATTAGACAGCAATTTTTTTGTTGTTTTGTATAAAAATTATTTCGTACTTTTGCAAATTGTAATTATAGGCTTTCTTATGCCCAAGTTACAAGCCAATTGCCATTGCCTTAGAATTAAGGCATGTGGTTTATTTATAAATAGTTATGCTTTCTTGATGTGAGTCAAGACGCGGAGCTTTACTCTTTTTTTAAAAATGAAACAAAATTCAGAAAACGAAAACTGGACCACTGTTATCAAACCCCATAATAGCCTTTTTGAGGTGAATCTAAAAGAAATATGGGATTATCGTGACTTGTTGACCCTTTTTGTGAAACGCGATATTACGGTGCAATATAAGCAGACAGTTTTGGGCCCGTTGTGGTGGCTTATCCAACCTGCATTGACGGTCATCATGTATATGGTGGTGTTTGGAGGCATTGCTGGCATTCCCACGGATGGCATCCCCCAACCTCTGTTCTATCTTGGAGGTGTGTGTATGTGGCAGTATTTTGCCGATTGCCTTAACAAAACTTCGAATACTTTTGTGACCAATGCCGGAATTTTTGGCAAAGTGTATTTCCCGAGGTTGATTATGCCATTGGCTAATGTTACAAGTAATTTGGTACGGTTTGGCATACAACTCGGATTGTTTGTCATTGTGTATATCTACTATGCCATTATGGGTATGGCGCCAAATCCCAATTGGTATCTGCTTCTTTTCCCGCTTTTGGTGGTCATGATGGCTGGTTTGGCCTTAGGTTTCGGTATCATCATCTCATCCTTGACGACAAAATACCGCGATTTGCAAATCCTGTTCTCGTTTGTGGTGCAGTTGTGGATGTACGGCACGCCTATTGTCTATCCCTTGAGCCAAGTGGCAGGTAAGAAGGTGCTGGGTTTGGATCTAACAACCATTATGTGTCTCAACCCTGTGACGCCTGTTATCGAAACCTTCAAGCATGGTGCTTTGGGGGCAGGACAGTTCATCGGATGGGGATGGCTGGCTTATAGTTTCGTGTTCATGATAGTGTTGTTAAGTTTGGGTGTCTTGATTTTCAACAAGGTGCAGAAGAGCTTTATGGATACGGTATAGTTTCCAGTTGGCAGTTATCGGTTATAGAGTTATCAGTTTGAAATAGAAATATTATGTCAACAGCAATAGAATTCAATAATATCAGCAAACAGTATAGATTAGGCTTGGTTTCCACCAGGACGCTTAGCCACGACCTTAACCGTTGGTGGCAGACGGCGGTCTTGCACAAGGAAGACCCCTATCTGAAAATAGGTTCGGTAAATGACCGGTCTTTGGCTGCCGACAGCGAATATGTCTGGGCATTGAGAAATATTGACTTCAAAGTGGAACAAGGTGATGTGATAGGTATCATTGGGAAGAATGGTGCAGGGAAAAGCACTTTGTTAAAGTTGCTTTCTCGTGTTACAGGCCCTACCATGGGAACCATCAAGGCAAGGGGACGTATTGGATCATTGCTTGAGGTGGGTACGGGGTTTCATTCAGAGATGACGGGCCGAGAGAATATCTATATGAATGGTGCTATTCTTGGCATGACCAAGCAAGAAATAAGTAAGAAACTGGATGAAATCGTAGATTTTTCCGGTTGTGAACGGTATATAGATACTCCAGTGAAACGTTACAGCTCTGGAATGACGGTACGCTTGGGCTTTGCCGTGGCTGCCCATCTTGACCCGGAGATTCTCGTTGTAGATGAAGTGCTTGCCGTGGGAGATGCTGAGTTCCAAAAGAAAGCCATTGGTAAGATGCAGGATGTGAGCAAGGGAGAAGGAAGAACGGTGCTGTTTGTGAGCCACAACATGACAAGTATTAAAGCCCTTTGTAAGCGTGGCGTAATCTTGAAAAATGGAATGCTAGTGGATGACGGCCCTGTTGATGTCGTTGTGACGCATTATCTTCGCGGAGATAGTAAAGTGGATAATTACAAGTGTTGGGAAAATTCTGAGATATCGAAGGAGGGTTTTGAACTGTTGGAAATTGGAGTTAGAAAAAAAGGCGGGGATTATAATGATGTGATGAGGATGGATCATGATTTGGAATTGATTATCAGATATCGTTTGAACCGTCCAATAGATAGCTTCTGGATTACTATGCACATGAAGAATGAGCAGGGAAACAAAATCTTTTCATTCAGTGGCGGTGGCCGTTGTTATGACAAGCATCATGACTCGGGAGAGTACCTGCAAAAGTGCACTATCCCTGCTAATTTCCTCAATTGGGGCAATTATGCCATTGACTTTATGGCTATAAAACAAGAGAACACGATTGAGTTTGTGGCTGAAGAATACGATTTGGTTTCATTTACTTTGGCGAATAGGCAAGTGGCCATCGGCGGATACATGGGTAAGGAACCTGGCGATGTGACCCCGAAATTTGACTTTGTTGAAGAAAAGGTAAAATGAAGGAGAATCAAATCACGGTGACTTCGCCGTTGCTCCCTGATCTTGATGAGTTTCATAAACTCTTGAAAGATATTTGGGACAGCAAATGGGTTACTAACAATGGACAATTCCATAAGCAACTGGAAGCGGCCCTTTGCGAGTATCTTAAAGTGCCTTTCATCAGCCTTTTCACTAATGGGACTTTGCCCTTGTTGACGGCTTTGCAAGCACTCCGTGTCACGGGCGAGGTGATTACGACACCCTACAGCTTTGTTGCCACCACTCACAGCATTTGGTGGAACGGCTGCAAGCCAGTGTTCGTGGATATTGACCCTTCCAATTGTGGTATCGATCCCGATAGGATAGAGGCGGCCATCACACCGCGCACAACAGCGATCATGCCTGTGCATTGTTATGGCAAGCCCTGCGATATGGAACGCATTCAAGCTATTGCTGACAAGTACGGCTTAAAGGTGATTTATGATGCCGCCCATGCCTTTGGGGTTGAAGTGAACGGCAAAAGCGTGCTCGAACACGGCGATATGTCTACGTTGAGTTTCCATGCCACTAAAGTGTACAATACCCTTGAGGGTGGCGCTTTGGTGATGCATGATGACGAGACCAAGAAACGTGTTGACTATTTGAAAAACTTTGGATTTGCTGGAGAGACGGAAGTCGTCGCCCCAGGTATCAACAGCAAGATGGACGAGGTGCGTGCAGCATATGGCCTCCTTAACCTTCAGCAGGTGGATGAAGCCATCGAGAAACGCCACCAAGTGGCGATACGCTACCGTGAGGCCTTGCGCAATGTGAAAGGCATCCGTTTCTTCGATGACATGCCTGGAGTGCGACACAACTATAGCTATTTTCCCGTTTTTGTGGACGCGGAAAAATATGGTATGACGCGCGATGAATTGTACTTTAAGATGAAGGAGCAAGGCATTTTGGGCAGAAGGTATTTCTATCCGCTTATCAGCACTTTCAGTACTTATTGTGGTTTGCCGAGCGCGGCTCCTGAAAATCTGCCTGTGGCGACTCGTATTGCCAATGAAGTGATTTGCTTGCCGATGCACCATGGCTTGAACGAAGAGGATTTGAATAGAATACTTGATATAATTGTGGGATAATGCAAAAGAAACTCATGCTCCTTGGCGGTATTCGTTATCTTTTGCCCGTTATTAAGGCGGCGCACGAGCAAGGGTATTATGTGATAACTGCAGATTATTTGCCCGATAATATCGCCCATAAATACAGCGATGAGTATGTCAATGTGAGTATCATTGACAAGGAGGCGGTGCTGAAGGTTGCGCTGGAAAAGCAGATAGACGGTATTATGTCGTTTGGCGTGGATCCTGGTGTGGTAAGTGCGGCATATGTTCAGGAGAAGATGGGGCTGCCCTCTTTTGGTCCGTTTGAATCTGTATGTATTTTGCAGAACAAAGATCTTTTCCGTGCGTTCTTGTTAGAGCACGGTTTCAATGTCCCCAAGGCAAAAGGGTATTCAATCCTTCATGACGCTTTGGCTGACCAGGATAGATTTGATTACCCAGTTATTGTTAAACCGACAGATTCAGCTGGATCCAAAGGTGTGACTAGGGTTGATAACAAGTCCCAATTGAAAAAAGCTGTTGAACATGCGTTTGACAAGTCGTTTTCAGGCCATATTATCATTGAAGATTTCATTGAGAAACAGGGCTGTTCATCCGATACGGATAGCTTTTCAGTTGAAGGCAAATTGAAGTTTGTGAGTTTCAACGCCCAGCGTTTTGACTTGAATGCAGCTAATCCTTATACTCCAGCAGCTTATAGTTGGCCTTCAACCTTTACGGAAGAGCAGGAGATTTCTCTAACCTCTGAGATTCAGCGTCTGATTTCCCTATTGGGTATGAAGACCTGTGTGTATAATATAGAGACCCGGATTGGCACGAATGGTAAACCATATATTATGGAACTGACACCGCGTGGTGGTGGCAACCGTCTTTGTGAGATGCTAAAGTATGCGACAGGGGTAGATATGATTACTGCCATAACTCGCTATGTTGTTGGGGATTCTGTACCCGATATTGAACAAAAACCTTATGAAGGCCATTGGGCTGAGGTGATTCTTCATGCAGACAAGGACGGCTTGTTTGATCATCTTGAGATTGCGAATGGCTTTCCTGCTGAAATTGTGGAGGAGGACTTGTGGGTATCGAAAGGCGAATCTGTGAACTCTTTTGAAGGTGCTAATAATGCCATTGGGACATTGGTTCTGAAGTTTGATGATGGGGGGGTAATGGAAAAATGCATCTGCAATATCTCTTCTTGGTTGAAAGTAAAAGTGAATTGAGGAATGGGACCTGTTGGCGGCTATTTTGAATTGGAGTTGCGCAAAGGTGAGCATTATCATAAGGATGCCATAAAACTCAACACTGCTCGGAATTGTTTTGAATATGTATTGCGTGTTCGCCATTATTCAAAGGTGTATATTCCATGTTACACTTGTGAGGTAATGCTTGAACCCATAAAAAAATTGGGAATAAACTATGAGTTTTATCATATCAATGAATTACTGGAGCCGGTTTCATTTCCGGAATTAGGTAGGGAAGAGGCTTTGCTTTACACCAATTATTTTGGATTAAAGCAAGGCTGTGTGAGATTTCTTGCAAATAAATATGGTGATCATCTTATTGTAGATAACGCTCAAGCCTTTTTTGCTGAACCTATTGAAGGAATAGACACTTTTTATTCGGCCCGGAAGTTTTTTGGTGTGGCGGATGGAGCATATCTTTATACTGATGTGACAATACAGCCTGAGTTTGGACTAGATAATTCTTTTGAAAGAATGTCTCATTTGCTAAAAAGAATCGATCTTGGTGCGGAGATAGGATTTCTGGATTTCAGAAAGAATGACGATTCACTTTGCTATCAAGAGATAAAGAGGATGTCTAAGTTGACAGAATCTATATTGTCAGGTGTGGACTACGAAACGGTAAGTGAGGAAAGGACAAGGAATTACGCATTGTTGGATGAGGTATTGAGAGATTCCAATCTTATTCATTTGGAGGTAGGTGACGATGCTGTTCCTATGGCTTATCCTTATTTGGCCAAGGACGATTCTTTAAAGAAGAAGTTAATAGAGAACAAGGTTTTCGTAGCCACTTATTGGCCAAATGTTTTTGACTGGTGCAAAAAAGATGAATGGGAGTATTTGTTGGCGCAAAACACCTGTTTCCTGCCGATAGATCAGCGGTATGGTATAGAAGAAATGCAATATATTGTTCAGATCATCAAACAGTAAACGATTGAAAGAGATAGATCTTAGCGGGAAAAGGCTGTTGATACTTGGTGGGATGCGATTCTCATGTGAGATTGTGCTTAAAGCTCAAGCTATGGGGATCTATACTCTGGTAGCTGATTATAATAAAATTGAGGATTCTCCAGGTAAACAAATTGCTGACGAAGCGATTGACCTTTGTGTGGTTGATGTGGATGCCGTCGTGAACTATGTCAAGAACAATTCTATAGATGGCGTGTTTGTCGGCTTCAATGACATGTTGCTTCCTTATTATGCAGAGATTTGTGAGAAAACAGGGCTACCATGTTATGGAACTAAAGAACAATTCGAAATTCTCATTGCCAAAGATCAATATAAAGCATTGTGTCGCCAGTTTGGAGTGCCAACCATTCCTGAATATAATATCGATGATGCAAATATCCAGTACCCTGTGCTGGTGAAACCAGTTGATAGTAGCGGCTCACGTGGTATCACAATTTGCCACAATAGACAGGAATTGGAGAAAGCCATTGAGACAGGAAAGAATGCTTCGAAAAGAGGTAAAGTGCTGATTGAGCGTTACATGGGTGGTCGTGAAGTTACGGTGTTTTGGACATTCCAGGATGGTAACTATTATTTGTCAGCACTTGCTAATCGTCATGTCAAGCACAATCAAGGTACTGATGTCATCCCTCTGCCTGTAGGATATACCTTCCCTTCCGTGTTTCTGCCGAAATACCGATTAGAAGTTGAAGATAACTGCAAGCGTATGTTCAGGCATTTGGGTATCAAAGACGGAATGATGTTTATGCAATGCAAGGTGGACGACGGTACCTGTTATGTTTATGACATCGGATTTCGGCCTACGGGTTCGCTTGAATACAAGATCTTGCAAAGGGTTTGCGGATACGACCCTCTAGAGATGATGATTTGTTATGCATTGACAGGCAAGATGGGTGAAGAAGATATTGCCGACAGGGTAAATCCGATGTTCGCTTCTCCTGCTTTCAATGTTTCCTGCCTGTGTGCTCCGGGAACAATTAAGGAGATAAAGGGCGTTGAAGAGGTGAAGGCTTTCCATGAAGTGGAAGATGCAGTGATTGCCCACTATCCGGGGGAAACCATCACTGAGAAGATGCGTGGTTTGTTGGATCAAGTTACCGTCCGTGTATTAGGTTCAGTGAAAAAGAAAGAAGAATTGTTGCCTATCATGCAGCGCATCAACAAAACCATCCATATTATCGGTGAAAATGGTGAGGATTTGATGCTGCAAGGAATAGAGTATAGTGATATTGACGGGTATGTTTTGAATTGTTAGCATGAGAAAAATACTTGTAACAGGGGCTACTGGTTTTTTAGGCCATTTCGTTGTAAGGGAGCTTTTGAAGAATCCAGAGTTTTTTGTGATTGCTATTGGCGGACGCCCTGAGGACAAGATAAATCCGCTTCAAGAGAGTCCAAGATTGCAGATCTATACTTTGGACCAATTGTTTGTTGAGGATATTACTGATATAGAAACTGTTATCAATTGTGCATTTGCCCGTAGTAATGATGCACAACAGTTAGCCGCAGCAATAGATTTCACCAGAAAAGCCATAAATAGATTTAAGGAACTCGGAGTGCGGTCTGTGATTAACATTTCTACTCAAGGCGTTTATGAGCGTCTTCCCCAAGGTGAACTTTCTAAAGAGGATTCCCCAATATTGCCGGTTGACCTATATAGCATGGTGAAATACTCTGTGGAAGAAATGTTTTTCGTTTCGAATATCCCGTATATCACAAATGTTCGTCTTGCCAGTTTGATGATGCCTCAGCGTTTTCTATATTTCTTTATTAAAAAGGCCAAGTTAGGAGAAGCTTTTACAGTGACGGCTCCTAATCAGTATGCTGCTTTGTTGGATGTGGAAGACGCTGCCTCTGGATTGGTGGCCATTGCCAATCTGAGCTATGAACAACGGGCTGATACATATAATTTGGGAATTGGTCGCCAGTATTCTTTACTAGAATATGCCATGTCTGTTAAAAACATCGGTTGTTCGCTTGGCTATAACGTGTCTTTTGAAGTCGCTGACAATGGAACAGATGTGTGTGCTGGTATGGATTCTTCTAGGCTGATGAATGATACAGGATGGCAGCCAACTGTTTTGAAAGATGAAATGATAATGAACTTGTTCTGTTCTCATGAAAAAACTATTTAGGATGTTTTACTATGCTTAACTTGGATAGTTTTATTGCAAATAGCGTTACCCACAGAACGACGAGTTTGTTTGAGAAAGATATACTTGACAATAAATGTGAACTAATCCAAGAAATCAAAGGCAAGTCGGTGTGTGTCATCGGTGGTGCTGGTTCCATCGGCTCCAGCTTCATCAAAGCAATTCTCCGCTTTGAGCCAAAGAGTGTAGTTGTTATCGATCTCAATGAGAATGGGTTAGCAGAATTGGTGCGCGATGTGCGTAGCTCATACGATTTATATGTTCCTGAAGAGTTTCGTTGTTATACACTCAACTTTGCCGATCCAATTTTCACACGTATCTTTCGTGAAGAGAAAGGTTTTGATATTGTAGCGAATTTCTCTGCCCACAAGCATGTGCGTAGCGAGAAGGATAAGTATTCCGTGCAGGCGCTCATTGAAAACAACGACATCAAGGCGAAGAGGCTGATGGACTTGCTTTGTGAATTCCCGCCTAAGCATTTCTTCTGCGTGAGTACCGACAAGGCGGCCAACCCAGTGAACATCATGGGAGCTAGCAAACGCATCATGGAGGACATGGTGATGGCATACAACGACAAGTTCAAGGTTAACACTGCCCGTTTTGCCAATGTTGCATTCAGCAATGGCTCGTTGCCAGATGGTTGGCTGCATCGCTTGCAGAAAAAACAACCTTTGGTTGCACCGAATGATGTGAAACGATATTTTGTCTCTCCTGAAGAAAGTGGACAGATTTGCATGTTGGCTTGCATTTTGGGCCATGGTAATGAGGTCTTCTTTCCAAAACTTGGCGAAGAACAAATGCTAACCTTTAGCTCGATTTGTGATGACTTTGTGAGATCCGAAGGTTTCAAGAAAAAGGAATGTGTCAATGATGAGGAGGCCAAGGCCTTTGCCCAACAGATGTCGTATGATGGTGATACCTATCCAGTGGTTTATTTCAAAAGCGATACAACAGGGGAGAAGGCTTACGAGGAGTTCTACATCTCTGGTGAGAAAATCAATATGGAACGCTTCAATGCATTGGGCGTAGTGGAAGAAACCGCTCATAGACCGATGGATGAGGTGAATGCTTTCTTTACCAAGTTGGAGACATTATTCCAAGGTGATTTCACCAAGGATAATGTGGTTGCGGCCATCAAGGAGTTTATCCCGAACTTTGAGCACGAGGAGAAAGGAAAGAATTTGGATCAGAAGATGTAAAAGAGTGTTGAAAGAGAGGGAATCGAATTTTGAGTTGTTGCGGAATCTAGCCATGTTTATGGTCTTGATCATCCACGCCAACTTCATCTGTCTACCGCGGCCTTTGAACGATGAACTGGTAGCTGCACCTTTGGCAACTACATTTCGATATTTTATTGAGTCGTTGGCCATTGTTTGTGTTGATGTTTTTGTGTTGATATCGGGGTGGTTCAGAGTGAATGCAAGCAAAAAACATGTTTTTTGTTTTGTTTTTCAAGTACTGTTTTTTTGGATTGGCGGTTATGTTGTGTGTTTGCTATTAGGCCGGGCAGCGCTCTCGTACAATGGAATCTTGGAGTGTTTCGCTTTAACCCAATGGGATTGGTTCATCAAAGCGTATGCAGTATTGCTAATCATCTCTCCTATATTGAATGCCTTTGTGGATAAGGCTTCTGAGAAACAACATCGCAACGTGTTAATTGCTTTTTTCTTGTTTCAATCTACATATGGTTGGTTCGGAGGTGCCGAACGGTTCTTTGTGAATGGTTATGGTCCTTTGTCATTTATTGGATTGTATTTGCTGGCTCAATATATCAAGAGAGTGTCTGTCAAAGATAAAAAAACACCTTTCGCTTTTCCAAAGTGTGTTGACTTAATGCTTTTCTTTGTGATGGCTATTCTGAATACCATCCTTTCGCTTGTTTTCTTAAAAGCAGGTCGTTCGGTAAACCATATTCTCTACGCATACTCTAGTCCACTGGTTATAATTGGCGCATTATATTTGATGCTTTTTTTCTCTAAACTTGAAGTCAAACAAAATAGGGTGATTAACTGGTTGGGCGCTTCTAGTTTTGCTGTTTATTTGTTGCATTCACAAGTTGATATGCGCAGATTATTCACAAAGGTCATTGTGAAGTTAGATGCTTCTTTTGATGGATTGTCGGCTGTGGGGATGATATTTTTGTTTCTGGTTGTGGTATATCTGATTTCAGTATTGGTGGATCAGCCAAGGATACGGATGTGGAATTGGATTTGGAATCGTATTGGGAAAAAAGATATTTGCACAAGTCGTTGATTTTGTATAGGCATTATACGACGAGTTATTTTGTCGTTAACCCTGTTTTTATCGATAAGGATAGATTTTGCTGACTGGGTTGTGAATATTCCAAGTGCAGAAAGACTTATTAAATGAAACCAATAATTCTAGTCGGCGGTGGCGGCCATTGCAAGTCAGTGATTGATGTTGCTGAAAGTGCCGGCTATACCATTCTTGGTATTTTGGACAGACCCGAAGAGGCTGGGAAGAAAGTTTTGGACTATGAAGTCGTTGGCACCGACGATGATATGGTCAAGTATGTCAACAAAGCAGAGTTCATTGTAACAGTGGGGCAGATTAAGTCGCCGGATTTGCGTGTCAGATTGCATGAAATGATTGAACAGGCAGGTGGCACGTTGGCGACCATTGTTGCGCCAACAGCTTATGTGTCGAAATATGCGCAATTGGGCTCTGGTACTGTGGTGATGCATAAGGCAGTTGTTAATGCAAATGCTAAAATAGGCAAAGGATGTATTATCAACACTTTTGCCAATATTGAGCACGATGTGACCATTGGTGACTATTGCCACATCTCCACTGGTACAATGGTGAATGGAGAATGTAAGGTGGGCAGTCGTTGCTTTATAGGTAGTCAGTCAGTCCTTGTAAACGGTATATCCATCGGTGATGGCTCTATTATTGGTGCTGGTTCCTTTGTCGGAAAGTCAATCACAAAAAAAGGTGTCTATTATGGTAATCCTGCCATTTTAAAGACAATACTATCATGAGAAACTTTTCTGAACGTATCAACAGAAAGATAGTTGACTCGCAGACGACCATCATCCAGACAATGAAATTGATGGATGATGAATTTGCGAAGTCTTTGCTGGTGTTTGATGGAGATGCGTTCCTTGGAATGATTACCAATGGAGATTTGCAAAGGGCAATTATCGCCAACAAACCCTTCGACACTGCTATTGGTACTATTGTCGACAATACTAAGAAGAAATATGCCAGCACAGACGACGAAGAAGAGGTCATCAAGTCCTGGATGTTAGAGGTCAGGGCAGAAATGATGCCAGTCATTGATTCTGTAGGTCAACTTGTAAAGGTGATTTTTTGGAATGATTTGTTTGATGAGCCTCAAAAGGATAACAGGGAAAAGATTGATTTGCCTGTTGTCATTATGGCCGGAGGTAAAGGTACACGATTAAAGCCTTTAACTAATATAATCCCCAAGCCATTAATTCCGATAGGTGATAAAACCATCCTTGAAGAAATAATGGATAGATTTGAGAGGATTGGCTGTAAGAGATTTTACATGTCGGTGAATTATAAATCAGACATGATGCGGTTCTATCTTGATAGATTGGAGCATAAATACAACATTGATTTTTTCGAGGAAGAAAAACCTTTAGGTACAATCGGTAGTGTGTCATTGCTGATGGGAAAGATTGATATGCCGTTTTTTGTGTCCAACTGTGACATAGTCATTGACCAGGATATGCGCGATGTTTACGATTATCACAACGAGAGTCACAACGACTTGACTATCGTGACAGCAGTGAAGAGTTTACGCATTCCATATGGTGTGATTGAAACTGGCGAAGATGGCTTGATGATCGCAATAAAAGAAAAACCTGAGCTGACTTATATGATTAACACTGGTGTTTATATCCTCAACCCTGAATGCATTGCCGAGATTCCCCAAGGTGAGTTCTTCCATGTCACTCAACTTATGGAAAAGATTAAAGCCCGTGGAGGTCGGGTGGGCTGTTTCCCCGTGAGTGAACATGCCTGGAAGGATATGGGCGAGTGGAGTGAATACTTGAAGGTTGCAAAGATTATCTGATATGGGGAATAAGAGCTATAGTCTTTTGATAGTGGCGTTATATTGCTATTCAGGGCATATAAAGGCTGTTATCAGTCATTTGAAGGACAAGAATCCGTTAGTGGACATCACGCTTCTCACCGAAAAGGCTGATGAGATGAAAGATGCCTTGGCGGACAAGTCAGTAAAGGTTGAATGGTATAATGTCCCGCCTGTTAACATAAAATGGCGTTGGTTGATGAATACGGTCATAAAACATAGACAATGTAGCTTTTTTAAAAGATTTTCCAAGGGCAGACATTATGACATTGTCAACGTTCATTTTCCTAATAGGTTTATTACAGATGTTTATAAGGATTTGAGAGCCATGTCCGATAAGTTGGTGATCACCCCTTGGGGCAGCGATATACTGACACGAGACAAAAAATACTTGAAACACTTGTCACCCCTATATCAAAAGGCGGATTATATTGCTACGGCAGCGAAGACTCCTTTGGGGAAAAGAATCATTGAAGAACTTGAAATTGAACCAGATAAACTGGTTGGCAATTTCTTTGGGTCGGATCTAGTGGATTATGCACTGGGAAAAGGCATGACCATTACTACAGACTATGCGAAAAACAGATTTGGCTTATCGGGAAAATATGTGATAACATGTGGCTACAACAGAAGAGAGCCTCAGCGGCATAAGTCTATCATTGCTGCTATAAATCAAGTTAGGGAACGTTTGCCTGAGAACCTGTGCTTGCTTTTCCCTATGACTTATGGTGCAGATACAAGAGCTGAATATGTAGAAGAATGTAAAAGGGAATGTGAAAGCAGTAATCTACCTGCAGTTTTTGTTGTTGATTTTCTTTCGATTGAGGAACTTTATTTGTTGAGGAAAGCCACCGACTTGTTTGTCCATGTTCAGAAGACAGATGCTAATTCCAGCTCTGTCATGGAATACATTTTGTGTGATAAGAAGATTGTACATGGTTCGTGGATAAAATATGATGAACTAGAGGCTTTCAAACCATTGTTCTATTTTCCGGTTGATAAAATGGAGGATTTGGGAGAGGTCATCGTTAAGGCTTATCAATCGGATAATATAGCAGTTTCTAATGAAACTTTGGATCATGTGAAGAGTTTTGGGTGGGAGAGACAATCAGAAAGGATGAATGATTTTTTCATGTCAATTGTATGAGTTGATGTCAGAATTGACGAAAGCTTTAAAAAACGCCAATCTAATTCATTTGGAATTGGATGATATTGCTGAGCTAATGGTTTATCCTTAATCTATTAGATGACAGATTTTTAATGCAGACGTTGATTAATAGCACAAAGTCTTCGTGGCTTCGTGCTGGCTTAAATTGAGGGGATGACTGACGGAGAGAATGTCGGAAAGAGAATAGGCCAATCGTTTTAACCCATTACTAATTGATCATAGATTGTGAAATGGATCATTTAAATGAAATAATTACTTTTATCATTGAATAATAAATGAAAATTATCATTATCGGAGGCAGGGGTACTGCCATTGTAATTGCAGACCAAATGTATGACGCACACAAGCGTTTTGGTATGGATATTGAAGTGTTGGGGCTAGCACTTGATGATCGTTCAGGAGGTGATAGCGTTTCCGGTTATCCTATTTTATGTGATATAAAGGATTTGTATGCGAAATATGGAGGGTTTGAAGATGTTAAGTTCGTATTTTCCTTATACCGTCCAGATGTAATGAGAGAGAGAACAAAAATCCTTTATGATTTAGATATTCCTCTTGAAAAGTTTACTAATTTTATCCATCCTTCGGTAATGTTGGCTAAGTCAGCAAAATTGGGGTTCGGCAACGTCCTGCTTGCAAATGTGGTAGTCAATTGTAATGCAGTATTGGGCAATTTCAACACGGTTAATTCTGGAGCTTTGCTTGGCCATGATATTACAATAGGGAACAACAATTATTTTGCAGGACAAGTGTGCGTAGGTAGTGGTTTGAGGATTGGTGACATGAATTTCATAGGATTAAATACATCAATTCGTAATGGTGTTGAGATAGGAGATGGGAATATTGTTGGGATGGCATCAAATATCACAAAAGATGTATCAAATGACAACGTACTTTATGGCAATCCTGCAATAATAAAACCTCAACTTAATCATATAATAAGATAAAGTTATGACACCTTCACCAATTGGACATTATTACGAAGATTTTTTGGTTGGAGAGGTTATTCATCATTCGCTTTCCAAGACCATTTTCGAGAGTGATAACAATTTTTTTTCTCTCTTGACTATGAACCAGCATCCTGTGCATACCAATGTTGACTATGCTAGTCAAAATCAGCATGGGCAACTGCTTGTTGTAGGGACACTGGTGTTCTCGCTTGTTGTGGGCATGACAGTTCTTGATATAAGTGGCAAGGCTATTGCTAATCTTGGATATGAGGATATTCGTCATCTTGCGCCTACATTCATTGGTGATACCCTTTATGCACGCACCCGTATTATTAGCAAACGTGAATCACAGTCGAAACCGGATCGCGGTATTATTTATGTGGAGACTATTGGTTATAATCAGCGGGGCGAAGATGTGATATCCTTCCGTCGTAATGTCTTGGTTAAGAAGAAAAGATGTTATTCATGAAAAGCTTATTTGCATAAGATTGAATAATTGTAGCCAATATTAAAGTATTAAATATGAGAGTGGATTTTCTAACGCGTAGTTTGTTGTATCTTCCGGCTCATAACGAGCATTTAATTGAAAATGCACTTAAAAGTGAGGCGGATATGTTGGCACTTGATTTGGAAGATTCTTGTCAACCTTTAGAGAATAAACAATTGGGTCGCGATAATATTGTTAAGTTTTTGAGAGAAGGATTGCTGGATGGTAAAAAGGTATTCCCTAGGGTTAATGATAGAGAAAGCGGAGAATTGCTGAAAGATATTTATCAACTTACAATGTTGGGCGTTACAGGCTTTGTTTATCCCAAATGCACAAATGGGCAGGACATCTATTTTATTGGAAAACTATTGGAGACCATTGAGTATGAAAAGCATATTCCCATTGGATATTTTAAGTTGATTCCTCTTATTGAAACAACCGGAGCTGTTGCAAACATTAATGAGGTGTGTGAATCATGCCCAGAACGCATCATTGCAGTTGGTTTTGGAGCAGAAGATTATATGACGGATTTAGGCGGCCGACACGATGCTGCGGGCAATAGTATTTTTTCGGCAAGGGCAATTATTGCAAATGCAGCAAAAGCACATGATATCATTCCTTTGGATATTGTTCACATGAAAGTGCATGACTTGGAAGATTTGGAAAGGGAGATGAATGTGGCTAGAGATTTGGGTTATGAAGGAAAAATGTTGGTCCATCCAAAGGAGATTCCTGTGTGTCATAGATGTTTTTCACCATCTGAAGAGCAAATTAATTGGGCAAAAGAAATAATCTTCCTTTCAAAAGAAGCCAGGAAAGAAGGTAGAGGCGTTGCCTACATGAATAATAAGTTTATAGGTCCGCCTATGTTGAGAATGGCTGAAGACATTTTAAACAAGGCTAGAATGTGCGGCTTAATAAATGATTTGTAATTGTTTGTTTTGAGTTGTATATGTGTTTGAGTGGTCGGAAAGAGTTTTTGTTAGTCATACAATGCTTGACTTATAACCAGTCTGAATTTATTGCAGATGCTTTGCATGGCTTCGCAATACAACAGACCAACTTTCCTTTTTTGACCTTGGTTTTTGAAGATGCTTCAACCGATGGTGAGCAGGAAGTGATAAAGTCCTATATGGATGAGCATTTCGACCATTCTGAAGAAACCGGATATAAGCAATGGGAGACGGAGGATGCGTGTTATACTTTTGCACGGCATCAAGAGAACGAGAACTGCTTTTTCATGGTGGCTCTCTTGAAAAAAAACCTCTATCGAAATCCTCGAAAAGGAGAATTGATGAAGGCTTGGTATGATAATGCTAAATACATTGCTCTTTGTGAAGGCGACGATTATTGGACAGATCCGCTGAAACTGCAAAAACAGGTGGATTTCTTGGAGGGGCATGAGGATTATGCCATGTGCTTTACAAATTGTTTAGTCAATAATGCAGGCAGCGTGAGTCATGGGAATGCATACATTTGGGATACGTATACCACGGAAGATATGCTGTTGCATAACAGTTTGGATATGATAAAGCGTGGCGATCATGTCGTTTCTCCTGGTCACACTTCAACAATTCTCTATAAGAATCCCAAAGAACCTCGCCCTGATTGGATTAGTAAATGTTTCATCGGCGACGAACCATTGTTCATTGCGCTTAGCAAGTATGGTAAGGCAAAGTTTATCAATGATGCAACATCGGTTTATCGTGAAGGAGTAGGGATTTCAAGCACGGATTTCTCATTCGAACGGGATAAATGCAATCGAGTGCAGATGTATAAACTGATTGACGAAGGATTCGATTATAAATATCATCGTTTGATTTCTTCTAAAATAATCTCTAGGTACTACAAAAAACTAACCAGAATTGCTTTTAATGAAAAACACTATTTCAAAAGCATAGGTTATTTTTTGCGTTCTTTGTGGGCAAAAATAGTTTAAAAACAGATAAATGAAAGCAGTGATTTTAGCAGGTGGCTTTGGTACACGCATAAGCGAGGAAAGCCATTTGAAACCCAAACCGATGATTGAGATCGGCGGTATGCCCATCTTATGGCACATCATGAAATGGTATAGTCGTTTTGGAATTAATGACTTTATTATTTGTGCTGGGTATAAACAAGATGTCATTAAAGAATGGTTCGCCAATTATTTTATTCATACAAGTGATATTACATTTGACTTTTCGAACGGAAGCGAAGTGATTGTGCATGCCAAACATGCAGAGCCATGGAAAGTGACGGTAGTGGACACTGGATTGAATACAATGACAGGCGGTCGAATCAAACGAGTCAAGGAATACATTGGCGATGAGACTTTTTTGATGACTTATGGCGACGGTGTTTCGGATGTCGACATTAGTTCATTGATAGCATTCCATAGAGCTGAAGGAAGATTGGCTACGTTGACTGGAATACAGCCGGAAGGCCGTTTCGGTTTTATGGATATGGAAGGGTGTGTGATACGTTCGTTCCGAGAAAAAAGCAAAGAGGACAATGGCTGGATCAACGGTGGGTTTATGGTGTTGGAGCCTCGTGTGACAGATTATATTGTTGGAGATGAAATGCCTTTTGAGCGCGAACCTTTGGAAAAATTAGCGATAGAAGGCCAGTTGAGTTGCTACAAGCACAAAGGCTTTTGGCAATGCATGGATACACTTCGGGATAAGGAAAAACTGGAACAAATGATAGCGACGCATTCGGCACCATGGATGTACTGGGATAAAAGATGAGATTAGAAGAACAAATACAAATTATACCGCGCAACTTGATCCAGGATGAGCGGGGGTGGTTTTTAAAGGTCATTACAGGAAAGGAAGATCACCTTCCTCAATATACTGGTGAAGTGTATCTGACAATGGCAAAGCCGGGTCAAGCGAAGGGAGGTCATTTCCATCGGAAAGCCAATGAATGGTTCACTATTATTGAAGGAGAGTCGGTTTTGAAGTTGGAAGACACGACCACACATGAAAAGATGGACATTCATTTGTCCTTTAAGGATGCGCTAACGGTGATGGTGCCTCCGAATGTGGCACATGTCTTTGTCAATTCTGGCAATGCCAATTGCATTGTCCTGGCTTATACTGACCAATTATATGATCCAAGTGATACAATTAAACATGAGTTCGACCTATGATTGACTTGTTTGAAGGTTTTTATCGTGATAAAACGGTTCTCGTAACCGGTCATACTGGTTTTAAAGGCTCTTGGCTGAGCATTTGGCTTCATGAGTTGGGGGCAAAGGTCATTGGCATGAGCCTGGATCCTTATTCTAAACGAGATAATTATGTTCTATCTGGGATAGGGCAAAGAATAGCTGCTGATGTTCGGGCTGATATCCGTGATGGGCAAGGCATGAAAGAATTGTTTGCAAAATATCAGCCGGAGATTGTTTTCCATTTGGCAGCCCAACCCTTGGTGAGGTTGAGTTATGATGAGCCGGTTGATACATGGCAAACTAACGTGATGGGTACCATAAACGTAATGGAAGCCATACGAGAGACAGATAGCGTTCATGTCGGCGTGATGATTACTACTGACAAATGCTATGAGAATCGGGAACAGATGCATGCCTATACTGAGGATGACCCCATGGGAGGCTATGATCCGTATTCGAGTAGCAAAGGCGCGGCCGAGATTGCAATTTCATCATGGCGACGCAGTTTTATGAATCCTAAGGATTATGAAAAGCATCATAAAATGATTGCAAGTGCTCGTGCAGGTAATGTGATTGGCGGGGGAGATTGGGCAAAGGATAGGATAATACCAGATTGCATTCGGTCGATAGAAGCTGGGTCACCGATTCCGATACGTAATCGTCAAGCTGTGCGTCCATGGCAACATGTGTTGGAACCGCTGAGCGGGTATTTGCTGTTGGCGAAAAAAATGTATGCGGATCCTCACTCATATTGCGAGGGATGGAATTTTGGACCTCGGATGGATTCAGTTGTGTCGGTGTGGGAGGTTGCGGAGAAGCTGATTAGTGCTTATGGAAAAGGAACACTTCTTGACCAAAGTGACCCGAATGCCGTGCATGAGGCAAATCTGCTGATGTTGGATATAACCAAAGCCAATCAACGTTTAGGTTGGCATCCACGGATGAGTATTGATGAATGTGTTAAGTTGACATCAGACTGGTATAAAAACTATCAACAGACAGATGTGTATCGCCTGTGTGTTGATGAGATCAATTATTATTGTTCGTTATGAAAATTAGCATTATAGGTGCCAATGGCTTTTTGTCGACTGCGATTGCTCGGTATGCAAACCGAGCTGGTTGGCAATTACAAATGTTTGGGTTGGAAAAACCCTATTCTCATCAGTGTGATGCTTTTCATTTGGTGAACCTGATGAACGAGAAACTTGATTGCCGTTTGCTGATAGATTCTGATATGGTCATCTATGCAAGCGGTGCAGGCATCCAGTCCAATTTGAAGGAAAGCAAGGAGTTGATTTATAAGCTCAATGTGTTTGTTCCTGTTGAGATATGTAATGAATTGCGTGATTTGGAGTATAAAGGTGTTTTTGTGTCTTTTGGAAGTGTGTTCGAAATGGGTGAGGTTGATGAATGCCGGAAGTTTGACGAGATGGATATTGTCAAAGCACAGTATAAAGCACCAAACGATTATGTCGTTTCAAAGCGTATGCTGACAAGGTTTGTTTCAGCTTATGCGCATGAATTTGTACATTGGCATTTTATTATTCCTACCATCTATGGCCCTGGAGAAAATGTCAAGCGCTTGATTCCATACACTATTCAGAACATTTTGAAGCACCAGCCGCTTCAATTCACTTCAGGCGATCAGGTCAGGCAATATGTTTATGTGGATGAAGTGCCTAGATTGTTGGAGATGGCTTTTTGCAAGTCGCTTGCTTCTGGCGTCTATGGCATCGAAGGACATGAATTGATGTCGGTCCGACAGATTGTTGAGATGATACATGCTCATTATCATTTGCAAGTTTCGGAAGATTGTTTTGGAAGGGAAAACAGAACGGATGTTGGGATGAAGTATTTGGCTCTGGATGGGGCAAAGCTAAAGAATGCCATAGGCTTTGAAGCTGTTGTGAGTATTAGAGATGTGATAGCTCAATATGAACAGGTTGTTTCATAAGGTAGTGCATAGGGTAAATTCTTGTACCCAAAAGTTATTGCAGCGAGATAGCGACAGACAGCAAACGCAGATATTGACGTGTGGTGACCACTATTCTCTTGTTGATGCTTCTGAGCTTGGAGTATGTGTGCTAACATTGAAGGATGCTTCGATAGAAGAGGTTCAACCTATGCCTATCTATGGGATTCTTCAATCTGGAATGCTGCACCTCAATTCACCAGCACTGCATTGTTGTTGCTATAAGCAGGCTTCTATAAGAGAAGGGGCGGATTATATTTTGTTTGCAAACAAAAATGCAGTTTGGACAAAAAAGGATTTGCCGGTTTTCACGAAGGATATTCCGATGGATAAAGGTTTGCTCTATCACGATGCCTCCTCAATAATTATCAGTCCGTGCCAATGTAGCAAGAGATTTAAGAAAGCATTTTCTTTGTGTGGTGTATATGCAGATGTTTGGGCGCATTTTATGATCCAATATGTATGCAAGTTATATAGTTTGTTACAATTGCCTTCAGATATCCGTTCGGATATGACCATATTGGTTCCTGATTATTGTGATGAACACATTCGGTATGTGGTTGAGTCATTTGTTTCTCAGTACTTACCAGAAATGGCATTAAGTGTGTTGCATGAAAATGAAATGGCCTTTTGCGAAGAATTGTACTATGTGGAGAGCACCACGACCATGATAGATAATGAAAGTTATGTTTCTTATGTGGATATGATCATCCCCAAATACGTGGGTGATTTATGGAAACAGTATTTAATTCCTCAAAACCAGTGTTCGGAACCGACCGAACGGATTTTTTTGGTCAGAAGGGGGAATTGGAGAAACATGTTGAATGGTGAAGAGGTGGAGACCTATTTTGCTTCAATAGGATTTCGGATGGTTGAAGCGCATAAGCTGTCTTACATGGAAAAGATTGCTCTGTTCCAATCAGCAAAAGAAATAGTAGGACCTTATTCA
>JAEEGL012692423.1_pt1 | contig 27613 bp, 19 predicted proteins | sample 9134231 | NCBI WGS metagenome assembly JAEEGL01 (sample SAMN16246548, study PRJNA631951) | gut metagenome | biome: gut microbiome; feature: rumen; material: fiber-attached | host: Bos | place: Iran: Karaj | collected 2018-10
ACTTATGAAAAGGATAGTAGTTTTTGTGGTGGTGATGGTGGGACTGGTTGCTGGGGCTGTGGTGAAGCCTGGCGTGGAGGTGCTGCGCGATGGTGGCTTTAAGGAACTGCAGGGCAAGCGCGTGGGGCTGGTGACCAACCCCAGCGGCATCGACAACAACCTCAAGAGCACCGTCGACATCCTCAACGAGGCCCCCGGCGTGAAACTCGTGGCGCTCTACGGCCCGGAGCACGGCGTGCGCGGCAACGCACATGCCGGCGATGCTGTGGGCGACGAGGTCGACGCCAAGACGGGCATCAAGATGTACTCGCTCTACGGCAAGACCCACAAGCCGACCCCCGAGATGCTGCGCGACATCGACGTGCTCGTGTACGACATCCAGGACATCGGCTGCCGCAGTTACACCTTCTATGCCACCATGGGTGTGTGCATGGAGACGTGCGCCGAGAATAACAAAGAATTTATGGTCCTCGACCGTCCTAACCCATTGGGTGGCAACAAGGTGGAGGGCAACCTGGTGGAGGATGGCTTCTACTCCTTCGTGAGCAAATACGCCATCCCTTACCTCTACGGACTCACTCCGGGCGAGTTGGCCACATTCCTCAACGAGGAAGGCTACACGGCCAAGAAGGCCAAACTCACCGTGATACCCATGGAGGGCTGGACGCGCGACATGAAGTTCCGCGACACTGGCATGCCCTGGGTGCTGCCGTCGCCGCAAATTCCCACGCCGGAGTGCGCATTTTTCTATCCGCTGTCGGGCATCCTGGGCGAACTCTACATCTTCAACACGGGTATCGGCTACACACTGCCGTTCCAACTCTTTGCCGCACCGTGGATTGATGCCGACAGCCTGGCCGAGCGCATGAACGCGCTGCGCCTGCCCGGACTGGCATTCCGACCCATCAACGTCAAGCCGTTCTTCGCTCTGAGCGTGGCCCTTGACCAGGATCTCAAGGAGGTGCACGGCGTGCAGACCTACATCACCGATGTCGACCGCGCCAACCTCACGCTCACCCAGTTCTACTTCCTGCAGGTGGTGCACGAGATGTATCCCGATGTGAAACTCTTCGAGCAGAACGAGAAACGCGGCTGGGCAATGTTCGACAAGGTGTGCGGCACCGACCAGATCCGCAAGCGATTCACCGAGCGCTACCGCGTGGAGGACATCATCCCTTATTGGACTAAGGATGCCGAGGCATTCCGCTTGCGCTCGGCAAAGTATTACTTATATTAATTGACAACAGTTATGGATGCGAGATACCAGCAATACATCGACCGCATCGCCGACTTCGTGCCGCGCGAGCGCATCTACACCGACGACCTGCGCCGCCTGGCGTGGGGCACCGACGCCGGCTTCTACCGCCATGTGCCCCGGCTGGTGATTCGCAGCGTCGATGAGCAGGAGGTGAGCCGCTTGCTCGCCGTGGCGCATGAGATGCGTCTGCCTGTCACCTTCCGCGCCGCCGGAACGAGTCTGAGCGGCCAGACGGTGACCGACTCGATTCTCATCGTCGCCGGCAAGAACTGGGAGCGATACTCCATCGCCCCCGACGCGCAGTCAATCACGCTGCAACCGGGCATCGTGGGCGCGCAAGTCGACAAGATTCTGGCTCCACTGGGCCGCACGTTCACCCCCGACCCGGCCTCGAAAAATTCGGCCATGGTGGGCGGCATCGTCATCAACAATGCCTCGGGCATGAGTTGCGGCACGCACGCCAATAGCGACCGCGAGATGCTCTCGATGCGCATCGTGCTCGCCGACGGCACCATCCTCGACACCGGCGACCCCGACAGCCGCCAGGCCTTCCGCGAGAGCCATCCGCAGTTTGTGGCCGACATCGAGGCCCTGCGCGACCGCGTCATGGCCGACGACGAACTGGCCGAGCGCATCCGCCGCAAATACAGCATCAAGAATGTCACCGGACTGAATATCTCGCCGTTTGTCAACTTCACCGACCCCTTCGACATCATCACCCACCTGATGGTGGGCAGCGAGGGCACACTGGCCTTTGCGAGCGAGTTTACGATGAAGACGGGGCACCTGTATCCCTTCCGGGCCAGTGCCATGCTCTACTTCAAGGAGATGCGCAAGGCTTGCGAAGCCGTCGTCGACATGAAGAGTGCGCCGGTGCACTGCGCCGAGATTCTCGACCGCAAGTCGCTGGCCAGCGTCGACGACACCACCGGCCCCGACCTTACCGCGGTGCTCGTGCAGACCTTTGCCGACAGCCAGCGTGAACTCGACGACAACATCGCCGCCATCAAGCGCGTGCTCGAGGGCTACACGCTCTACGTGCCGGCGCGCTTCACCAGCGACCCTGCCGAGTATGGCAAGTATTGGGCCATCCGCTCGGGCATCTTCCCCAGTGTGGGCGGCACGCGGCCGCTGGGCACGACGGTGATTATCGAGGATGTGGCTTTCCACATCCAGGACCTGCCCGACGCCACCGTCGACCTGGCGCAGATGCTCATCGACCACGGCTACGACGACAGTTGCATCTACGGTCATGCCCTCGAGGGCAATTACCACTTCATCATCGCGCAGTCGTTCGACACGCCCGACGAGGTGGCGCGTTACCGCAACCTCATGAACGAGATTGTCAAACTCGTTGTCGACAAGTACGACGGGTCGCTCAAGGCCGAGCACGGCACCGGGCGCAACATGGCGCCGTTTGTGCGCAAGGAGTGGGGCGACAAGGCTTACGACATCATGTGCGAGGTAAAGCGCATCTTCGACCCCGACGGCATCCTCAATCCGGGCGTGATTTTCAACGACGACCCCGACTGCTTCATTCACGACGTGAAGCCCATGCCGCTCGTCGACGACAATGTCGACAAGTGCATCGAGTGCGGTTTCTGCGAGGTGAACTGTGTGAGTTCGGGCTTTACCCTGTCGAGCCGGCAGCGCATCATCGTGCAGCGTGAGATGTCGCGACTGCGCGCCACAGGCGAGGACCCGGAGCGCCTGGCACGCCTCGAGCGCCAGTATCATTATTCTGGCGAGGCCACATGTGCCGGCGACGGCCTGTGCAGCACGTCGTGCCCCATGAAAATCAATGTCGCCGAGTTGACACACGTCCTGCGCCAGCAGGCACATCCGGCGACTTCGCTCACACATCGCACCGGAGCCTGGGCGGCACGCCACTTTGCCGGAGTGAAACGCGGTGTCAAGACCATGCTCTACCTTGCCGACGCAGCACACCGTGTGGTGGGCGACAAGGGCGTGAATGCCCTGGGCGTGGTGATGCATGGCATGGGCATGCCGCTGTGGACGGCCTCGTTGCCCAAGCCCCGCAAGCGCCACGACGTCGCTCCGGTGACAAGCGAGAAGAAGGTGGTGTACTTCCCCAGTTGCCTGAATCAGACAATGGGACGCGCCAGCAAAGGCGTTGCCGACGACCTGACCGACAAGGTGGTCGCTTTCCTCGGCAAGGCCGGCTGGCAGGTCATCTTCCCCGAAAATATGAACAAATTGTGCTGCGGCATGATTTGGGAAAGCAAGGGCATGCCCGACGTGGCCGACGACATGACGCGGCGCCTTGACGATGCGCTGTGGGCCGCCAGCGAGCAGGGGCGCTACCCGGTGGTGTGCGACCAGAGTCCGTGTCTGCACCGCATGCGTGGGCACATGGAGCGCGTCAAGCCGCTCGAGTTGCTGGAGTTTATCCACGACCAGGTGGCCGACAACCTCACTTTCACGCCCACCGACGAGCCTGTGGCACTGCACCTAACCTGCTCAACCAAACTGATGGGCATCGACGCAAAGGTGCTGAAGTTGGCGCAGATGTGCTCACACAATGTGGTGCTGCCCGATGGAGTGGGGTGCTGCGGTTTTGCCGGCGACAAGGGATTTACGCATCCCGAACTCAATGCCTACGCGCTGCGAAAACTCAGAACGGCAATCGAGAGTTCCGACGTGAAGCGCGGCTTCTCAAACAGCCGCACCTGCGAAATCGGCCTCACAACACACGGCGGGGTGCCTTACCAGCACCTGGTTTACCTCATCGACGAGTGCACAACAGCGAAACAAAATGAAAAATAGTAAAGAATCATAATATTATGGCAAAAACACAAAACAACAAGCGACTGCTGGCCGTAGATATACTGCGAGGTATCACCATCGCCGGCATGTTGCTGGTCAACAACCCCGGCACGTGGAGCCACATCTACGCTCCGCTGGAGCACGCCGAGTGGATAGGCCTCACGCCCACCGACTTGGTGTTCCCCTTCTTCATGTTTGTGATGGGCGTGTCGATGTACTTCTCACTGCGTAAGTTCCACTTCAAGCCCAGCAAGGATGTGATGCTGAAGATTTGCCGGCGCACCATTGTGCTGTTCCTCATCGGCTGGGCGGTTCAGTGGTTCGGACTGGCCTTGCGATGCATCTATGACCCCGAGGCGTCGTTCTTTGCCGACATGTTTGGCAAGTTGCGCATCTTGGGCGTGTTCCAGCGCTTGGCACTGGTTTACTTCTTCGGCTCGATGATTGCTATTCTTTTCAAGCAGCGTTTAATCCCCTGGATTATTGGGCTGATACTCATCGTTTACGCTATCATCTTGGGCACCGGCCACGGCTATGAATTCTCGCTGCAGAACATCCTGTCGCGCGTCGACGTGAGTGTGCTTGGCGAGGAGCACATGTATCACGAGTCGGCCTTCGGCGAGAAGTTGGCCCTTGACCCTGAGGGCATCCTGAGCACGCTCTCCTGCATCGCCCATGTGCTGATAGGTTTCATGGTGGGCAAGTGCCTGATTGACTATCGCGACAACCGCGACCGCGTGATGTACATCGCCGTGTGGGGCAGTGTGATGCTGCTTGTGGGCTGGCTGGCCCAGTACGGCATTCCGTGCAGCAAGAAGGCGTGGACGTCGAGTTACGTGCTCATCACGTGCGGCATGGCGTCGTGCATCCTGGCCATGCTCATCTATTTCATCGACATCAAGGGCCGCAACCGCTGGTGCCGCTTCTTCCAGGCCTTCGGCGTGAATCCGCTGTTCTGCTACCTGGTGGGCACAATCCTCGCGATTGTATTCGGCCGCGTGCGCCTGGGCACCGATGCCATGGGCGAGCACATCACCATCCATTCGCTCATCTACGACGGTTGGCAAGCCGTCACCACAACGCCCGAGGCTGCCTCGTGCTTCTACGCCATCACCTTCGTGCTCATCACCTGGGTCTTCGGTTACATACTTTACAAGAAGAAAATATACATCAAAATATAATACACTATGATTTTAATTGCTGATTGCGGATCGACCAAGATTGATTGGTGTCTGCTCAATGGAAACGAGAAAGTAGCACAAATTTTCACCACGGGAATGAACGCTCTGCTGCTCACCCAACAGGAGATGACCGAGCGCATTCACGACGAACTCATGCCTCACATCGTGAGTTACAAGGTGGACGAAATCTACTATTACGGCGCTGGTATCATCAGCGACGAGATTAAGGACAGCGTGCGCAATGCCCTCAAAGCCAATATCCCCACGGCAACCAAAATCGAGGTCGACACCGACCTGCTGGCCGCCGCACGGGCACTGTGTGGCCGCGAGCCGGGCATCGCGTGCATCCTGGGCACGGGCAGCAACTCGTGCTATTACGACGGCGAAAAGGTCGTCGACAATGTGTCGCCGCTGGGCTATATCCTGGGCGACGAGGGCAGTGGTGCCGTGCTGGGCAAACTCTTGGTGGGCGACGTGCTGAAGAAGCAACTGCCTGAGCATCTGTGTCAAAAGTTCCTCGATGAGTACAACATGGACCGTACAAAAATCATCAACGCCGTCTATCGCCAGCCGGCGGCCAACCGCTTCCTGGCACAGTTTGCGCCCTTCCTCGAGCGCAACATCGACGAGCCGGCAATCCACGACCTGGTATTGCGCTCGTTCACCGCGTTCTTTGTGCGCAACGTCGAGAGTTATGACGGCTACAAGCAGTTGCCCTGCAACTTCGTGGGCTCGATTGCGTTGAAGGAGCAAAAAGTGCTTCGTGAGGCTGCCGCAGCACGTGGCATCACAATTGGCAACATCATCCAGAACCCCATGGAGGGCCTGGTGAAATACCACTCGGTGAACGCTTGATTTTCATTAATTTAACCAGTTACTACAATGGCTTTTGTGAAAATTAGCGAGCAACCCTCGCTGTATAACGACCTGGAAAAGAAATCGGTGCACGAACTCCTCACCGAAATCAACCAGGAGGACCACAAGGTCGCCGACGCTGTCCAGGCCGCCATCCCAGCCATCGAGCGGCTGGTGGAGGGCATCGTACCACGCATGCAGGAGGGCGGACGCATCTTCTACATGGGTGCCGGCACCAGTGGACGCCTGGGCGTGCTCGACGCCAGTGAGATACCGCCCACATTCGGCATGTCGCAAGGCTGGATTATCGGCCTCATCGCCGGTGGCGACTATGCGCTGCGCAACGCCGTGGAGAATGCCGAGGACGATACCGAACAGGGCTGGAAAGACCTGCTCGAGTACGACATCAACCCGCTCGACACCGTCATTGGCATCGCCGCCAGCGGCACCACGCCTTATGTGATTGGAGCCCTGCGCGACGCACGTGCGCACGGATGCCTCACCGCGGCCATTACCAGCAACCCCGACGCACCCGTCAGCCAGGTGGCCGAGATTCCCATCGAGATGATTGTGGGACCGGAGTATGTTACCGGCAGTTCGCGCATGAAGAGCGGCACGGGGCAGAAACTCATCTGCAACATGATTTCCACCTCGGTGATGATAAAGATGGGGCGCGTGAAGGGCAACAAGATGGTGAACATGCAACTTACCAACGCCAAACTCGTGGACCGCGGCACGCGCATGCTCATCGACGACCTCGGGCTGAGTTACGACGAGGCCAATGAGATGCTGCTCAAGTATGGCTCGGTGAAGAAGGCCGAGGACGCTTATCGTGCACAAAAAACCGAAAAGCAATGAAACGCATCATCATGGCGGCTGTGGTGCCTATGATTGCCATCACAGCCATCGCTCAGGCTAACCAGGACGTGTATTATGCCCGCCGCGCCACGCTGTTCGAGAAGTTGCCCGTGGGCAAGAAGGACATCATCATGCTGGGCAACAGCCTCACCGACGGTGCCGAGTGGAACGAACTGCTCAACAACCGCCATGTGAAGAACCGCGGTATCGTGGGCGACATCGTCCAGGGGCTGTATGAGCGCATGGAGCCCATCCTCAAGGGGCAGCCGAAGAAAATTTTCATCATGAGCGGCGTCAACGACGTCTCGCATGGTGTGGACGGCGACAGTATAGCGCGCGCCACCGAGAAACTCATCGTGCTCATCAAAACACGGTCGCCGCGCACGCGCATATATTTGCAGTCGATGCTGCCGTTCAACAACGATGTTCGTGAGTGGAAATACCTCGTGGGCCGTGAGCAGGTGGTGGTCGACGGCAACCGTGCCCTTGAGCAAGTGGCCCGTCGCCAGGGCGTTACCTGGATTAACCTCTACCCGCTCTTTGTCGACGAGAACGGCAAACTCAAGGCCGAGTACACCAACGACGGCCTGCACCTGATGGGCGAGGCATACCTAATTTGGCGTGATGCCATCAAGCCCTACATCTGACCGCGCCTTGCGGCATGATTGAAACCAAAGTGCCATCCAGGGACCGTTTCCTTCGATGGCACTTATAGTAACTATGGCATTTATATATTTTTTGAAGGGCGATTTGTGAGGTGGTGTTGCTTTTAGTAAGTAACTTCCCTCTCAATAAAAAATGCACCCGGTTGGGGGTGCATTTTTTATTGAAAACACAATGGTGGCGTGTGCCGAACGCTCGAATGCTCGAACTCTCGAATATTCGAAATTTTTTTGCTCGATTGAGAATAAATTATTAATTTTGTTGCGTTGATTTAAGCAATTTCATTAACCAAAAACTATATGCGTATGAAACGACTACTACTTCTTGTTTTCGCTGTCGCCTGTGTGGCTGTGGCATGGGCGTGGAAGCCCACCTTCATTGGTCACCGTGGCGGATACACCGGTGTGATGAACACCGTCGAGGCCTACACCAATGGCGTGGATAAATATGGCTACCAAGGCCTGGAATGCGACGTGCGCGTGACCCTTGACGGCTACTACGTCATCAGCCACGACGAGACCACCAACTCGCTGGGCGGCAACCTCACCGTGGCCAACGCCACCCTGGCACAGTTGCAGGCCGAGACCTACACGCAGACGCGTGGCGGCGTGACCTATACGGGAAAAATATGCACCGTGGCCGAGTATCTCGACATCTGCCGGGAGAAGGACGTGATTCCGGTGATTGAACTAAAATGGACCACCGGCATCAATAACAACGACATGAGCAAGTTTCCCGGCCTCGCCGCGCTCATCGAGGAGAAAGGCCTCACCGAGAAAGCCTACATCCTTACCTCGATGCGCAGTTCGCTGGAATATGTGCGCCGAAATTTCCCGGCACTCAAGTGCCAATTCCTGTGCAACAGCAATTGGGAGACCTATTTCGACTGGATTGTGCAGTGGGACCTCATGCCGAGCATCGAGGCAGGCTGCTTCGACAAGTACACCGTGAAGCGCTTCCACGACAAGGGCCTGGAGGTGGCTGTATGGACCGTGAACTCGCTCGCCAACTATCGCCAGTATGGCGAGATGGGCGTGACGATGATGACCTGCGACTACCTCATGCCGAGCCAGATGCCCGAGTTGGCCGACATCGACTGGGATGCCATCGTGCCGCCCAAGGAGCCGCTCGCCATCAATGTGCAGGAGCAGTTCGCCTTCACACGCGCTAACGGCAATCTGCCCGCCAACTTCCCCTCGGGGCTCGACACCGACAACTCGCCTTATAAGTCGGCACAACAGGCCGCCATCACCGAAAAGGGCGTGTTCTATGCCAACAACTACACCACGAGCCAACTGGTAATCCTTAAGCCCGACGGAACGGTGAGCGTGGCGCCTGGCACCAGCAGCCACGGCATTTGCTTCGACACCGCCGGCAACCTGATTCAGCGCAACGACGGCATAACGAAGAATCCCAGCAAACTCGTCATCTACCCTGGGGGCGACATCACGGCAACGCCGGTCGAGGTGGATATGGAACTGGACAATGAGGGCCAGACCAACTTTATCAGCGCCATCGGCGACGTGATGAGCAGCGAGGGCGGTGTGGTGTTCCACTTCCAGAACACGCGCAACGATGTGACCTTGATTTACCTCTCTGACGGAGAGTTTGACTACATGGAGTCGACACCGTCGACCTCGTTTGCAAGCACCACGGCAGGCATGATTTTCCCCATCGACGACGATCCCTACCATTTCATCTATCAGGTGCGCAACCAGGGCTACAACCTCTTCGACCAGACCGACCAGGGCAAGTACATCACCGGGACGCTCAACACCACGCCACCTAACAGCAACACCTCGGTGGGCGGCGCTTTCTTCCGGCTCGACGACCACGACTTGTTCCTCTACACCAGCGGCACCAACTACAACGGCGGCTTCACCATTCGCGACATGAGCGCCAACGGCGAGCCTCTGGTTACGCTGCCGCCAATGGGCGACGGCGGTTATGGCGCCAACCCCTCGTGCGGCTCGTTTTTCCGCGTGGTTCCGCTCGACCCGAAGTGCGTGATGATTTATGAGTACACCATGGGCAACGGCTATGCCGGATATATGGTCTACACCGACGATTATACCACCGGCATCACCGAGGTGGGCACCATGCAGCGTCCGGCCGACGACAACTATTACGACCTTATGGGCCGCAAGTACGACGCCAACCATCTCCCCGCCGGCATCTACATCCACAACGGCAAAAAAATCATCGTCAGATAACCACCGAGACTTTATATGACAAAACAATGAGGGTGCTCCAAATTTTGGGGCACCCTCTCGTTGTTGTTGGCTTGTTAGTCTTGGAGGTTTTGGTAGAAGGCGGCGCGGGTGTCGCGCAAGATGTACAAGGCACGGGGGACAACGTCCTTCATCACCGGGGTGGAGTCAAACAGAATCTCAAATACGGCCCACACCGACTTGTCGTTAACAATAAACACCTTGGCGACTTTCATGCCCATGCTCGTCTTGTTGCATGCCTCGAGCACTTGCTCCCTGTTGTCCTCGTCAACATCGTAGATTGCCGGCAGGCGCAAAGCAAAGTACAAGTCGTCGTTCTCGTCGGGCATATAAGAGAATCCCAAGCCCTCGAACTTAAACATAATCTCTCCATCGCTCTCGTCAACCTGAGGGCGGAAACCTTCTTCCTGAAGGTATTCTAACAGTAATTCGTTGAGTTTCATGACTATATAAAGTTTAAAATGTTGTTGTCCAGTAATAATGAGGCTTGATTCTCAATCAGTTGCAAATCCCACCTTGGGCAGGGAGTTGCGGCGCTCGTTACCTTCCATACGGTCGCGGATGTTGTCGTAAATCTTCAGCGTGTCGCCTTTAACACTGGGCTTGATGCCCTTGATGGTCGTCTCCATCAACTCTTGCGTGATTTCCGTGCCGTTGAAGGCCGCAATCATTGCCGCCTCGTTCACCACATAGGTTATGTCGCTCGCCACATAGCCCTCGCTCAGCGTCGCCAACTTCTCATAGTCCAGTTCCTCGCAAGGGCGGCCCTTGAGATGAATCTTCAGCATCTCGCGTCGTGCCACCTGGTCGGGAAGCGGGACATACACCATCTTGTCGATACGGCCTGTACGCAGCACCGCAGGGTCAATCTTGTCGGGACGGTTACTCGTGGCGATGACAAAGATGCCGCGCTCCGAGCAGTTGTTCATCTGCGAGAGGAACTCGTTCACCTCGCCGCTGTGGTGGTTGCCCAAGTCCTCGCTGCGGTCGGGGACAAAGGCATCAAATTCGTCAAAGCATATCACCGTCGGGGCGTTCTTGGCGGCCTTTTTGAACAACTCGGCAATCTTCCCCTGTGTGCCGTGGATATACACCGAGCCCAGGTCGCTCGCCTTCACAAGCATGAAGTTGAACCCCGTCTCCTCGGCAAATTTCTCGGCAAAGAAACTCTTGCCACATCCCGGCGGGCCATAAAGCAGCATGCCGTTGGGCGGTGTCAGGCGATACTTCTGCGCCAACTCCTTGTCACGTAAGATGAAAATCACGCGCTTGTTGAGCATGTCTTTCATGTCGTCCATGCCCGCGATGTCCTTGAATCCCTGGCCTTTGCCCTTCTTCACCTCGACTGAGACCGATGTGCTGCCGTCCTCCTCGTCGCGGCCGTCGCGATGGCGGCTGGCGACGCCCTCGTTGCTGGGCTTTTCTTGTGCGGGTTCTACCTTGTCGGGGCTGTCGAGGTCGTGAAGCAGTTGCGAGGCGCTCTTGTAACGCTCGTCGTTGTCGGTCGACAGGCCACGGCTAATGATGCCGCGCATCTCCTCGGGAACATCGCTCAGGTCCAGTTCCTGGGTGCGCAACTTCTTTATCTCGCGAATGGCGTCGCGACGCGGCAACGTCGTGTCGATGGGCCAAGGGCCGTGCCCAGTAAGCATCGTGTACAGCACAGCCACTACCGAGAACAGGTCGGTCGCGTCGTCATACCAGCCGGCAAACGTCTGGTTGGCACAGTATTGAACCTCGAGGTCCGAGGTGTCGAAGGTGGTGAGGCCGCTCGTTATTTGGGCCACATGGCCCATGTCGATCAACTCGGGTTCGCGATTGGTGGAGGCGGTCAGCATGATGTTGCGGGGCGTGATGTCGTTGTGTTGGTAGCCCTGCTCGTGCATGTATTTCAACGCGTTAAGCACGCCCGTGATGATGCGTTTCGCTTCGTCGACAGGCATTGCCCCCTCGCGCTCAATCTTCTCGGCCAGTAACTCGCCGCTGAAGTACACCGTCACCATGTAGTGGCACACACCCTCGGGAATCATCAACATTCCGCTGGTGATGTATGAGATGATGTTTTGGTGCGTCAGCGTCTTGCAGTGCTCGATTTCCTTAACCTTGTCATCCTCGGTCATCAACTTCTCAGGTATGTTCTTGATGATGAACAACTTCAGGAAAAACGGCTGCCCGTCAGCATCCGCAACGCGGTAAGTCTCGCAGTAAGTATTCGCCTTGATCAAGTATTCGACAGTATAGCCGTCAACCACTTGTCCTTGCTTCAGTATGCTCATAGATTATAATTTTCTTATGTTCAGTAGTTTGGTTGTGGGTGTGATAACCTTGTTACACAATGGCCTTACAACGTCACCACTACAATTATTCGCAAAGTTACTACTTTTCCCTCAAATATACCATTTTCAAAAAAATAATTATGCTTAAGGCGACATGACTAGGGAAAAAATGTCGAAAAATAAGCGTGGTGGGGGTGAAATCCACTTTTTTTGCTTAACTTTGTAGGTTGTAACAACACGAAAACTGATTATGAGCAAAATACGATACACCCTGGTGGCCCTGCTGGCCACGCTAACTCTCGCCGCCACAGCGCAGACTGCGGTGGAAACTCCGTTTGAATACCCCGTAGCGCCCGACACGTGCACCACGCTCGAGAGCCGCTGCAACTACATCACGGCGCGCTTCTGGGACAACTACGACTTGAGCAAGCCCATTCCCGACGATGCCGCCTTTGTGCAGGCATTTCGCGACTACGTCGACATCTTCCGCAACGCTCACCGCAACGTGGTGAAGTCGAGCATTCGCGACCTGATGTTCAAAGCGCAGGCTGTCACAACCAATATGCAGAAGATTGGGCGCGTGGCAGAATATGTGTTCTACGGTGCAAATGCCGAGTTTCCCAGCGATGAGGCTTACGTCGAGTTTGCCACCGCGCTCATGCAGGCCTCGCAACTGTCGAAGGACGAGCGCGAGTACTACAAGAGCCAGGTGATGCGCATCAACGCCACGCAGCCCGGCTCGCCCGTCGACCTCGACTTTGTCGACACCGCGGGCAACAAAACCAAACTCTCCAACGTGAAGGCGCCGCTGACCATCGTTTTCTTCGTCGATGAGAACGTCAACAGTTCGATGGGGCGCACCCATCTGAGCGTCGACCTGATTCTGAACAAGGCCATCGAAGAGGGGCAGTTGAAGGTGGTGCAACTTTACATCAACAAGCCCACCGGCGACTGGACGACATCGGCCCCGGCCAACTGGACTACCGGCTACCTCGACAAGGGCTACGGCATTCTCGACCTGCGCTTTATCCCGTGCTGCTTTATTCTCGACGAGAACGGCCTGCTGATTGAGAAAAACATCTCGGTGGCCGAACTGAAACAGTCGCTGCAGTAAATATTTCTAAGATTTTCCATAACTCTCACTATACAATTGGCTTATGTTTGCGAAATTCTTTAAAAAGATACTCCTGTTCAATGTTGCGTACACTTACAGCAACCTGTCGCGCTTGTTTCTGCGCCTGTTTACTGGGGTGATGTTTCTGCAACTGTGTGTGCAGCAACTGCTGCACTTCGACGAGTTGGTGCCCGCTTTCCAGGGATGGCTGGGCATGTCGCCCGAGTTGAGCATGTCGCTCCTGCTCGTGGTGGAACTGCTCTGCGCCATGTGCATCATCCTGGGTTTGCTCACCAGGATTGCCGTGCTGCCTCCGCTCGTGATTATGTGCATCGCCGAGAACATCCTGTTTTCGCAAGGCCCCGTCACTGAGCAACTGTTCAGTTTCCAGCCGGGCTATCCGGTGATGTTCATCGGCATCTTCGTGTACATGCTGCTGGCCGGGCCGGGCAAGATTTCGCTCGACTACATTATCAGCGTGCACCTCATCGATCGCGAAGACGAAGACGAGGCAATTGAAAAGGCATAACTTACACAACAGGCTGATGTTATGAAGATTGCAGTACTCATCTCGGGAGGCGTCGACAGTGCCGTGGTTGTCCACCGACTGGTGGAGCAGGGCGAGGATTTGCACCTGTTCTACATCCGCATCGGCATGGACAACGACGAGGGCGATTGCAGCGCCGAGGAGGACATCGAGATGTGCCAACTCATCGCGCGCAACTACGGCTTGCCCTTCGACGTGGTGACGCTTCACGACGAGTATTGGGAGAATGTTATGGAATACGCGCTGCGTACGGTGCGCGCCGGCCTCACGCCGAACCCCGACATGATGTGCAACCGCATGATTAAGTTTGGCTTTTTCGAGCAGCGTTGGGGTGGGGCGTTCGACTGCACTGCCACGGGCCACTACGCCACCACGGCGATGGTCGACGGCAAGAAATACCTCGCCACGGCGGTCGACCCGGTGAAGGACCAGACCGACTTCCTGGCGCAAATCACCTACGCGCAACTTGAGCACCTCATTTTCCCCATCGGCTCGCTGCCGAAGGACGAGGTGCGCCGCATCGCTGCGCAGGTGCATCTGCCCAACGCCACGCGCAAGGACAGCCAGGGCATCTGCTTCTTGGGGCAAATCAACTATAACGACTTCATACGCCGCCACTTAGGCGAGAAGCCCGGCCCCATCATCGAGTTGGAAACCGGGCGCAAACTGGGTGAGCATCGCGGCTACTGGTTCCACACCATCGGTCAGCGCAAAGGCCTGGGCCTGAGCGGCGGCCCGTGGTATGTGGTGCGCAAGAACGTCGCCGACAACGCCATCTACGTGAGCAACGGCTACGGCACCGCCAAGCAGTACGGGCGCGTGCTCAATCTCGACGAGATGCACTTCATCAGTGGCAATCCGTGGCCCGACGTGAGCCATCCGGTGGCCATCACCTTCAAGAATCGCCACACCCCCGTGTTCACGCCCGGCACGCTGCAGCAGGTCGACGAGCACCGATGGGTCATCAACAGCGACAATGATGTGCAGGGCATCGCCCCGGGGCAGTTTGCGGTGATTTACGACGCGCAGAGCCACCTGTGCTACGGCAGCGGAGTGATAACTGCGTAGCAGTTACTGCACGCAGTTAAGATTATAGATTAGAGATTATAGATTTTTCTTGGACTGTAGATTTCAGATCTTGAATTTTAGATTATAGATAGGCTGTGATGGAAGATCGAATTGAATTGAAAGTACTGGGCATCACCATGAACTCGATACATAGCGAGGCCTATGCCGTGCTGCTCGAGCAGGTCGATGGCCCTTACCGCATCCCCATTGTCGTCGGTCAGGCCGAGGCGGCCTCTATTGCCATGCGCTTGCAGAACCAAATCCCGCCGCGACCGTTCACGCACGACCTGTTTACTAGCGTGCTCCACGCCTTCGGCATCATGCCCGATTATGTGATGATTCACTCGTTCAACGACGGCATATTCTCGTCTTACCTGCACCTGAGCAGCGCCACGCAGGAGACCGAACTCGACTCGCGCACCAGCGACGCCGTGGCCATCGCGCTGCGCACCGGAGCGCCCATTTACACCACGCGTGAAATCCTGGAGCGCACCGGATACATGGTCGATGAGAACGGCAAGGCCAAGCGCGAGCAGCGTCATGTGAAACTCGAGGACATGCCCACCGAGCGCCTCAATGAGCGACTGAAGCACTATGTCGACAGCGAGCAATACGAGATGGCGGCTTACGTGCAACGCATCCTGCAGGCTCGCGAAAATGAGGCGCAGGGCGATAAAACTGATTAATTTTCAATAATTTATAAATCAAATTGCTATGAATAATTTGAAGTTACGTCTTATTGTTATGAACTTCCTGGAGTTCGCCGTGTGGGGCGCTTACCTCACCTGCATGGGCAACTATCTGGGAAAAGCCGGAATGGGTGCTGAAATCTCGTGGTTTTACGCCATCCAGGGCATCGTGTCGATTTTTATGCCCACCATCATGGGTATTGTAGCCGACAAGTGGATTCAGCCTCAGCGCCTGCTTGGCATCTGCCACCTGCTCGCCGGTGCGGCGATGATTAGCCTGTTCTTTATGGGCATGAATGCCGAGGCTGCCGGTGTGCTGCCCAACAAGGCTGCGTTTATCACCATCTACACGCTCAGTGTGGCCTTCTACATGCCCACCTTGGCATTGAGCAACACTGCGGCGTTTACCATCCTTAAGGACTACGGCATGGACACCGTGAAGGACTTCCCGCCCATCCGCGTGTTTGGCACCGTTGGTTTTATCGCCACCATGTGGTTTGTCAACTGCGCTACGCTCGACAATGGCTCGTTCTTCTTCACCCTGGCCGAGAATGCTGGCAAGTTCCAGTACACTCACATGCAGTTCCTGGTGTCGGGTATCCTGAGCGTTGTGCTGTTCTGCTACTGCTTCACCTTGCCGCAGTGCAAGTTGGTTCCCAAGCCGGCACAGTCGCTGGCCGAGTCGTTCGGCCTCGACGCCTTCAGGCTCTTCAAGACCAAGAAGATGGCCTTGTTCTTCATCTTCTCGGCTTTGCTGGGTATGTCGCTCCAGGTGACCAACGGCTACGCTACGCCGTTCCTCACCAGTTTCAAGGGCAGTGCCGATGCTGCGATGGCCAACTCGTTCGGCGCCAATAACGCCACGATGCTCATCTCGCTCTCGCAGATTGCCGAGGCGCTGTGCATCCTGCTCATCCCGTTCTTCCTGAAACGTTACGGCATCAAGGTGGTGATGCTCATCGCCATGTTTGCTTGGGTGTTCCGCTTTGGCTTCTTCGGCCTGGGCAACCCGGCCATGCCCGGCGTGCTGCTCTTCGTGGGCTCGTGCTTAGTTTACGGCGTGGCATTCGACTTCTTCAACGTGTCGGGAGGTCTGTTTGTCGACAAGGAGTGTGACCCGAAAATCAAGGCTTCGGCCCAGGGTCTGTTTATGCTCATGACCAACGGCTTGGGTGCCACCATCGGTACGCTTGCCGCCGGCAAGATTATCGACTACTTCTGCGTTTGGAACGACGCCGGTTATCTGGTGAGCCGCGCTCCCGGTGGCTGGCAGACCGCATGGTTCATCTTTGCTGGTTTCGCACTGGTGGTTGCCGTGCTGTTCATGATTCTGTTTAAGTACAAACACGTACGCGAGGAGTAATACCGATGCATCGGTTTTACCAACCCGACATAGCATCAACCCTATCGCTGGGCGACGAGGAGTCGCAGCACTGCGTGCGCGTGCTGCGGCTCTCGGCCGGCGACACCATTGAGGTGGTCGACGGCTGTGGCACGTTGCACACATGCCGCATCACGCTGGCGCACAGCAAGCACTGCCAGGTGGAGATTGTCGACAGCCAGTCGCTGCCGCGCCCGTGGCAGGGCTCTATCACGCTGGCTGTGGCACCCACCAAGAACCTCGACCGCATCGAGTGGCTTGCCGAGAAATGCACCGAGATGGGCATCGACCGCATCGTGCCGCTGCTGTGTGGCAACAGTGAGCGCAAGGTGCTCAAGACCGAGCGGTTACGCAAAATCCTCGTTGCCGCCATGAAGCAGTCGCTCAAAGCCACACTGCCGCAACTCGACGAGTTGACGCCAATCGCCGCCTTCCTGTCGCAAGCCCCGGCCGGCCAGCGGTTTATCGCCTATTGCGACCCCGCCTTGCCGCGTGAGCAGCGCCGTAGCATGGCGCAACTTTACGAGCCTGGCGCCGACGTCACCATCCTCATCGGCCCCGAGGGCGATTTCACCCCCGCCGAGGTCGATGCCGCGCTGGCTGCCGGCTTTGTGCCTGTGACGCTGGGCGAGAGCCGCTTGCGCACCGAGACCGCCGCCGTGGCCGCCGTCGCGGCATTCCACGCCATCACCTCAAGGGGGTAGGGCAGCCCGATGTTCTCTCGCCAGACTCGAATTTTCGAACAATCGAGCAATCGAGCAATCGAGCAATCGACGGGGCGAGCGATTCGAGACGCGCTATGATGTGTTAATTGCGGCGCAAACGGGCCGTTTTCGTTATAATATCCTAAAAGTTGTGCCACTAATAGTGTTAGTGGCGCAACTTTTTGTAATTTTGCACGTTTAGTTTATTGAGAAAATGGCAACTTTGATTCAACAACTCACCAATAATGCCTCGCGGCAATTCTTCCTGCTCGCTGGCCCTTGTGTTGTCGAGGGCGAGGCGATGGCTCTCGACATTGCCGAGCAGGCGCTGGCCATCACGCAGCGTCTGGGCATCCCTTACGTGTTTAAGGGCAGTTACCGCAAGGCCAACCGCTCGCGCCTCGACTCCTTCACCGGCATCGGCGACGAGAAGGCGCTGAAGATATTGCGCAAGGTGCGCGACACCTTCAACATTCCCGTGGTGACCGACATCCACAGCGTGGAAGAGGCTGCTATGGCAGCGCAATACGTCGACGTGCTGCAGATTCCGGCCTTTCTGTGCCGCCAGACCGAACTCTTGGTGGCCGCCGCGCGCACGGGTCGCATGATTAACATCAAGAAGGGGCAATTTCTCTCGCCGCAAGCCATGGAGCACGCTGTGCGCAAGGTGCGCGACGCCGGCTGCGACGACGTGGCCATCACCGAACGCGGCACCACCTTCGGCTACACCGACCTCATCGTGGACGTGCGCGGCATCCCCGTGATGCGGCAGTTTGCGCCAGTAATCGTCGATGTCACGCACTCGCTGCAGCAGCCCAACCAGGCCAGCGGCGTCACCGGCGGGTTGCCACAACTCATCGAGCCGCTCGCCAGGGCCGCCATCGCAACCGGAGCCGACGGCATATTCCTGGAGACGCACCAGAATCCCGCTGTGGCAAAGAGCGACGGAGCGAACATGCTGCGGCTCGACCTGCTCGACGGCCTCCTCACGCGACTGGCACAACTGCGCCTGGCGGTCAACGAACTCGACAACTGAGATTATTAATCAAAAAAACGATAAATACACCAATGAAATTTTTAAAGCATTTTGCAATGGCGCTGATGTGCTGCATGGCAACTATGGCTGCCTGGGCACAACAGCAACAACTCAGCGACGACGACCAGCGCGTGCGCGACCGCATCACTGAGGCCGTGATGGGCGTGTACAACCGCGCCCTCGAAGCAAACCCCGACGACTACGACACGCGCTTCGCACGTGCCAACCAACTCTACTACAACGGCGAGTATCAAGCGGCAATCGACGACGCAAAAATCGTGCTCGAACAGTTGCCGAAAAAAGACAAAGAGTCGCGTGTCGACACGTATCTGCTGCTGGCACGTCTCTACGATATTACGCAGCAATACGAGGACGAAGTAGAGGCGTTAAGGCAAGTGAGCGAACTGTCGCCTAACAACCTGGCGTGTGTCGACATGCTGGGTAAGGTGGCGCTGAAGATGAACGACGTCGACGCCGCCGAGCGCAACTTCAAAATCATCTTGCGCGAGTCGCCCATGAACTACGACGCGCACTACCAACTCGCACTCGTGGAACTCGCCCGCAACAACTACGGCAAGGCTGTGGAGTATGTCGACAAGGCCGTGGATCTGTTCACCGCCGAGCCGCAGGTCTACATCAACCGTGCCGACGTGCTCACGCGCATGCAGCAGTATGAGCCCGCCGCTCAAGACCTGATTTCGGCCATGAGCGTGGGCAGCAACGAGTCGAAGGCCATCAATGCGCTTGTAGCGATGAGCGACGTGCACTACGAGTCGGTGATGAAGGCCCTCAGCGAGTCGATCGACAAAGCCCCGCAGGTGGGCACCTTCTACTATGTGAAGGCCTCAATCGCCATGCGCCACTACCACTACGGCCAGGCGCTGCATGCGCTGAACGCCATCGTGGCCAACAATCTCTACGACCACCACATCATCTACTACTATCAGGCGCTGTGCCAGAGCGAGTTGCTCATGTGGGACGATGCCAAGAAGAGCATCGACCGCGCCATCGCCCTCGAGCCCGAGGACACCGAGTACTATCTGCTCCAGGCCCGCATCGCGCAATATGGCGCCAATGACATGACGGCTGCCATGAAGAGCATCCAAAAGGCCAACAGCATCACCGGCGACCAGCATGCCGTGCTGCTGGCCAAGGCTCGCCTGCTGATTGCCCAGCGCAACGACGAGCAGGCGCTGGAGGCGCTGCGACAGGCTCTTGTGCTCAACGCCACGTCGCCCGAGGCACTGCTGATGCGAGGATGGCTCTACAAGTACCGCCTGAAGAACGAGAAGGCCGCCAAGGCCGACTTCAAGGCCGTGGTCGACCAGGAGGACAAGTCGATTTACTCGCTGCGCGGATTCGCCCTGCATGAGTTGCAGCGCGACGACGAGGCACGCCAGTGGGCTCGCGACATCATCCAGGAAGGCATTCTGCCCGGCGGACGCAGTTACATCGAGGCGGCTGCCCTGATGAGCGACATCGGTGACGAGGAAGCCGGCGACAAGCAGCAGGCACGCGACTATCTGCGCAGCGCGCTGGCAAACGGCTTCGGCAGCCGCTTCGAGCTCGAGGTCAATGAGGAACCTTACGTCAACCTCAAACTCGTGCGACGCTACGAGGACTTCAACACCATCCTCCAGCAAAACGACACCAACTTCGCCGTCAAGCGATAACCCCTACAGATAGAGTGTGTCAAAATGCTGATTCAGTGCGCTCAGCGCAGTAAATCAAACAAATATTATCAAATCAAACAAATAATAATTTATTATGAATTAAACAATTAACAATTTGTTCGATTTGTGTCGATTTGTTTGATTTCTCACGCGAAGCGTGACTCATTTCATTTTGTCACACCCGCCCATCACCTCTCTCCACTCTCCACTCTCTACTCTATATTAGTGCTACACAATTTATGAAACGTCTACTGCATTACATATTTATCGTTACGCTCTTGAGTGTGGTAATTTCTTGCAGCAATCGACATAACGATCCGCGCCTGACCCGCATCGACGCGAAAATCGAGAAACTCTACGGTTTTAAGATCGATACGGCCAAGATGATGCTCGACTCGCTTAACGCCATCGATGTGACGACTCTCTCGCCACACAACCGCGCTTACCACGCCCTGCTCACCTCGCAGGCAATGTACAAGGCGTATATCACCCCGACTTCCGACAGCATCATCAACGTGGCCTACAATTACTGGACGGAGCACCGCTATAGCGACAGGCTCTACATGAGGGCGCTGCTCTACAAAGCCAATGCCCTCGAGGAATTGCAGCAACTGGACTCTGCAATGATTTACTACAAGCGTGTCGAGCAAATCACCGAGGGTGGCGACCCCTACTACCACGGCATGGCTCTGCTCAGGCAGGGGAAAATCTTAGTACGCACCACGGTTCGTCCCGAGGTGGATAAGGTCATCAGCAAGTTTGAGCAAGCACGCAAAGACTTTGAGAGTTGTGACAGCACATTATATTATCAAGCTATAGATGACCAATTGTGTGGTTTTTTCTATAATAGGAGAAATGTCGATACAGCGATTATAAAGCTGAATAGTTCCATTGACGTTCTTCGACAATTTCAAGACACCTTCGATTTACGTTTTTCTTATTTTTATTTGGCAACTTCCTATTTCGAGAGTAAGCAGTACCGAAATGCCATCGATGCGGTGCATCGTGTTGCCGAGATGGGGCAACCGGTGGATCGCAGCCGCTATTATTTGCTTCTTCGTGCCCATATACGCCTTGGCGAGCTCGACTCGGCACAGCTATATATCGCTAATTGCCCCCAGCCGGTCACCCCGCATGAGAGGATATATTATTTTGAGTATCTCCGTGACCTCGCTCTCGCCCATGGCGACTCGTTGCTCGCCGAGCAATATTACAAAAAGAGCGACGACGTTACCGACAGCCTTTACATGGCCACCGAGCATATCTATGACTCACTGGGCGACTCGGCGCTGAAACTCGAGAATGCCGCGCAGCGCAATTCCCAACTTATCAAGTGGGTCATCATCGCCGTGGCCGCGGTAGTCGCTCTGCTGCTTGTGCTGGCGGTTTTGGCCTATCTTAATCGCCGCCGGCGCAAGTCGTTGCTCAGCCAACTGGAGCGGCTGCGACAGCACAGCGACGCCCAAATCCAGCGGCTTACCGAGGCCCTGGAGAGCCACGAGAATGACACGGCCGACACCAAGACGCTTCAGGCCGACCTCGTTACGCAACAGAGCCGTGGCGACCTCGTGAACGACGTGATAAACATGCTCACCTTCGCCGGGCCGAAAAAGTCGTCAATTATGTCGCGACGCGACATCGAAATCAATGTGAACGAGGGCTTTTGGGAAAAACTCTACCAATTTATCGATGGTGTCTATCCAGGAGCGAGAAAGGCCATTTGTAGCGTCGACGGGGTCAACGAGAAGGACTTCAAAGAGATTTGTCTGGAAGTCCTCGACTTGCCACTGCCTGTGATAGCTAGGATGGTCGACTCTTTAACGCCGCACTCAGTGTCGACGCGTCGCTCGCTGATCCGCAAGAAGTTGGATGCTGCGAGCCTCACAGGCCGCCAAGTCCTCAAAAAATACTCCACCAAATAAAACCACACCAAAAAAGACCACAAATTAAACAAATTACACATATAATAGACTACAAGACTACGGATTAATCTGATTCTTCTGATATTCAACCACAAAGGGAGTGTGCCGCCAGGTGCACTCCCTTGCCATTACTATGGGAGTCGCGCTTCGCGCGAGAAATCTATCAAATCTATTCAAATCAAACAAAATAATTTATTGGTGTCCGATAAAAATTTTCAACAGTTCTACAACATGTTTATTCTAAACAAGATAACGGCCAATTTCAAAAAATGGCCTTGGGTTGATTGAGGCGGTTGCAAGTCGCAAGACTTGCAGTTGTGCGAAACACATTGTGGTGCGCACGGCGAAGGTGTGAGCGCCACTGTGTGATAGCGGTCGCATACTCAAGGAGGCACTTCGTAGATGTGCCGCAGTAGTGCAATTATGACGATGGCGCTTCTACCACTGCCGCACACTCTACGAGGTGCGATTATTACGTTGTGACCTAATCACACAGTGCGCACCAGTTCTTCAAACTGGCACGCACAATGTGTTTCGCACATTAGCAAGTCTACCGACTTGCCTCCCTGAATGGTTTTACCGGACAACAATAATTTTATTTCTTTCAATGTGAGATTTTGTTAAGATTTTGTTCGATTTACTGCGCTTCGCTTGCCCTGCGGGCTCCCGTTCGGTCGTGAGCACTTCGTGGTTCTCGCGCGGAGCGCGACTCCCTCAATCCACCAGGTCATGCAATTTTAAAATTTCTGCGCCGTTAGGCGCACTCCCCACACCCCTTTTTTCAATTTTCCAAACAACGCCTTTCGAATTGACTACCACCTTTGCTAAAATCGTTATCAATCAACGCGTTACACGATACGAATTGACTATCAAAAGCTTGGAGAATTCATCTTTTTTTCGTAACTTTGTAGCACAAAATCATTAATTATCGTCAAAAAAACACATTATTGATATGAAAAAAACAATCACATTTTTGTGTCTTTCATTCACCGTTTTTTTCGCATCGGCGTTTGAGTTCCCTTTCGGTGGTAACAACCAGGCTACAGTGCTTTTTATCGATGTTTCTAATGGAGGCCACCTCGCCTTGCCCCAGGGCTATTACAGTTACGTAACTCAAGCCCTTAATATCACATTCAACGACGCGATGACATCACATTTTATATCTATTGTTGGTGATGACAGTTTGGTGTGTGAATTGACAACGTATGGTCCCACAGCTTATGTGCCATGTTATATCAACCAGCCTGGATCCTATACGGTGCTTATAGCACCCGATGATTTGAGTGAGCCTATATATACAGGCACTTTCGTTGTAACTAACGGAGATTTGTCTTTAGGAGGGCTGGATCGAGTTCGCCTCTCTCCTTTTGAAGCCTTTATTATATAGGCACCCGCCGGTGGCGTGCTCCTCAATCCCAGGCGCGCCACCCAAGCGGGTTTATATATAATAAAGGTGTAAATAGATTTTTAAATTATTAACTAAATAAAATTTTGATTATGAAAAAAGACACATTTATTGATTTATTGCTGCTTTTGGTTTTCTTACTATCAGCATTCATTAGTAACGCCCAAGTTAAGATTAACTCTGCTGGGCAGATGATTGTGGGCAACGACACCGTTGATACCCACTACCAGCAGAATCTTGCGCAGAATCTGCGTGACACCATCACAACGATGAAATTAATCGGCTGGAACGGACAGTACGGACAAAGGGCACGTCTGTCGTTCGGCGACCAGGCCAAGCGTTATGCCTACGGCGTACTTGTGGGCGAGTACACCGACGACGACACCGACCAACTGTGGCTCCACGGTAAACTCGGTATGTACGGCACCTACACTGCCAACCGCAACAACATCCTTTTTGCCTTCGACCCCAACGGCATCGACAACAACTTCAACTTCGCCTGCGGTATAGCCACCAACCAGGTGCTGGTATCGAGTGATGCGCGCTTCAAAGAGGACGTGCAGCCTGTCGACGACGCGCTGGCTACCCTTAGCGAGTTGGCCGGAGTGAGCTATAAATACAAGGACCGCGGACGCTTCATGACCTCACGTTGGAATCCCAACCTGGACGAGGGCTGTGACGATGGCGGCATCTACGATGAGAAAGACCTTCGCGACAAGGAACTGATGGCACGCATCCAGGAAATCATGGCCGACGACGGTCGTCACTTTGGCTTTATCGCCCAAGATTTGGAGGCCGTACTGCCCGACTTGGTGCATACCGACAAGCAAGGTTACAAGTCGGTTGACTACATCGGCCTGATTCCCATTCTTGTCAACGCCATCAACGAACTCTCAGAGCAGGTTGCCGAACTTAAGGGCGAGCAAGCCGCTCCGGAAGTCATGAACGCCCCGATGCAGGAAGAACCCGCCACCGCCACCGAGGACCTTGCCGCCGACATGGTAGTGCCGCGCCTGTTCCAAAACCAGCCCAACCCGTTCAGCAGCGAGACCCAAATCCGCTACCAGTTGCCCGAGACGGTGACAAAGGCCACACTCTACATTTATGACATGCAAGGCAAGCAAATCAAGGCCGTTGACGTTGCCGAGCGCGGAATGTCAAGCGTAACCATCGGCGGCGGCGACCTCTCGGCCGGAATGTATTTCTACTCACTAATCGCCGACGGACAGGAAGTTGACACCAAGCGTATGATACTCACAAAATAATCCGAAGCCATGAGAGAGAATACACATTATTATATTATAATGGCGTTGGTGGCCATTATGGTGGCTATCTTGCCCGCTCATGCCGACTCGCTGACCCACAGCGTGTCGTTCACAGCGAGCGGGTGGAACGACAGCACGGTGGTGGTCGACACCACGAGCTATCGCCTCCACACCTTCGCCGGCCTCGATGACGACGGCAACAGCGGCGCTCCCATGTTGCCATGCCATACGGTGACCTTCTCGGTGCCCTACAACGCCACCAACTTCACCGTGTCAATTGACAACATCAGTTTGAGCCTCGGTGTCGACAGCTATTTGTGCTATCCCATACCGCAGCCAATCCCCACCGACGGCTCAGGCACGGGCGGCGAGGTGATTTGCGACAGCACAATCTACCACACCAACGCTCTCTATCCCGCCTCACCGGTGGCCGTGGTGGCCGACGGATTCTTTATGGGTGAGAACCACCTCGTGTCGGTGGCCATCTACCCCATGCAAGTCAACCCCGTGACACGAGCATGGCGCAAGTTCACCGCCATGGACGTCGTACTGAGCTACGACATCGACACGAATGTCGGGTCGGGCATACTTATGTCGCAGAACAACCGCTGGCGCGCCCAAGACCAGCAGACCGCCCAACAGATGGTCGCCAACCCCGCCGCGGTAGCTCAAAATGCACCGCCCACCACCGCCGGGACTCACTACCTTGCCCCGCCCGAATATTTACCGAATCCCATTGATTTACTTGGCGGTTATGAGTATACAATCATAACGACAAGGGCTCAAGAGTCGGCATACAAACGCTTGGTGGCATGGAAACGAATGAAAGGGTATATAGCAGGTACAATTTGTGTAGAGGATATCAACTACTATACAGCAGAACTACGCAACTTATATGGTAGATACATAGGTGAGCCGTTTAACACATTTGATGAGATAAATGACAGTGTAGGCGCAATTCGCAACTATCTGAGAGGTGCAAAAGCCCAAAAAGGCACACGATACGTGCTGATGGGCGGAGAAGGAGTGCCTTTCAGAACAGGTCTTTATGCTACTACCGAAAGCCATCATAATAAAACTGACACAATTGTCAGAAGTCTTCCAACCGACTATTATTTTGCTGACTTCGACTCGGATTGGACAATTGGTCAATCACATCGGTACCCATTATATAGCATAACTGATTTCCTCAATGGGAACAATTATAGTGATGCTGTATTTGACAAATATCCTGACCTTTATGTGGGAAGAATTGTCGCATTAAATAATATTGAGGTCGATAATTACACTAATAAATTGCTTAGATATGAAATTAATCCAGGTAATGGAAATACTTCATATCTTAGGAATGCTTTCTACTATCATCACTATCGGACGAGATATAATAATACCAACTTTACATATTATGTTCCTGATTATGTGAATGCGTTTGGGTCAATATTCCAAAATAGCAGACAATGGTGTGCGGAATACGGCTTGCCCGGCACGGAGATTGTTAGAGCGCTTAATGACACCACAGCCGGTTTTGTGAGTATGAATGTGCATGGTTTTGGATGGGGTATGCAAACCTGTGGGACAAGCACTCCGATGAAATGCATCAAAGCTCTATCAACGCAATTCATAGATCCTGATGGGAGATTCGTAAATGAAGCGAACAGTGCGTTTGATGACATACACAATAGATATTCACCCTATTTGCTATATGCCGCCTCATGCAGTGTAATGCCATTTGATTATTTTAAAAACTACGGACGAATAAGTAATGGACATTCCATAACATGTGGCAAATATTATGGTGGACCAGCATTTCTAGGAAACACGGCTGATGCATCTCATTATGATGGTTCTTTGACCCAGAAGAAATTTGCTCAAGCAATTTCATCCGGGATATTTAAAGTGGCAATGGCGTATGCGATATCAAAGTGCAATTATGGAGGCCGTTATCACAATGTGATTCACAACATGATGGGCGAACCTGAGTTTGAGATGTGGACCGACACGCCACAACATATATATCCAATTATTGCACGAAGTAATGGTGGCATTACTGTGGGTGGTTTGCCTTATGACAAAACATTCACGATATCTTATTACGACAATGATGGGACTGTTGGAGTGGATTCAATTACAAATGGGAATAAAATTCTCACCAACGTTTCACCCCATGCCGGAGTGGTGGTCTACCGCCACAATTACCTACCGTGGATTGCGCCACTCACACTCCAGAATGTTACCAACTTGAATTCTCAGTATGTATTTGCCAGTTCGTTTTACGCTGGCTCACAAGTAGACCCATATCGTACAATAGGTGATGTCATCATACCTGCTGGCACTGATTACGAGGTTGAATTCTTTGGTGAGGCAAAGTTGATGCCTGGTTTCCAAGTCGAAAAGGGGGCTGTTTTTAAGGTTCTACCAAGTCAATACTGATTTTAGTTGGTAATAATCAATTTATGTTGTATTTTTGCAAACAATAAATAATCAACTATTATGAAAGCAAAATATTTATTATTGATTTTGGCGATGGCTTGCAGCCTTGCTGCCAACGCCTACGTGCCGCTTGTTCGCGAGGGCGTGAAGTGGGTGTATTTTGAGGAGTATGACGATAGTCCTGATAATGGGTATTATTCTAAAGGAGAATACGCGATGGAAGTCTTTGGCGACTCGGTTGTCAATGGGGTTACATATAAGAAAGTTTTC